>Ga0325401_1003243_pt1 | contig 14836 bp, 10 predicted proteins | sample PopdelMetagenome_FD_205666 | JGI IMG/M metagenome (GOLD analysis project Ga0325401, IMG submission 205666) | Populus deltoides microbial communities from Bellville, Georgia, United States - Xylem-PdKOR-R2 | ecosystem: Host-associated > Plants > Phyllosphere > Stem > Wood/Secondary xylem | place...
AAAGAAACAAAGATTTAATACTGGTTCGTAATTTCTATATAGACAAGGGACTGATTTGTAGTTATCCCATTCCTTAACAAGCTTTTAACAAAAAGTGTCGAGCTATCTAGGGTTGAAAAACTCGAAGGAGGGCATTCTGGTCCCAAAACCTCCCCCATGAGCCCCCCGGCCAGCCGCGTACCCTGTCTACTGACGTGGCATTAGCTGGTAGCTTGGAGGCACGTGGATTGGCTCCCACGTTGTCGGCTTGTCCCTTGAATCAGACAACCTTTTACCTTCCCTAATCTTTGGATTTCCCATCCTAATTAATCTTCATTTCACTTAATTAATCCCCTGCCTTCCATTTCCAACTGTACAATTAGCCTCTCTTTTTTAAAATTTTTTTATTTTCCAGTACCAATGGAATGTTTTTCCAGCTAAGCTATATGTTTACAACAAAGAAAAACATACGTTTTAGTGTCTGTGGTTTGAAAAAATATTAAATTTATATTTTTTGATATTTTTTTAATAGTTTTAATGTGTTAATGTCAAAAATAAAAAATTATCTTAATATATTTTTTTTAAAAAAAAAACTATAAAGTAAAACACCCAAAAATAACATAACTAATGAGAATCCGAAATTTACTATTAGTAATCAATCAGAAAAAATACAATTAACAACAACATGAAGGATTAAATAGAAGAAATGCAAAATAACACAGAGTAGCCACGTGGCAAACCAGTAATGAAAGATTCCCTGTTGAGGACTTTTTATGTAGATAATCGATGGGTTTTTTTTTTTCCTTCTGCTGCACTTGAACGAGTTAAATTTATGTCAGTAATTATTATATTCAATCCTTGAAGCATATTAATATTAAAATGAATTGTCAGAATATATATAATTATATGTATGTATGTATGTATGTATGTATGAACAGTTTTAGTGTGAAAAAAACTGACGGAGCAAAATAAAGTCATTAATGTATACCTTCCAAAGATTGTTGATTCTTGTAATAAGAAAAGAATTTATTTAATTAAAGATCACATGTTTAAGTTTTGTTGTTAATGTATTTATGTTTAATTTAGTAAATGTGTAAATATAACCCTAACTTTACGATTTATTTAGAATCAAATTGCATACTAAATTAAATTTAATGTGTAAACATATTTGAATTTAATTGTAATCTATTATAATTCTTATGTTTATAATGAAATACTAAACTATATAGTTAAATTCAATTATATTGTTTAGAATACACTTGAAAATGAATTGAATTGACAATCTTGACTATTATTTTTTAATTTAAAAATCTTTTTTGTTACATTAATCTTTTTTGTTTTTACTAGTACCCTTATATTTATTTAAAATGACATGAAATATAGACATTTTAATGAAGATATAAATAGACGTATATTATATTAATTTTTTATTAAATATTTGTTGAAAATATATATTTGTTGAAAAAACTTCTCCATTAAAATCTTTTCATTGGAATGTTAAGAAAAAAATTCTAGAAATATCCCAATAAAAATTCTTGACTTTTTTCTCAAATAGAACTTGAACAAAATAAATATCAAATCAACACAATTCACATAATCAACAAGTCAATAACTAAAATAATTTTAATAATGTTAATAATTCAAAAAGATACCGAATTTAGAGACATCACCATACAAATCATGGAAAACTTAACTTCAAAATAAATTTAATTACATAAATATTACTTCTAACTTTCATAAATATTACATATTACATATTACCAATCCATTTTATTTTTTCAACCATTGGCTATTTTTAATATCCAAAAAATATTCTAACAAGATTAAGATGATTTACAGGTCATTTAACTGTTTAAAAATATTTAATCTTTACAATTTTAATTTTTTCATTGCTTCAATTATCCCGATCATTTTTGAAACTTGATGGTTTATGTTGATAATATATTATGCAATATTATTCATTGCAATTAGTCATTTCTTTAAACTCCAAAGCAAAATCATTAGTCATTGGAACTTTTTATTTTCTACTTTTCAAAGATGAAGTTCTAGACAATGATGGAGGAGTGAAGAAGGTGAAAGAAGAGACAAGAAAGAGAAGGTGGGTTATGAGATTACTTTGTCAAATAAAGCAGTGGTTACTCTGCAATATTTGAGAGAAAAAAAAAAAACAGGCAGATATTTTTAGAATATTACTTTCAATGATAATTCTAAAAGGAATTGTTATTGTAGTAAATCAGAGAGTCTCTTCTCTTATTTGCTTTTGCTTTTTTCTTTTTATAAATTGAATCTCATTTAAAATTTAAATTAATATCCTAAAAAATATTTCAAGCACAAGAATTGATTTAATAATGTAAATTGAATTCAATTCACATGATTCCAATCTTGACGTATATAATTGTGATAGGATCTATTAAAATATTTATCTATTAGATGTATATATTAACCTATATAAACATTCATTTCAAAAAAAACAAAAAAAAACTAAAATTAATGTGTGGATGCAAATTGGAAGAACTAATTATATTATCAAAATTAAAAACTTTTAATTATGTCTTTATATTATTTAATGTGTTAATGTTAAAAATAAAATCTAAAATATTATTTTGATATATTGTAAAGTAAAAGAAACAATATATAAAATGAGTTTTTAATGGATTTATGTCGTAAGGATCTCTATGCATGCACAAGCCTGCATTTCACCGGAAATATATACGAAGGATACAGAAACCTAACACAGGCTCTATAATATTTTGAGAGATTGGTTCAGCAGTCGGTGACATTGTGTCAGGTAACATCAATAATATATGTAGATTCGATTCTTCAACCCTTGGATTAGGTTGTGATTTTCTTTTGTTTTATAAAACTCTGTGTTAATGATGATGGAGGCATTTCAGAAGAATACCATCGACGAGACAGAAAAACCAGCAACCTCTATATTTATATATCAGCAACACTTTCACTTAATCAATTCAGGATTTATTAAATCTCCATTTATTTGCTAAACAATCAAGTGAGTTAGACCCTCCCTGGCCAACAAAATACACAGCATAGAAGTGGTCCCTTTCAAGATAGCTTGGAATGATAAATATTTGGTTAAAATAGAGCATTGCTGTGCCTTTCTTGCCATTTATCTCAAGCTTTTTCATGCAGGCAGCCCTGCTGTCCGTCGATAATGCATCTGATCTTTAGGTCTCAACTTTCTAAAACAAGGGTTTGTGCAGTCTGTCCTTAAAATAGTAGACAGCACATAGGAAGAAAGGAAGGTGTATAGCCCAGTAGAGATTAGTATATGCTTTTGCTTGTAAAAAGACTCGAGCTTTAGACTTTAACCTATGCTTTTACATTAAAGCTAAGAGACACCTAAGCTCAAATTAAAGTCTCGGTTTGTTCTTTAATCACGAGTCATTAAATTATCATCATCGTCTACACCTGCAACTTTTTTCAAGAATTCTTATCCTATTTAGGCATCCATTACGATATTCCTAAGAAAATTACTACAACTTAATTAGAATCATTATAGTTTGTTACCCATTTCTTAGTTTTAATCATACATTATAAACTCCTTTTTTGCTGCACAAAAACCCCAATTTAGCCAAAGGCCTCTCTCTATCTTTATCTGTAGTGATTTGATACTTGTATATGCATGTGAGTTGAAACAAAAATCTTATTTTTTAAGATTCTCGATAAAAAGAAATTCTAAAATAAATCGATTGGACTTGAAGGATTATATTTCAATATTATTGCTGGTAAATTCACATAAGTAGCTAGATTTTGATTTTTATAACTCAATATATAGGCACCTATATCCTAGTCTCTTTAAAAGGTCTCCTCTCGAGAAATTAAACAGTAAATTACAGTAGGTATTTTTTAAGAAAAAATGTTTATTCTTTATTGTTATGGGTGGGAATTCTTCATTTAATTTTGTGTACCAACAGAGAAAATCAGATTCTAAACAGACATGATGATCATGTCAAGAAAAATTGACAGTGTGTTGTGGACCTGTGTTGAGAGTGCTTGGCGCACTAGCAGACATATGGCCCCACGGTCATCACTTCCTCCACCACCTTCCTTCCACCCCTAGCTACATCTTACCTCCCCTTTCCCTCCTAATTCCTGTACTTCTAGTGCTGGTGCCCGGTATTTTTCTCCTTGTCTCCTATACTGTAACGCATTCTGGTTTCTTCTCTTTAAAAAAAGCACACTTCTTTAACCTTTTCTTGAATCTTGAAAATTCAAAGACTGTATCTTGATGATGGAAGGCTGTCTTGGTTTACTTGGTGGCGGTGGTTCTTCTGGGGCCTCCACGAATAAGTCCACACTGTCAAAAGTGGAGGTGATCGAGGCTGAGGCAAGTTCATATCCAGTGGAAGCTGAGCTAGAGTTGGGTCTGGGGCTGAGTCTTGGTAGTGGTGGAGGAGGAAAGGGTAAGGCAAATGCATGGGGTGAGTGTGGTAGAATCTTGACTGCCAAGGACTTTCCTTCGGTGGTCTCTCAGCCTCAAAGGGCCAACAACAACAACTCTATGCCTTCTACCTGTGTTGTTGGTGCTGTTTCTGGGACTAAGAGAGCTGCTGACTCTGTCTCCCATGAGGGTGGATCCCCTACTGCTGGCAGGTGGCGACTCCATTCTTTGTTATCTGTTATTTTTCTTCAGATTGAATCTACTTTGTTCAGTTACTAGAAACGTTAGGTGAAATTTGCATATTTTGACAGTATTTTCTTTCCTGGTGATTATATGTTGTTGTTGTGTCTAATAGTACATTCTTTTTCTCTCTGGTCTAAGGGGTTTCTTTAATCTTCTTATTTTCTGACCACTCTATCCTAGAACTAAATATATATGCATAAAGTTTCAATTTTTCTTTATCTTCTTTCCGTTGCTTGCTTCTATATTTTGTTAAGCAAGTCGTTTTGTAAACGATTGCTTCTTTTACAATACAAAACGACTTGCTTCTTTTACAATACTGAAACTTGATGTGTTGTATCGTCCCTTGTTTAGTTGTTTTCCCTTGTATCTGTTTGTTTGCTAGTTGATAATATTTTTTTCTTGTTTGCCTACGTTTCCTGATTTATCCATGTTCATGTCCTTTCTCCTCCATTGACATGAAAGAAAATCTTGAATTTTGTTTTTGTTACATTACAAAGCTTTCTTATAGGGAATTGATCTGTCTGTGCGAACTTTCTCTCTTCCCTTCATACTTCATTAATTTCTCCTTTGGTGGTTTAAGTTTCTGATTATATTAAATTAATTTCTTCCTGGGAGCAGTCAGGTTGTGGGGTGGCCTCCTATAAGGGCTTATCGGATGAATAGCTTGGCGAGCCAAGCAAAGGCTGCGAGAGCTGAAGAAGACAAGGGAATTGGTGAGAAGGATAAATCTAAGGAGAATTTGAAGAAGAAAATCTGTAATGGTAACAAGACCAATGCTACTGGTAATGAAAAGGGGCATCTTGGATTTGTCAAGGTGAATATGGATGGAGTTCCAATTGGAAGGAAGGTAGATTTGAATGCCCATGCTTGTTATGAAACATTAGCCCAGGCATTAGAGGAAATGTTCTTCAGGTCCACCACCACTATCAATTCCATCGGTGAGACGGTGCCCTTAATTTCTCTATTTTAATTTTGAAGTCGGATAGAAGCTTGGATTTGATCTTTTATTTCCCACCACGGATTTCTTTTCATCAATTGCAATGCAAAGTATATGAGTACACAGATTCCCTGCCTGCAAAAATCCTGGCGATAAACCTGGTATAATTTCCATTGCAAATGACAATAAGCACAGCATTGTACACGTTTGATTGCTTCAAAAACATAAGAAAAACTAGCTTGGTTATTTATATGCCAGCTTCTCATTCCGCATGAAACGATCGAAAGACCTGTACTGTATATTTTGATGTATTCTTGTACTGACTTGCTGATTTTGTATTAATTATCAGGTGGACAGAAGCCACTATCAAAGTTCTCTAAGCTATTGGATGGGTCGTCTGAGTTTGTGCTCACTTATGAAGATAAAGAGGGAGACTGGATGCTCGTGGGAGATGTTCCTTGGGGGTACGCAACTATCATTAACTGTAAATTCATATTACTAATTAGGAGAGATGAGAGGAGGCGGTGTGGTGGGTGAACATGCAGGTGTGTGTGTCATTGTTTCTTGGCGACCTTGTCAATTGAGACAATCAGTGGGGAGCAGAAAATAAGCTTTCACTCTGATGGTGAACTAAGCCTACCTCACCCCCACATATTAAGCTAAGTGGGGTGCGCTATTCCTCTACCATACCATGTTCTGCAACATGTCGCTTTCTAGATAAATATGGATCAAGACATTTAGTTCCGTCAGCCGAGCTTTCGCACTGATGGACCATAATTCCATTTGCTGTGATGTATTATTTCTCATCAGTCCTCAGTTGTTTAACCAGGTTGACTGAGTGTTTGTAGAGCTCCTGAGAAACCTATCGACCCTTCCTCTCTGAATAGGAAAAAAATTGCACAGTTCAAGCATTCAATTTCTAATGCTCTTGCGTGATTTCTTTTTCATTTTTTTCCAGGATGTTCCTCACCTCTGTAAAAAGGCTTCGAATCATGAGGACCTCAGAGGCCAATGGACTTGGTATGCAAAGTTTTCAATCAACTGTTCTGTGTTTGCTTCCTAGTTTTCCCACTTATTTTTCCTTCTCCTGACGACTCTAAGACTGCTTAATTGATTGCAGCTCCAAGACTCCAGGATAGGAATGAGAAACAAAGAAGCAAGCCTGTTTAGCCGCTGCTGCCTCATCATTTTAAACTCCTGTAACATGGAGACACTCACTGCTTGAAAACAGATAGAGAAGTTGATGAATCAGAATATTTTGCTAAGATTGTTCCTTCTTTTTACTGTTTTATCGGGTTTTTGCTGAACCAGTATCTGGTTCTAGCTGGTTTTTGGTTTTTGTAGGCGATATTCATTTTAGCTTCTTTTTTTTCATCTTATGTGGTGCTGCCAAACCGGCATCGCACACTTGACTGCTTCTCATACTGTAAATATGGGAGTACTTGATATCTAGAGTGGAGTTTGCTGAAATCTAGTGGACTCAGTTTAGTGCTTGTGTGGTTTGATGCTTGAAAGTTTTCATGTTATCGGTTGGCCATGTTTTTGACATATTTAAACTTTAATCCATTGATTGTATGCCTGCGGGTTGGCATAACTGCATTGATTAATTCTATCTTCTTGCGACTAAAACGTCCGCTTCAAGTTACTCTCACCTTCGTATAGTAAGTGGTGCAGCTATGTTACTTGATAGTTGAGCCTGCAAAACGCAATTCTGATAGTTGGCATGCCACCATCAATGGTAAATTCCACCATCACAGTTCTTCCAATTATGCAACAGATGATATTTTCTGTTCATCACGTTCTTTCAAGCACAGCAATCCTAATTAATACACTAAACCAAGAAGGGCTGATCAGTAAATTTTACCTTCTCCAAACTGTTTCAGTTTTGGCAGAAAATTAAGAGAGTGGCTAAGAATAAGTGGTTGTGATTATCTACCAATATGGAAACTTGACAAAAGAGGAAAATGGTCAAAGAAACATGAGATTTTTTACTTAAACCTGGTCAAAGAAATTCATTATGTAAATTTAGTTTTTTCTTCTGTTAAGTCTGAGATTCACGTAATCAAAACAATGCAGCAACAGTAATTTCACCAGTAGATGACGTAGAGCATGTTTAATAGTAATTCAGTTGCAGTCTTCGGTGATAATCTTCTCCTGTTTGAAGGGGAAAATATTACTCCATGATAAACCTCGCTTTGAGTCCTGTCCTTTCCTTTTGAAGAAAAAACATTACCCCGTGATGAACTTTTGGCAGGAACAAGTTGATGGGGTTATTTTCTTTGTTTTTTGAAAGAAAAAGGAGAAGACAACAGAAGGGAACTAAAAACCAAAGGACCTGGGTTCAAGTGCATATAAGCCAATAAGTGAAATCTGGGTTAGGAGATTTTGCTCCAACAATTGAGACAAACTTGATGTCTAAGATTATGTGATCATTTTGATTTTGACTGCAGATTACTAAATTGATTAATAGTGCGATCCATTAGCTTATTGACTTTCCTTTATAACAGTAAATGATTAAGGGACAACTGTATTCTACTGCTTTTCATGAAAACCCCCATCAGTGAAAGGCCTCATGCTTAGTTCTTTCTTAAATTTCTTTCAACTGTTCTGAGGATTTTCTTGCTGGTTCCCACAACTTGCAAAGTAAAGTGAAAAGATGTCTTGTATTTATGCAGAAGACTGAATACCCTTTTCTCAGCCAGGCCATGAAGTATAAATTACTGACCCGCCATCTAAGGTCCATTCTTTCACTTTTGTCTCCCAAACATTCGTCATACAGGGAGAGCATCAAGCAAAACATGACTAATAATAGCCTTGGAACCCCACAGCTGGAAAGCTTTCCAGTCGTACTGATAGCATCTTATGTATATATGTGCATACTGGCTCCACTGCAATCTTAGGAATGTGCAGACAGGTGAAAGAGAGTAAAGCAGCAATTATGTCCATTTGAGAGCTGAGACATTTAAATTGAGCACAAGTGTTTATAAGATCGTTACATTTGATGCATTTTTTCTTGAATAATTTTACCTTACAGTGCAGATTGGTCCACCATCTGGTATTTGCACCAAGTTTAGGAACAACAACAGGCTACAAAATGGTCATGGATGATTGCTGGACGAACTGTTAAATGATAATTTGACCCATTTTATTCCTGGGAACCAAATGGGGCCTAAATGATCGTCGCTTTCCATGCCATGCTCTACACGAAATGCAATTCAACGGTTTCAAGTTGAACCCCATTGAAATTGTCTTGCATGCCACAGTAAGAGCCATGCCCAGATAACCACATGTTAAGTTACTCCTCCAATGTCTATCATAACATGTCGAACCATGGCTAAAGTTTTTTACAAATTAAAAAAAAATTATATTTAAAATTAATATTTTTATATTTTTAAATCATTTTAATATATTGATTTCAAAAATAATTTTTTAAAAATAAAAAAATATTATTTTAATATATAGAGAGAAAGAGACGCGCTTCACTTACCTTAGCCCTTGAAGAAATAATGTACTCCTGTATGGAGAGTTCAAAAATTTTGATATTTTCTTTAAATTAATATCTTTTTTAGTTATGTTAAATAATTTTTAAAAAAATAAATATTATTTTAATATATTTAAAAAAAATACACTTTAAAAAACAATACTGCTTCTAAAAAATATTATTTTAATATATTTCCAAAAAAAAAATTAACTAAAACAACTACTGCTTCTTCATAACTCAAACACCCCTGATCTCATAGTAAAATAGGGTAAAGTGCCATTATATGCAACATATTCCATCCGTACCACAATCCCTTGTACATGAACACTTCAAAATGGTTAAAGTGCGATATTGTACCTCAAGTAAACATGTTACATTCAAGCAGCATCACGGTTGAGACATGCTAGAAATTTTAGGACTCGGAATAGCACCAACTATTTATTTTCCCACATTACTACTAAATTACGGGTACAGTTTTGGGTGCAAAGAAACATCACACCAATGCCTACTGCAAGAACTCCCTTGGATCAGTAACAAAACCAGTCAAAGCAGATGCTGCAGCCGTGTAAGGAGAGGCAAGATATATCTGGCCTTCCTTGTGTCCCATACGGCCAGGGAAGTTCCTATTTGTTGTCGAGACGCAGACCTGTAATGACAAAGCCCTTGCAGGCGTTAACAGAATATCTGAAAATCATAAACGCCTCCCTCAATCGTTTCCCAGTCAGAGTATAACGCAGAAGTACACATGGTAGGCAACTATTAGCGATGCATAAGGGTAACTTCTAGTGGACTGGTAAAATAATCAACCAGATTTATATATCCAACAGCCTCATCCACGATGATTTGAGGGAAAGAAAGGGAAGAAAAAAGGTTAAGAAAAAAAATGCTATTTTCAGCATTTCCCTTCAATTGTTCTTTGGAATCAAGCAAGGCCTCAACAAGCTAATAATCCAGCACGTTATGTTCAAGAGCTTATTTATAGCAGGCATCAGGAAAGAAACTCTAGAAAGGCGGAATGGTCAACCTATACATGTCACTAAGATGTACCAGTAGGAGAAAAAAATTAACTTACCATAGGCTCATTCATGCGAGCATGAGTGTCTTTAGGGCCTCCCAAACAGGCACCACAGCTAGGACTTGCAGGCGTGTCACACCCAGCTTCTTCAAAAATCTGGGCGCAAGTCTTGCCACCAGATCCTGGTACTGGGAGAGTGTATACGTCCATCCAAACCTGTAAATTTTATGATATGAATATGTAATGTTACATGTATAACGAAGTACTCTACAATTAATCCACACTTTGAAGACAGTTAATAAGCATTGCAAACCTTTTGGGTAGCAGGGACAAGGAATGTGGGAACTTTGACCTTTTTACCCTGGACAAAAATCGAAAGGATAAATCAAGTCTAAGAAGAGGGATGGAACCAATGTAAGGGTTAAACCGAATCTCGGTGTAAAACACTGTACTATTTGCAACAAAGATTAAACTGCCACACTACCCTAAATCAAATGCTCCTCTATTAACTCCTATCAATTGTGCCCAAGCACATTTGCATGCCACAACCATACAAATTAGAAAGCAACAATGAGTATGAAGGAAGAATGATATTCAAATTTTACATAGATGACAATCCAACTTAGCCATCAGAAATGAGTATACTATGGAGGAAGAAAGATATTCAATTTTTTATAGATGAAGGACAGAGAAAAGCTTACTAGCACCGGCAATGAGTTAGATTTAGAAATCAGTACATGTGGGTTTGTTTATAGACTCAAAATTTTCTTAGCTGTCTATGATCAAAACTACATATAATGGGCCATAAGTGGCTAACTTAGAACTCGAAAAAAGACTTCCTAGAAGATTCTAGCTTCAACAAAAATACCAGATAACCACAGTAGGAACTGCACAGATTTATAAATATAATCCTAATAAAAATACCCCAATATCCATAAATTAAAAAGATAAAAAAAAAATTAAGCCCGGTCTAATTAGGAATCAATATCAACTGGAGGATATGATTGAATTTATACTTTTATTGACCATGGTTAAAAGGCCCACACAAGTAGAAGTGCTACCAAATCAAATTGAAATTATTATAAAAGTAAAAGCAAAATTTCTTCCTCGGTAGCTGCTTCAATTAACTCTATGCTGCGTTGAAATAACAACCCAACAGTCCAGCAGCAATAACATCATGAAATAAATAAAATAGATATATGGCTCTTACAGAAGCTAGAAAGACTTTGGCTACAGCCATAAAATCCTCTGTTTTTCCACCAGTACAAGATCCGATATATACTCTGTCAATTTTGACATCACTGCATTCTCTTGCTAAAGCACGATTGTCAGGAGAATGAGGCTGCAAAAATATAAGATTGCATCACTTCTTCAATGGTAAAAAAGCAATCCCCAAGAACTAAGAGATAATAACAGCTTTTGTGACAGAATCAATATAGGTCCATCAAAGTTTTGGTCCCCCACTGTAAATATTGAAAAAAAAAAAGAATCCATAAACTCAAACATAAAAAAAAATCACCCAAAATCACCCACCTTTGCAACCAATGGCTCCAATTTTGAGATATCGAATCTGTACTCTGAAAGAAATCTAGAAGCCAAAGAAACATGCCATCACTATAAATGAAAACCAAAATCAGGACACGGAACTTCTTATCAATATTCTAGTAGTGACTACCTATTACAATAATAAAGTTAGTGTCATGATCCTGCAGCAGAAAAAATAATATAGTGTTCAATGACCTTTGAGTTTTTTTTCAAATCAGTATAAGAGTTTCTAAAAGACCAAATTATGGCACTGACTGCCTGAAGTAAAATACAGCTATAGACAACCTTAAAGTTACAAAAAGTCAACTCAATCTATATATGCTCAATGCCATAACTTTAATTATCCAGATCACATTATAAAATTTGATTGCTTTAGATTATTTAGTTAATGACTGAACATGATTATAGAAAAAAATGATCCAAAATCTAAACAGAATTTTGATATATGACCATTTTCCTATAAACAGTACATATATGAGAGCATTTTGTTTTATTTTTACAGATCCCATTATAGAGTCACCAGAAAACCAGACGAAGTAGAGAATCTTGATGACTATTTTCAGCTGGGAAAGCCCCAATTTACCACCCAAAAAACACTATTAAAAATGATTCAATACTTTGATTGTCTATGGTAGTTTCATCAGGCAGATTTTTTCAAAACCTTTTTCAAATTCCAAATGGAAGGAATGAGAGAAACCAGTCAGTCAGAAATGTATTCTCAAAATATCATAGGGTAACTAAAACAATAAGTAAAAAGAGAACCCTACGAACTTAAGAAATTAATTATTGGCAAACACGTAGTTTGCACAAACCTACCTTGCTTGCGCATCACTATAAACTGGTTCATATGGCAGAGTCGTTTTATCCTGTGCACAACAAAATATAACATTGTAAACTCTTGCTAGGAAAAATAGCTCAGAATCATGCAAAAGAAAATATCGTCCATAATGAAAACAAAGAAAACCTAAGCAATGATGAATAGTTCATCTAAAAATCAGTGAGGTATACCTCAAGGTACTTGAATGTAGTGCTATCAGCAGGGACAACACCATTCTTTCCCCCAGCTTCAACAACCATGTTGCATAATGTCATCCGCTCTTCCATCTATATCGAAGACAGACAATAAAAAAATCAATTGAAGTGCAATTTAACTAGCACAGATAGAACCTGAAGCGCATATTGCTCGCCTAAAGATACCGATGGTTACTCACAGTTAAACTTTCAACAGTTGAGCCAACAAACTCCATCGATTTATATGTGGCACCAGCAACAGATATTTCACCAATAATCTGAAGAGTGACAACAAACATCGCACAATTGATACAGAAAACAGAAGTTAATATTTTTAAGCATATGTTAAGTGGCAATTTAAAGGAAACAAATGCCTAAGACCCAAGTAAATTTACTTGCAAAATCAAGTCCTTCGCTTGCAAATAATCAGGCATTTCACCATCCATTATAAATCTCAGAGTTGGGGGCACCTGCAAATTTAAGAAGCAAAATCATAGGTAAATAAAGTTGGCAATACCACAATCAATTCAATCCAGATGAGAACACAAATTTGTAGAAATGACAAAATTAACACATCTACAAGCTCAAAAAAATTAGAACAACACAGTTTGATTAACTTTTCACAAACATCAAGTTCTTTGTGCTTTTGAGAACTATGGCTTATAGTGACTTTTAGAACATCCAGGTGCAGGAATGTAGAGAGTGCACCTGCTACTTGCAGTTTAAAAATACACAAGGAATGAACAGAATAGGCTGATGACTTAATTCAAATAGAATTAATTTGCTTCATAAAAAGGAAACAAAACCACCAGGATATTGACAGGTCAAAGGGGAACATGAGGAGTTAGGAGGGGGGGGGGGGGAGCCTGGATCCTATAGATGTGAGGTCATAAGATCAGGTATTTCATGCACCCCATACAAAGTAAGAATAAGGATGCAAAATAAAGGATTAATTTTCCAAACCTTGAGCAGGAGCTTCCCAGTGCCTAATACAAAACCAGCATCAGTGTTGCCAATTCCAGTTGCAAATTGGCCAAATGCTCCAGCAGTACATGTGTGTGAGTCTGTTCCTAACAGGACCTGAAGTTCATAATGCATGATTACTGGCTTTCCTTCAATATAAATGATAAATTTGACAACTCAATGAGGATAAAAAATTGCACCTCTCCAGGCCTGCAATGACCTTCTTGGGCAAGTGCAACATGGCATACACCTTTGTAGTCGGGGTTAGCCTGCAAAGTCACAAAGTAATATGCACATTCAATGTCAGAAAATAGCAGTAACCACAAATTCATTACTTAAATGTATAGAATTTTTTAATTAAATAAATTGTCATTGAACCATACCTTGAAGTTACCAAGATCCTTGATATCATAGAAGTACTTTATATTTTGTTCATTGCAGAAATCTCTCAATATATCCACATTGCGATTTGCACGTTCGTCTTTAGTGAATATATAATGATCTGGTATAATAACAACCTTTTCACGATCCCAAACCTGCAATTTTTAAAGAGTGAGTCAGGTAGGTACTTTGGAGCACAGAAAAAAAAGACTAGAGATACAAACAGAGAGAGAGAGGGTCGGAATATTGAGAATGTCAGTTCTTGGATTCAAGAATTAATTCGAAGATTATGCTAAATGGGAAAAAATAGGGTAGAAATGAACACCATTTGCCATTTATTGAAACCTCTGAAGTAATAAATGGAGTTTCTGGGCATCAAATGGAAATTGAATCGGTCTGGTATTTCATGCAGTATTCAAGAAAACAGAGCCTCCAAAGTATTAGGCTCCGTTTCATGCAGCATCAAACACCCGTATCATGATGAACACCTTGTTTTACACTCACACTAGGATATCCAAACTAAACCATAAAATCTATTTAAATTTATCAACTTATCATGTAGTAAAACAACAAGAGCCCGTTCAAGTACCTATTTTCTTAAAAAAGAATCCGAGAACTACTTGCAAAGGAAAAAAAGCTAGTCTAGAACAATCGAATACCTTAGCATCCTGTCCAAACTCTTTCTTGAAGATCCCAATAGAACCAGGGCCACAAACATCATGGGTCATCAAGATATCAACGTTGACCCAAACATTCTCACCTGGGATCAACTGGGGCTTCTCAGAGGCTCTAGCAAAGATTTTCTCTGTCATTGTCAACGCAGTCTTGACCTACAAATTCACCATGAGAAAAACCATCACCATGGTAACACATCAAATC
>Ga0325401_1003244_pt1 | contig 14835 bp, 6 predicted proteins | sample PopdelMetagenome_FD_205666 | JGI IMG/M metagenome (GOLD analysis project Ga0325401, IMG submission 205666) | Populus deltoides microbial communities from Bellville, Georgia, United States - Xylem-PdKOR-R2 | ecosystem: Host-associated > Plants > Phyllosphere > Stem > Wood/Secondary xylem | place...
TGTCTGTCAAGGTCTGACATCTCTTTTTTCTCTCAAATTCCCCCACCTCCCCTTTTTATTTCTCCAAATTTCCCTCTCCCTCCATCTCTGCATCTGCAACAGAGATAACACCTTGATTTTCTTCACTAATGCTAGTATGATTTATTATTACTATTATCATTTATAATTCAATTAATGATTTGTCCCGCGACACGCCACGGATCAGGAAAAAAAAAATTACATACAAAAAAAAATTAGATATTAATCATGCATTTAAAAAAAAATAATCATTAAGCAAAGAATATCTTTAATATTAAAATAGAAATATATTTAGTTTTCTTACAAAACCTACGTGATAATCTTAAAAAAATAAATTGTTAGGCTCAATCTACAATTAATTAATATTAAAAGTAAAATTAGTAAAAAATAATTTTATTTGTTTAAAAAAGAATTAAATGAAATCGAATCAACCAAGAGAACTCGCAAAATAAGTCATGTACTTTATCTGATTCAATAAATTTTTTTAATTTTAAAGATTATTTTTTATTTAATAATACAACAATAAAATGTATGAAATTTTTTTATATGAAACATTATTGTTTTAAGGGAAACAAATTGTAATAATGACACCAGATAGCAAAAGTAAATCATTAATAATAAATGATAAAATTGTATTTTTTTTTTTAGTTTTGAGTTAAATAAAAAAAATAAATCATTGATAACAAAGAGTTAAAATATATTTTTAAAAATTCAGGGGAAAATTTTTAAAAAAAATAATAACTCGGATGCTGTGAATTTTTAATCATGCAATGCAAGTCATGTACGTCATCGGATTCAATAATTTTTTTAATTTTAGATATTTTTTTCATTTAATTATACAACAATAAAACACATGAGAATTTTTTGTATAAAATATTTTTTACAAGGAAAACAATTGTGATAGGCACATAGAATCGAGATAGCAAAAGTATATCATCGATAACAAACGGTGAATTTTTTTTTGAGTTAAATAAAAAATATATCATTGATAATAAAAGGTGAAATTATATTTTTTTTAAATTGACAGAAAACATTAAAAAAAATAAATAATATTCCGGATATTGTGAATTAATTCGTTAAACCTACGACCCAGTTCATAGACTTGATTGTATTCAATGATTTTTTTATCAATTTTTTAACACAAATAGAAAATAGAAAAATTTTAAAAATGACAAAAATGAGTCTAAACATGTGGGCCTAGTAGCCTAACGTGCCTTGTTATTAAAAAAAACATAATAGGCGCGTGGATCATCCAGTCTTACACGCGAACCTAGGCTTGGCTTTATATTTTTATTTCTTAACGGGTGGATATCTAGTCATCCGCTCTAATTATTTTTTGTAAAAAAATAGCAGAAGACTCGCTGTCTTTTTTCTGCAAAATCTGGCAACTAGAGGTTGCTAGAAAAACAAGGCCTTGAGTTTTTTTGCTAAAAAAACCATTTTTAAAGTATTGTTTTTACCCAAAACACCTATAAGACACCCTAAACATATTGATAAATATATCTATGACCTTAAAAAAAATCAACCCAAACCTGAAAATATTACCACAATCAGATCTACCTCTTTGAGCAATAAAAAGAAAAAAAAAACATATAGGTAGAACTTCTCTAATCAAAACGAATTCATTAATATCAATATTGACTATTTTGATGGCTAGAATTGTCATCGATGACAAATTTCTCTCTCTACATTGAAATATGACGAGCCTCTCTCTTTTCTCTCATGAAAAAGGACTGAGAAATAAAGAAAATAAAATTTGGTATTAAAATTGAATTACTAATAATTAAAAGGATCGATCACCTATTAACTCTAAAAACAGGGGACTAAAATGAGATTTTCATATGAAATTCGAAGTTACCTTTTATTTTTCCAGTCATTTTCATTTTGGTTTTCTATTTTTCAATTCAATCATTTTTTCCAAAAAAAAATAAGCAATTAGATGCTAATTTGGACTAAAAAAGATAAAAGATCAAGGATCAAATTAGAAATTTAGAAAAAATAACTGTTGCAATCCGCAGTGATTTGTGAGAGAGTAAACAGTGCATTTCAATAGTAAAATCACCACATGACTTGATTTTTTTAATTGCTAGTTAATAATTATAATAGTTGATTTATTTTTTCTTTTTTATGGTTTTGCCCTCTCTTATTGGACACTCTCACTCTCAATTCAATTTTCTTTTTTCTCAACTTCTTACCCTATTTTTTTATGTAATAATGAAACAAAATTAGCTTTCTATTATTTTTATAATTTATTCCAGTAAAAAAATTAAATACTTATACCCTAACATTAAGAGATCTAGGAGCTTTGTGGATGTAATATGGAGTGCACATTTCTAAAACGTGTTTCGTTAAAGAACCCTTTATAGTCTGATAGTTTTGTTAATGTCAATCAATGAGCCTACAATCTCATTTCTCATTAATTCCACATCTTTCTTGATTATTAAAGAAGATCTTTTTTCTCCATTTTCCATAAATATGGAAAAATTAAGTTTTAAAAATATTGTTTATATTTGTTTTCTTTTTTATCCATGTAAAATCTCATTACATAACCTATATAAAAATAAATATTCATAAAAAAAATAACTGATTGGATATGATAATAAAAATAGACACTCTAAGAGAAGGTTAGCTAACTAAATTAGTCTTAAAAGGTTCTTCACTATTTGGTTAATAAGTTTTATTAGGCTGAACATAGGCCTATAAGAGGCTAAAAGTATAGAATCAATGGAAGTCCATCATTTACTAATCACAATCAAGTAAGCTATTCATGAGAGTTTAGAGGTTTCATGAGTGTTGCTCAAGTCAATGACCATTGACTTACTTCTAAATCCCCATGCTAACCTAAAGATAATGTGTGTGCTAAAAGTGTTTTCTAACTGGTATATATGCATTACTCCATATCCAATCCAGACAAAATAATAAAAAGATACGATGCATGAAATGCAAGCACATAAGAAACAATTAGACATATATAAATATAAACAAAGATGTAAACATCAAATAAAACAATGACAAATAATGAACACATTAGCTAGTTTAGGTAAACAATTATAACAAAAATATTTAGAACATGTATCAAAGCATATCAAGCACTTTATTATTGAAAAAAATAAACATAAAAATCAAATAAAACAATAACAAATAATTAGCACACGTTAACTAGTTTAGGTGAGAAATTTTAACAAAAACATTTAAAAAATGTATCAAAGCACATCAAACACTTTATCATTGAAAAGCAAATAAACAAAGCTTAGCCCTAAATAAGATCCCTAATGGAGTCATCATTTTGTCATAAGAGACATCTTAACAAGCTAGATAGGATTAATGAAGGTAAAATTAAAAAAATGAGTCACCACCTAGTTTTATGGTAACTAAGAACCCCAACTAGTTTTTAGAAATTCTAAGTAAAGGACTGATTATGTAATATGGTAGAATGACAATCACCTATCAAATCCTAATCAGCTCACTAAGATGTTGCCTATGACACTCAACATTTCTTATGGAAGATAACTCGGTGATCTCAAGTCTAAGCATTACTTGCATAACTATCATATGAATCTTTCTATAGAATCAATTTATTTCTTCTTATAAAATCCTCATGCATGTCATTTGACAAGCACCTAGATTTTAGCTCCAGATATTCCTCATACCTTAGCATATAAAAACACCTATTTTTTTATAAATAAAAGAACATAATATGTATCGGTCTCAATGGCTCTTATTAATATCCATTATTAATTGAACATTGACCAAAAACATTTAAGGAACAATGCTTTGATGAAATAAGAATTTTTATAATTATAACCACTTTATAATTTCTTAGCAAAACATTTGTGTCCCAATGACTTTATCTTTATTTTAAATTTATTGATTAAGCATAAATGAATATTAAAGATAAAGAATGCCTTTATTAATAGTAAATATGTTTTGCATGAACAAAGTCAATATCATGTATAACTTACCAATTGGATACAAGGCATATGCACTAACATTTATTACACTGAATATAAATGAAGTCAAATTAGCTATTTCCAACAACTATGGTAATAGAGAAGAATGACCATGAAATCCTTAATATTAGACCATAATGACTCTTAGTTGGTATTTATTCTCATGATTTATTTTAAAAGATGAAGCATCTATCGATAAAGGAGTGAATATTTGAGAGAGTATGATTTTCAAGGTTCCTTAATATAAAAGAAAATTCTATCAAACATTAAAAACATATAAATTGATCACATTTTTTAGGTAACAATATCATTTTCCTTTTCCTCTTTAATAAGAGATAAAGAAGTATCAATACATGGACTTTCTAATAATCTATCTATATCTAATAAGATAGATAAAAAAAAAAAAAGTATCAATATATGGGCTTTCCTTAATATTAGATAAAGAAGTATCTATATCTAATAATATAGATAGAGATTCCTCAAGAAATTTTAGTTGTTAACTTGATAGAGGGATGATTAGTTGATAACATAAGCTCATCTCCTAGGCTATTCTCAATATAATTTCCCTTTACATCTACCTCATACCATAGAAGCAAGAGGATAAAATCGTTCATGACTCTAGATTATGGTAGAGCTTTAGTGGCATTAAAAGTAGTTAATATGTATATCTTTATTGTTTCATTCTCTTTATTCATTGCTATTATCCTTTTAACTATAAAAATACCTCTTTAGTAAGGTATTTTCCCTAGCAACATCCATTAATAGGGTAGATACACCTTCAACATGAAAGGCACAAACCGTAAGAGGTTTTATTGTTGAAATTTTAGGAGAACTAGTTATAATAATGGGAGCTGAAGGATTTCTCTCACTGGTATTGGAACTTAATTTGATGTTTCTAAGAAGACTAATAATAGAAAAAAGCATTGATTTAACAACCTCAACACTCGAAACTTTAGAAGCCACAATATGAAAAATGGTTGATATTTTTCACGAAAAGGTTCTTAGTCAAGGGAAACTTTTAAGACATATCTATGTTATCATCTTTACATATAGGAGTAAAGGAAGAGGTATAATATGAGCAATAGGTACTTGCCAAATAACAAAAAAAAAAGAAGATAAGTTAAAAAGTTAAATAACTTATTAAAAGTTTATGAATTTGATAATATATTACCCTATGCCTTCTTTTCAACTTGATAATAGAGGTTTCATCTTCACTATATTCCTCTAGTGCAAAAAGATTTTAGAGCTTTTTCAGGATCGTTTATTATTTTGAGAACTTAAAGTAGTTTGAGAAGCTATACATGAGAAAGTGTTGTAAGAATATAAGCAAATCATAAATTATAATTAAGATTATTGAAATATATTGTTTTTACTTGAGACTCCTCGAGTCAACCTCTTGTTTAGCCCTCTAACCAAACTGTCAAAGGCTTTCCTCTTAGTGCTTTTACCGAAAGACTTCTCATAAGCAAGAATATGTCTATCATTTCTTCTAACATAATGGTGTAAAAAAGTTCCATATTTTTCTTGTAAAAATAATAAAACCCTAATGATAACTCATAGCAAGGGAGAAATCTTATAAATTGAAGTAAGTGAAGTGGTGTTCAACCATCTCAGTAACTTCTTCCATTTATTCTAGGTTGTCAAAAGTTGACCTATATAGACCAGTCTTGTTCATAGTATAATGCATTGGTAAGCGAATACCTTAGTTATATCCCAATTATATTTTTATAAAATAAGAATTATATGGCTTATAAGAACAATAGCTGTTCTTTTACACTGGATCAATCACCAGCCTAAAGTGTAGATTTTTGTATACAAATATACTTTTAAAAACTTTAATGTTACATGGTCTTTAGTATTTTAGAAGGAAGACCCATAGAAGGCTTATCCTTAATAAGACAAGAGGGGACATCAAAATATTAGTCCTTTTAGTAAGATACAAGAGGTTATCTATATATCTTCTAAAATAAGAGTTCTTAAAATAAGCTTGGAGTAAACTACTTTTTATGTAAATAGAGTCTAAGTTCATGATTTCTTTAATGTTGTTAAACTTTTTAAAATAGTAGTGACTTAAATTTATGTTTATCATAGAATTCCATAAACATTGTTTATTGTCATAAATGTGATCTTTATTTATTATTTTTTGGCATTCCCTTAATGTCTTATAAACATGGCTTAATATAAAGGATCTTAAGGAAATTATCTTGCCTTTGGCCTAAGCTATTGTAATCTTTAGATAGGGTTTGGTTGGTTTCTTGAATTTAAAAAGGATTAGGTAACTGCATACCCAATACAATAAAAAGACTATATGTTCCTTGTGAAAGGTCAAGTTTGTCTTCTACCTACCTCTTTTTAGCAATGCACCAAATTCAGGAGCACTTATCAATATATCTTTAATGGATCTTGTAAAGGTTCAATTTGAAACACAAAGCTCCTTCCACAATAGGTATAGGCGTTCAATTAAGGTCAGGCCAAGTCATGCAAAATAATATTTTATATCTTATATTTGAAGAGGAAAACGTTGTCAGAATTAAACCACAACAAAGAAAGAGCGGTTAATACCTCTTTGTTAGGTTTGATGGTGATTCTAGATAGCTTGATAACATCAAATACTTTCTATCACTTTCATTGTCCACTAAAGCTTTATTGCATCCTACCAAACCATTTGATACAATCACCAAGAGCAATGCTTGGCCATATTTTAATTGGCTTGATTTATATATTGAGATTTACATGGTCATCCTAAAAGAGAATCTTTTCTTTTTCAATGTCTAAAACAAAGTGGTAGTCGTCTACTTCTTGTGACATTTTTTTTATAAAACGAGCCAAGACATTCTCCATTCATACCTTCTAGTGTAGCAATAATGATAGATCAATTGACGTTGGGTAAGTAAACTATGAGATTTTTATAACAAGAGACAATAATGGGTTTTGATGTAAGAGAACTTGAAGCTATCATTCTTGTTTCTAACAAGAAGGAGATTTTTTAGGGTTTAATGATTGAATCTTTGAATAAAAAATCTCTAAGATTCTTAAAGAATTTAGGGGTTTTTGTGTAAAACAAACCTAAATGTCGTTTCTAAATATAAATAATGTATTATTTTTAAATTAAAATGATTAGCTAAATCATTTGACATGTCAGGTATCTTTTAAAACATCATTACCTAATTTTAAGCGAATTTAATTATTTTCATGTTATTCTAATGTGGTGGAGTTAACATTTGAGAAATAAAATAATATAAGAACATCGTTTACATCTAAAATAAAAATACATCCATCAAACATAAAGAGCACTAATTATTCACCATAAAAAAAGGAAGAAAGTTGAAATCAATCATGAATAAAAAGAATCAACCGAGTTAGAAGAGTCCTTGATCGACCAAGAATGTTGAAGGAGTAGTCAACTAATTGACTAAATGAACAAAAGTCGCAATTGATAAAAAAAAAATATGATTGGCCAATAAAGTTTAAATACAGCAAAGAGATACAATCCTATTTAAAGTGGAAATCTTCAATAGAATAACTAACAAAAAAGTTAGAGAATAAACTATCATTCATGTGTATGTCACTAGAAGAGGAATTTATCTTGTATTAGGATTAAATATGTAACATTCCTAATTATTACTAGGAAGATTTACAAGCATAAATATTTTTTATATATAAACAAATGTATACTTCAAATCTCATCAAAATTTCTAATGAAATTTCAGCAAAGTTTTCTTTACAACATGAAATTCTAAGTTATCGACTAAACTTATTTCACATTTTAATACAATTTCATTTACCTGATCCAATCATCCTATATCATTCCTGCCATCTATCAATGTTTCTCAAACAACTTCATCCATACAAATATATTTAGCAATTATATATATATATATGAGCATTTATGTTTACATGCCAAACAAAATAATATTACAAATCAAAATATATATCTTGGATCTAGCCTATATAATCAAAAGATGCAGAAGTAATATACTCTTAGCGTGAATATGATGACCCTGAAAAAGAATGCAACATATGATATGTTAATTATAAATAATCAATTAAATAATTTAATAAAATTGGATTATATTTAAATTCTTCCTTATCCATTCTTTTTTTCTCTTTATATTAAAATAATCTAAAAATACTAAAATATTAATTTAAAACAAAAAAAATTATTAATGTCGATATCAATAAACACTATAGATATTATTAGTCTCTCAATTCCTAAAATGACTAATCAAATCTTAATTAATGCCGATATTAATGAACTCTATTAATATTGTTAGTCTCTCGATTCCAAGAATGACTAATCAAGTCTCAATTAATGTCAATATTATCAATAAACTCCATTAATATCATTAGTCTTCCAGTTTCGAAAATGACTAATCAAGTTCAGAAAGTGACGATATCAATAAATTATATTGATATCATTAGTCTCTCAATTTTAAGAATGATTAATCAAGTTTAGATCTCCTTCAATTCCTTTTTTTTTTTAATCTTTCATCATCTCCAAATCAAATTTCTCTCAATATCAAATACAATTGTAATAAATTTGCATTTGATAATTAAATAATGTTTAAATAATTATGTGACAGGTCAAAAACCTACCTGCAGTGCGTGATGTCCCAACTCCTACTCCAGCTTGTGGCATGCTCGCAATAGTATTCCCTGTCATCACAGGATAATTTCATCATCATTAATCATTTTTCTTTCCCCCCAAAATCACTGAATCATTACACAATGTTTCTTAATTTAACACTCTTTGATTTTTATTTCCCAAAATCATACATATACCTCTATATTTTCGTTTCAATATTCAAAATTCTATGTTGATTAAACCCAAATTAATTCAAACACATTTTCTATAATAATCTCATACGCCATCTATATACATTTCCTCTTTTCCCCTTTTATGGCCTATTATTCACCATGTTCAATAAATGGTACCATGAGTTTCCTTTTGTTTTCCTTCAATTTATCCATACTAGTTAATCTTCATTAGGCACTCAATCAATCTATAATATAATTTATATGCTAACTTAGAAAAATTATTCTTTCTTTCCATCTAACCCACTTGGTCGAACCTATGGCCAATATGAAAGGCATGGTTTTTCTTCATTTTACCTTAATTTTATACTTACCCATTGTTTATTGATTTTAATAACCATGTTTCAAGCATTAAACAAGTCATTAAGTCAGCAAATTCCCTTAATTTTCAATGTTCTATAAAGTAAAACAATACTCAATCCAATAAAACTCATGCTAAAACTTTAAATTAAGTTTTGGTTAAGGTTCCTTACCTCTTAACCACAATTTCATAAAGGATTTGGTAAGAAAACAAGTTTTTTCCTTCACTTCTCTTTTTTTTTCTTCTCTAAACCGCCCTTCAAGCATCCATTTCCATGGTTTTTCCCTCAATTTCCTTGCTAAAATACTTTTTAGCTCCCTTTTGATCTTTTATTTCAAGTGTTTGCTTGGAATTTTTAAAGAAAATTGAAGAATTTTGACAAAATCTCCCCCCTCCTTCTCCTTCCCAATTAGCCAGCCACTCTTAACTTCTTTTAGAAGCCAATAGTGTATTTATATCCCTCAATGTGCTACAATTTATCATTATGCCTTTTCTTTTAAATTCTGGTGTTTATTCTTTAACCAATTATCTTATCTCATTGACATTCTAAAAATAAATCATGTCGAGGGTTTTGAATCCTTAAAATTTTATTTTCTAAAATAATTATCACTATATGATATTATCATTTTATTAAATTTAAATTTTTATTTTATCTAGGGTTTGCAAAATAGTTAGACCCACATATTCAATTTCAACAATTTATCTTTTCCTTTAAAGGGCTTTATTTACAATTTTTTTATTATTCTCTTTATCCCTCGTTAATTTTTATGCATTTTGATTTCCTACAAACTTATCATCTCTTAGAATTCTTGTATTTACAATAATTCTTTTAGAACAAATTATCCTTACTAAGGGTTCAAGACTTGAATTCCTAATTTTTTTTTTAATTAAAGGTAATTGTCGTTATGACATCATAGGTTAAATCCTATAAAAATCTAATTTGCAACCTATTCATGCGTGGAAAATATTTTTTAAATTATTAGATGTATATTTTCCTAGTGATACAATTACATTTATGAGTGATTATGCTACAAAACCTTATTAGTAAAGGTTTAAGTATTTGTAATCTTATTCTCTAGAGAAATGTTTCTCTTAAGATCGAAGAGAGCTTTCAAGTGTGGTGTGGGTATCCATCAAAAAGAAGAAAAGGTTGTCCGAAGCTCATGGGCCATGGAAACTCATTTGCAAAACTACTAGAGGACTTGAGCTAGATCCAAGCACTCACTGCACATAGTTTTGATATGGAGCACAGCTTTAGCCCATCTTAAACCTTATATTGTGGGGGTGTCCACAGCAAAACTAAAGGTACCTTTACTATATATATATGATCGAATTATTTATGCCTTGTTTTTTCCCAAACCCATTTCTATCGTTTTTTTTTTTTTTGTTCCTTTGGAGGAGATTCCAAGATTTAATCTCATATGAAAAAAAGCCATTTTGGAAGGTTCTTATAAATAATTAAATAAAAATTAGCTCTTGCACAATTTTGATTCCTCACCTTTAGCACCACCATTACCAATAGAATTCCTTTAACCCATGAAAGAAAAAAATGTTTCCTTTTCTTATAAAAATACATAGTTTTTAAACCTGATCCGGTTCAAAGCCTGAGTTTCGGGTTTTGACCGGGTTGTCCGGATCACTTCCTATTTAAAAAAATCAAAACGACGTCATTTTAATAAATAAAAAAATCAACAGGTTGTAACCGAATTTTTAACCGGGTCAACCCGTCGGGTTAGCTAGGTCACACCGAGTCATGACTTTTCTTATTTTTTTCAATTCGTCCCGGTTCTAGCCTCAAATCGGTTGGGTCCCGGATCGACCTGTCAAGCCGGGTCGGACTTCAAAACTATTCATAAACAACTTGGTATCGGTTTGTAACTAAATCCAGATTATGCAAGTGCAACCTAACCTAAGACAAAGAAGGGTTTTTTCATAAATTTTTTCTTTTCTAAAGTTAAAATTTAAGGGTTTTTTTTGTTTTCGTTTGTAAAGTTCTTTTTATTTTATTTTTGTCCAATCATAAAGTGTACATTGCTAAAAAGAGAGAGCGTCCATACACTTCATTCCAATACACAAGCCGCCAATTAAATCTCCCATCAATCCCACTTCACTTGATTTCGTGAAGAATAAACAAGAAATCCGCCTCCATTTAGGGGGAGAAAAACAAAAAAAAAAAAAAGCACAGCTTATTTCCAAAAGGTTAGAAAACCATCATTGACCATAAAGCTGACCTCCGCACAAGGAAAAGTGTCTTTGCTTACCAAAGCTTTCAGGCGGTGGAAGAAAATTAATTATCCATGGGACCCACGGGAGGCCTAAAAGATTTCAAATATATCGAGGCCATGCCTCGTGTTTTTGAATTATCACTCCAGCAGTATTCTCTGGCTGTCTCCTCGATACAGAATTTTATTAGAAAATCAAGACTTTAAACAAGAGATTTTGACTATTGTGTTGCTGCTCTTAGCCGTGGCCTTGAAATTCTTTGATAGTTGTTGGAGTTTGAATTTCATTTGGAAGAAGAAAGACAGAACAGAAATATTGGAATTTCTTGTCCAGAGATTCTGTCTTTTTTCATTCCCAAACGTAAGAATGTGGTGCTTGTTTTCTTTTGGTTTTGTTTTTATAAAAAAATAATTAAATCAATTTTTTTTTAAAAAATCCGAAATTGATTTAAACTGACCGGTTTAGGTTTGGTTTTTTAGGACAAAAACAGTTCAAACTGGTTTGGCTCGGTTTTTCGGTTTGACTCGGTTTTTTGCCGGTTTGGCTCGGGTTTTTTTGTTTTGATTCGGTTCGGTTTTTTCAGTTTTAGACTTATAAAACCGAAACCGAACCAAACTGATTAGTTTTTTTAAAATTTTAATCAATTTTTTTTCACGGTTCAATTTTTTTAATTTTTTTATAATTTTTTCAGTTTTTTTACTCCCCTCTCCTTACTAAAATATCTCACGTATAGTTTTCTGATGTTTGACCCTTATAAATTACTTGCAAGATAATTTTATTAAATACAATATATAGTTACCAAAATAACCTCCTCTTTTAATTTAAAAAAACTATTATATTTTTTTTTGTCTACAAAATACAAATACAGAATTCCCATGTATAAAAAACTCCAAATCTAACCTGGCACTGTTATTGAAGTTTCATGAATTCAAAAAAATATAATATATTTTATATTTAATATATATGTTAGGGCTATCATGGACCTACACACCTAGGATACACCCCATGTGTATAGGTACATGCATCACCAAGCCTCTTTTAAAGCAATTCCATTTTACATACAATCCAAGGTATCAAATATGGTCGGTTAGGTTGACCACCAAAACATATTAATGTGGAAATTCATATTTTTTTTATATGGATATGGCTTAATAAGTGTGTATGTGTGTACGCGCGAATGTCAGTCCTATAGTCAATTATTTAATTATATATCATACTGATTTTACTCATGTAATAACATATTTATTATTAATAAAAAAAATTATCTTTAATATTCATTTATAGTTGATTAATAATTCTAGAGTAAAGATAATCATAAAATAGCAATAATTATGAAACTCATATTACATCAAAGTATTATTTCTAAACGTTTCTAGTAGAAGCTCTTATACATTAATTAGACTTATTGAGACTGATACATATTATGTTATTTTTTTTTTATGAAATGAAGTAGTTATTATCATAAGTTGAGGTATAAAAGATACATATAACAAATATGTTTATCAGATCAAAAGAGAATTCCTCACCTTAGATGGATCAAAAAAAATGCTCAATCTATTTTTAAATAGTATCAATTATGTGATCCTTATGTAAGGTGAAATAAGATTGAAAACAATTTCAAATCTTATTTAAAAAATCAATACTTTGGTGTTAAAAATATCCATGATTTAAAAAACCTAACATATTTTATGCTTAATTATGCATATCAAAACATTCTTAAAAAAAAAAAAAGATAATAATCATATTGAGAAACTTAACACTAAAAAGTTAAGTCAAGTCACATATGATATTTTTAATATTTAGAAGATTATGACACATTTTTAGAAAATATATTTGATCTTAAAAATTAAATCAATCAATTTATTTAATTTATAATATGTTAAATTGTGCAACTTATTTAATCATATTTTAATTAGGATTGTGATTTATATATTAGGCTAACATATTAGAAAACACAATTGGTCACGCATATAAAAAACCATTGGTAAAAAATTAAACTGAAATGATTAATTAAATATGAATTGATTGTAAATAATTTTTTAGAAATTAAGGACTAGAATGTAATTTACATATGGAATTACAATTCTGGACCTAAAAAAATCAACTAAGAACTTGATTTCATGAATTTCTAATTTTTTTCTTGAAATAATTTAAGTGATATTTTTCATTAGACAAAGTGATATTTTTTTATTTATAGGGTTATCAAGTCTTTTTTACAAAAAGAATGATATATTTTATATTTTTCTTATGAGTTCATGATGAAAGATCTAATTTGATTGAATACACCTGAAAAAAAACAAAAAAAGAAGAAGCAAGAGCTAGCATTCAAGGCATAACAATTATTTTCTTATAAAAAGGTTTTAAAAGATTTGTCTATTATGTAGATTACTATTAGAGACTAGAAAATTGAAAAAATCATGGTTTGTAATAACTCAACGTTATAAAGTTGATCAAACTTTAAAAAAAGAGTTTATGTTCAAAAACTCTTCGCTGCAAAAAAAAGAAATATTATGCAATGGAATTCTTAGGACTTCTGAGAAATTTTAAAATTATTATTTCCACTATTTTAATATGTTTCAAGAAACCAGCAGTGGTATTAAAACTATTGTTAGACAATTAGGGTTGTTGATCGCATATTTTGATTGTTATTAGCATTAATTGTGAATTAAAATTCAAATTAATTTTTCCAAAAAACATTTTCTCTCATGTTTAAAAAAGGGTTTTCTTGGTTATTTTTTCGGTAAGATCTAATCGGATTTTTTTAGATATAGATGGAATCCACTAGAAAAAAAAAAGAGAAAAAGAAAAGGAAAGTTTTGGATGGTTAAGCTAGGTTTGCTAAAGAGGCGGCAACCTATGACTGTTGTTCTGTTCGGACAACACTAATTTGTTTGGCATTGTTTATGGCATCATGCATCGCTATTGCCTTGCACTACAACACGCATGGTGCGAGACTACAAGTTATGTAGTGGTAGCTTTAGTTTTCGCTATTATGGCAGTCACTGTTAACAATAAGGAAGAAAGAGAAAAGAAGAAAAATTACAATTTCATCCCTATAATCATATTTAGGGTTTTAGGGATAGAATTCTAAAGCTACCCTTACCACCTATTTTAAGATAGAATTATGATGCTACCTCTATCTATATAGAATATTGATCTATTTTAAAATATAAACCATAGATTAAATTAATTACAAAATTATTCTTTTTAATTGGATTAGTACAAAGTTAAAATGTTTAATTCAAAAGTTTTTTGATTTTTTGAAATATCCTAATTGGATTAGAATTTAATTGAAATGTCTAATTAAATCATGTTTAGAAAAAAAATAGCTTTTTTAAATAAAGAGAGTTTTTTAAGATGTAAATTTTTATTTAATTGATCTTATAATAATTTAGGATGTCAATAAGAATTTTAACATGATTAGTTTTCTTATTAATTCTTGAAGCATGGTTTTTCAAAGAAAAATATATTAAATAAAATTATCAAATTGAGTTTGATTTAATATTTGTAAATGTTAGAAATATTATT
>Ga0325401_1003246_pt1 | contig 14828 bp, 10 predicted proteins | sample PopdelMetagenome_FD_205666 | JGI IMG/M metagenome (GOLD analysis project Ga0325401, IMG submission 205666) | Populus deltoides microbial communities from Bellville, Georgia, United States - Xylem-PdKOR-R2 | ecosystem: Host-associated > Plants > Phyllosphere > Stem > Wood/Secondary xylem | place...
TAATTAAAAAAAACTAAGAGAATAAAAGAAGAAAGAAGAAGAAGACATACCCGAGTATGGAGGAAAAGAGAAGGAGATGAGGAGAGAAAAGAAGAGAAAGAAATAGATATTGATGTTTTTTACATATAGTGAAGAAGAAGAAGTAGAAGTAGAAGAAGAAGAAGAAGAAAAAGTAGTAGAAGAAGAAGAAATAAGTCTATCTCTATTGAAATAAAGGGATTCAGGCTTTTTATTGGGGCGCGTTAGCGACGGATTTACCGACGGATAATTGAATATTAATATATTTTTAATTATTCCGTCGGTAATATTTAATTTAAATTTTCAATTTCGTAAAACGTTTTCAGAAACCGCCAATAATTACCGATGATTTTTCAATCCGTCGGTGATTCCGTCTGTAATATTTAAATGAAAATTTTAAATCAATTAAATTTTTTCAGAAAACCGCCAAATAACACCGATGACTTTTCAATCCGTCGGTGATTTTGTCCGTAAAGAACAACAATTAACAGTGTAATTGGAAAGTGAACAGTTGTAGAGCTCTTTGGAAAATACCGACGGACAAAATCCGTCGGTGATTCCCTTTGTAATTGACATGATGAACAGTGTTTACAGTTTACCAATGGATTTACCGACGGATTTTACCGACGGAATAAATTCCGTCAGTAATTCCGTTGATAAATCCTGACACGTCATCATTTTTTTTTGCTTTGTTTTAATTTTTTTCCAACTGTAATTCCTTCGGTATTTCCGTTTGTATTTATCGATTTTCTGGTAGTGTATATTGAAACAGTTAACAACTTTCTAGAATTTTCGAAGGAAAATGGTGATCATTTATTCGTCGATATGTACCAAAACAATTAATGACTCTTTGTAATTCCCTGAGGAAAATAACAATCATTTACCAATGTAATTTTTGTTGGTCTTTATACAAATTATTATTTTAAAAGCAAAAAAATAATGTCCAACAATTTCATAATTGAATTAAACAACATCAAACAACTAATTTAAATTAAAAAAATAAATTTTATATAATGTAAAAATCAATTACAAATGTCTATACAAATAAATTACAAGATCTGGTCGCATGTGGAGGTGAAAGGGAAGGAGAATCTCATGAAGGTTCATATGAGGGAGGATAATTACTGGAAAAGTATGCCCTCCAACTTCTTTTTTTGTTCTTTATACTTTGCCTCCATTTTAACCCTCGGATCACTAACTCATTGTTCAACCAACTCATTAATAGCTAGTAATGGTTGAATCAGGCTAGGTTGTGTTTCCATATACAACTCTATCAGAGCAGGCTTGCGTCCAAGTTGTGTTGACTATAAAATAAATCAATACTTAAACATTATCACAAATAACAGTTACCATTTGAAGAAAAAACTTCAAAATAAAATAGGCTCTTACCAAGTGTTTTGCATGGTTAATGAAAGGAAATGACCCACCAATATGTTTGCTAATGGAACTATAGGTCTCTTTGTTTCTATTCGAGTACTCACTCTATGAGTGCCTCCTAAAAGTGTTCAACATGAAGAACTCTGGATATCTCTCTCAGTTACTCTTTTGTGATGTGGGGGAGGTCTACAATTCTTCCAAACATCAAAGTCATTTCACTCAACTTATCTTATAGCATAATTGTGAGTATCATACTAAAAATCACGCCATCTGATTAAAAAATTCATTAAACTAAAAACATTTACATAAAAATATCACTATTATACAAAAAAAAAAAATACATCACACATTAAACCTTATCTAATTGTGCTGTAATTTTCCTAGACTTTCTTTGTCACATTTAAGTTTGCCTTGTCCCACCAAAAAATTTTCTTGAAATCATTTTCATAAAATAATTAATTTCTAAATTTTGAAAACATCTTTTATCCACTAAAAGTATTGATTATATATTAACTTTGAACTTCCCTCACCAAGCCTTAACCATAGGCTTCCATTCTGGATGATCGTTACGTTGCCTCCATTAAAAAATAGTAACCTCCATCAACGCTTTCATCATTAATGTTATTGTTCTCGTAGCTTCCATATTTGTGAATCTAAAAATGAAATAATTAACTTCAATCTATATAAACTATAACTGTTAAACCCGATCAGGAAGTTGGCTCGGTCAAGATACTGAATCACAGGTCACACGAGTCTTTCTAACATTCATTGATACTTTGTAGACCAAAAAGAATGAAAGTTAGAAGAAATATCAACATATAAAATCATAATAATATAACTAAGGAATGAAATTATAATTTAAAAAGTTTGATGAGGGAAATGAAAAAAAGAAAAAGAAAAAAGACACGGTCTATGAACAGGGTCTCTCCCATTTCTTCCATCATATTTGATAATGATAACGGTAATAATTATCTGATAATGATGTATTTGCTTATGGAATGGGCTTATGGATTGCTATGGAAACCCAGTCCCTAGTAATAAATAAAAAAAGAAAAAAGGAAAACAAAATTATGTTCCCGCTTGCTAGGAAGGTTCAAAAAGAAACGTCAACAAAATCCGCACCTCTGATTATGCTGTTCTTGTTACTGTCATCTTCATATTCCAAACCAAAACATTTTTGTTCGATGATGATGGTGATGTTACAAAACCTTCTTACCACTACTGTTTTAAAATAATAATATCGATTCTCCTGAACCCAATCGCATCATCCCCTTGACGTCCTCATCGCCTGCATCCTCTCCTGTGGCCCTCTAAGTATCTGTCTTTCTTCTACCTTTCCCCAAGAAAACACATTGTTTGTGCTTTCTTTCCTTTTATGAACGACCCTTTTGATTTGTATGGCAATCACTGTTTCTTGTTGTCAAGTTTTTGATCTGGGAATTTGGGGATAAACCAACTTCTCGACGTTTTTTCTTTTAATTTCCTTGCAAGTTCTTAACTTTTTACGAAAATTTGCTACAAGTACTTGAGCCATTGTAATTTTTTTTATATTTCAGATGGTTTAATAATGCGGTTTTTATTATGATTGTTTTCTTGACGCTGAAATGGACTTGTCTCTGTTGCATCTAGGTTCTTTCATTTCCAATGTTTCTGTTCACTTTCCAAATTTACATGGCTATATATTATTCCTGACAGGATTTTATTTTTCAAACGATGTAATCTGTTACTTTATTTCTTTGCTTCCTTTTCTTTTATGTTTATTATTGTTTTCTTCTTCATGTCATAGTGTCATTGTTATGATTCTATATTGAAGATTATAGGTACCCGTACCCCCTTATGTTCTCCTCCCATAACTGCTTGGTTAGAGTTTTCTAATTTGGAAACAGTCTGAATTGTGTGATTTCTTCTGTTTAATTTCTCTGTTTTTCTTTTTTCAATTGTAGGAATTTCGTTTTAATTACCTTAGTAATCACTCTCCCATAAGATCTGTTAGTGTAGATCTACAGCAACACAATAGTTTCCTATTAAGGTTTGAGATTTATTGATGTTATAATATTCTACCGTTTTCGTTTTGTTTATGATGTCGGTGTTGCAGTGAATTTATCATTTTTTTCAATGAAAAATACACCATTGATTTCTGTTATTGAAGATTTTAATCTGTATGTTGTCAGCGAGATGCCAGGTTCAGATGTTTATAGACAAAGTGATATTCAACCGAAACCTCAGTTGATGCCTTGCTTTCAAAAGGAAGTTCAATCATACAGTTCTTCAGGATGCATTGACGAACATCTGGCTGATCCTTTCAAGGAGGACAATATGATGAACTCTTCAATGAGTAGCCTTACAAGCCACGAAGAAACCACCACTAAAGCTGATGATACTAATGCTGGCAATGGAAAGGCTACAGTGTTGATGTCAGACCAAACTGGAGAGGAACTCCCTTCTGTTTCAATGAATTTTTTTGATGCCTCTGCACGACAGAAAGAAACTGAGAGGTTCGGAGAGTTCCTGCAGTGTTTGTCTGGAAATGTTGATGATCATGTCGAGTCTGATATATTTGGGGGCACATTTTTTGGAGAACAGCACCGTGAACTATTTTCACCTCAGGTGAATAAATTGATTTGGGTTCATTATGTGCATATTAATTTAACAAGAATTTCAGTATGAAAGGTTTCCCGTTGTTGTACCTTCCTCAGAATATTGAGTACTTGCAGGCTGCAGGTGGTCAACATGATAAACTTGGTGCTAGTTTTCAGATATTTCCTGAATTTTTGCAGAGAGATGAGGCATATAAATATTCTAAAGAGAGTTTAGGATCGCTATCAAAAGAATCTGTTAAGGTAAAAAACTGGTTTCCTGTTTCTTATACATCATCGTATAATACAAAACTTGTGTAGTTTATTTCATGTTCAAATTTATAGCCTTTTATAGTGCAGGAGATATTGCTGCTTTTTTCTTCTCGCTTTGTTCAACCTAGTTATATTCTTTTATGTAATGTTGACCTTTTGGATTTAAGTTCTTCATCTGTTTTATCGAAATTTAAAATTATTTGGTGTGAAGTGGAGATCTACGTACTGTCAGCAAGATAATATGATTGCACTGGATACTTTTAATTTCTGTTAGGAAATCCTTTACTATTTATAGTATTTGAAGCTTTGCCCTGTGATGCGTTCTTTGATACGGACAATATCATTCACGTGTCTTGTTCAAGTGCGTCAGTGTCATTGCAGGCTTCCGTCCTGCTTAGGGTTTCCCTAGATTTTCTTTAGCAGAAAAAGTTTCTGAGTCCTGGTTGAGACTCAAATGAATCTTATTTGACTACAAAGGTGCAACTTATTAAATTTAAATATCAAAGAAGGTGTCATATTCTTCTACTTCATAACACTTGGTTCAACGATCGTCCTTTATCCTGGGAAAAGACAGTAGGACCTCCTAGAAAAGGCGATGCATAATTGGAGCACACACTTTGTTGCAATCAAGAGGGTTTTCAAGCTTGAGCTTCAATGACTCTTGAGTTATTATGCACCAATCAAGATTTTGGTGCTTTAGGTATTGTGTGTTAACAGAAAAATGTAACATGAAGAGTTTACTTAGATGCCAAGAAATTTGTGCAAAATTTAATAAAACATGTAATTTAATTTGGACTCCCATTTTTATTTTTATTTTTTATCCTTGATGAATTGTGAGTTTGAAGAGATTTGTGAAGTTTCTCTTGCAAAAACAATAACTTCCCATTTAATATTTTATTTAAGGTATTGCCAAGAGTAATTCATATCCAATTTCTTCAAGAGTTAATTACGGCAGTGCAATGTTATCTTCAATACAGGAGGCTGATCAGCGCCATCGTGGCATACGTAGACATTTGCATTTTGGGGCTGCAATTTCATGCAAACATGCGGGTAATGGGACACATGAGACAGCCAATTTATGCTTACCAGGCCGTCAGACAGACTTTGAGAGTTTGGTTCCACCTCATGTTGAAACAAGAGGAATCTCTGGCATTTGGCAGGCCAGAAGTTGTTCCCAGACTGCAACATTGTGGTCCTCTTTCTCCCCATCTGCATGTGAATCTGTTAAATCAGCTCAAAATTATGGAAACCGTGCTGTATCAGCTTGTATTCCCTCGGGCGGAGATTTGCATTTAAATAGCTTTGTCAGATCTGAGTCCGTGGGCTCAGAATTTAGTACAAGTAAGAAATTGGGAAGTAATCTACACCAACAAGAGGAGAAGTTAATGTCTGATAGGGACCATTATTTATGCAAGGAAATAGACGGTAACCCAGTCTTATCTTTTCTTGGGGATATTTATTCTCACTTGGGATATGAACAGCAGGAGAGTCAAGCTGCTGCGGGAGCAGGTTCTTCCAGTTATCAATCTAGTAGTATTATGCAACCTCCATGTGATTCTCTGCATTTGATACCATATGAGCAGCAGGCATCTCTGTGCAAGGGGACAATGCCTTCTTCAGAATATGCTGACATAGTTGAGTTAAACCAAATGAGCCCTGAGAGGAATAGGTGGAATACCTTAATGTTTTTTATTCAAACATTCCGACTCTCAGTTATACCCTTTCAAGTTGCTTACGTTTTGTATTTGTTGGTGTTGTTAATTAGGAAGAAGGCAAAATACATCATCAAGAGTGAGGGTTGTAGACGTTGCAACTGTAAGAAATCAAGATGCTTGAAACTGTAAGTGAACAGTAGCTACGAGTGGAGAAAATTTTAGATTTTGTTTTGTTACTTGCTTTATTTTATTAAAAGAAAAAAGAGCATCGACATGCTTTTGTGGCTCACACTTGTTAGGTAATTACAAATGGTGCATTACAGGAGTGGCAGGTGATATCTTTAATGCCCTTAAAATGAAAAACAATGGAAGTTTTATGAATTTTCTAGTTCTATGAATTGCTTACGCTTTCAGAAGTTGGGGATGACTCCCACCTTTCATAATGGTCCACAGTCCCTTAATTTTCCATGTATAAAAGAAAACGAACTAGTTCATCTAAGCTTGCGAACTACCTCAGGTCTCATTGAAAAATAGAAAATCAATAATCCCTGCTATTTTCCACTGTCTCACCTACACTTTTTGTTATTGGGCAGTTATTGCGAGTGCTTTGCTGCTGGAATTTATTGTCTAGATACTTGTTCATGTGTAAATTGCATTAACAAGCCTGAATATGAGGACACAGTTCTCGATATGCGACAACAAACTGAAGCTCGTAATCCTCTTGCTTTTGCTCCAAAAGTTATCAATAATGCCACCAACTCTCCAGCAAATATGATGGTAATCTCATTTTTCAAGTTGCTCATCTTGTTTCTTTGCCTCAATCTTTTATTTGAGGTGAAAATGATATACAGGAAGAAGGAAAATGGATGAAAACATCCTCATCCAGGCACAAGAAAGGGTGCAACTGCAAGAAGTCAAAGTGTTCTAAAAAGTATTGTGAATGTTTTCAGGTTTGTATCACATTCCTGGCAGTATTTCTGCAAAAGAGTTTCTAAAAAAGTTCTGTTCTTTCTCATTTCTAGTTTGGATGAAATTGATTTCACATAGCATTTTCGACATTGATGTTATGATTATTTTTGCCTTTGAATTAAAAAGGAAAAAGCAACCAGACTTGTTCAATTAGGATGGCATATTTAAACTGGAAATTACATGACATATTCAATCTTTAAGCTGTTCTTATTTTGTAAACATTCTCTGTATTCTAAGGGTGGAGTTGGATGCTGTAATGGATGCCGATGTGAAGGATGTTACAATCCTTATGGAAACAAAACAGGTGACACTTTACTCTATTAATTGATAAGCCATTTTCAGTTAGTTTGATCATATGCTGAATCCTTATTCAAACATTGGCTTTGGAAAACAAAGAAAAGAACCAATCTCCTACCATCAGAAATGGAACTTGTTGAACTAATAATACTTACATTTTCTTTTCTCACGAGCAAATAGGGTATGCGACTTCAAACTTTAATGGGCTGCAAGAGTACTGTAGCGATATTAGCAAATTGTAGCCTCATGTCAATTTCAAGATTGATTTATTAAAACTTTCTTGGTATTCACTTTTAAAATGCACGTTGGTACTGCTTCATTTCTTGTGATAATGGCAAAATTTTAAACCTCTGAGCTTTTTCAAGCATACAAGTTCGGTGAGAACAATGTTGCAATTATCAAATGGTCAAATGCCTTTCCTCAAATGCTTTCTCGAGATATGTACGGTCATTTTTACATCATCCTTACCTTACTACTTTCAGACTTATACTCGGAACTGTCTGAAAGTTTAGAGCGGGAACAACTTCTCTCATTGGCAACATCATCAAAGCCTGAAATATCTATCAGTAGTCGTATGCCTTCGATCCCATGCATTGTACGACCACTGAAGGTTTAGGCATCTTTAAGATTTTTATATTTTGTAGACTCAAATCGATGGCAATTGTGGAGGTTGTTGAAGTTTGCTGTTTCCTGATGTAAATCCTCATTTGGATTTCGGATTTTTTTTGGAATTCGATCTAGGACAAATACTTTGGATTAAACTATGAATATTTCGATCGCCCCTTTTCTAAAGTCACTATCAAATTGATTTCTACATGATGATGAAATTGCAGAAACAAATTACAGAAGAGCTGAAAGATGGAATAATCCATCTCAGGAGCAGCTGGATACTTTGGAGAGTCATAATGATTGCATCAAAGCTGAGAGACCTAATCAATTCTCATCAACATGGGAAGAACTTGCTGATATAGGCCATCTGACTCCACCATCACGTTGTCTCTTAGGTGCAGTGGCCTCTTCAGGTTCTCTCAACATAAGGGACTGTTCAAAAAAATTTCTAGGTCAATCGCAACAAGAAAGCAGCGTCCTCTCACCATCTGGCTACCTTAATTGGCACCATTCACCTAGTAGTCTTACTCCAAAATTATATGGATGTGAGGCTCTGCCTGAGCTCAGTTCTGACCGCTTTTTCTGTAACATGATGGAGGATGCTACGCCTGAGACACTCAAGAACACCTGTACCCCCAGTACAGAGGGAGTGAAATCTTGCTCACCTAATCAGAAATGGGTGTCTCCTCCAAAAATTCGTTCACATGAGTTGAGATCAAGCTCGTCACAGGGGTTGAGAAGTGGATGCAAATTCATTCTGCAGGATTTGCCTTCTTTCCCTCCTCTTACTCCATATAGTAAGTCACAGGCTGCAATCCATCAAAATGATGGCGATCATAAAGGTAGCACTGGCTACCAATGACTGGAATATGCTAAGTGTGGTATGTGATAACTTTGTTATTTGGATTTCCATTGCAACATGTCTGCAAAATATGGGTTTTTTCTTACTCAAAGCTGAAGCGAGTTGTGTACTGTCCTCCAGGATATATTCGAAATTAACTGCTCACAAGCTCAACCATTTTGGCCAAGAAATCTGGGAAGCATAATTTTCTCAATAGTGCTAAACTTTAACCCCTTTCTTCACCTTTGTTTGGTTAGATAACATTACAGCTTACCGGTTGCTACTTAAACTTACAACTTCAAGCAATTTTTAAATTCTCGTTGATCACTCTGTAATCATCTGCTTATATTACTCTTGCAGGGTTTATGGGATTATATTTTATTTTTTCTGAACGAGTACTCTTGTAGGTTAATAATCTCTTTTTGTGCACGTGCATATACATGAATGCAACACTATTCTCCTTTCTCCTATTTCTATTTTTGGGATACAGTGAATCCAAGATCAAAGATCTTGTCTTCCTTCTATCCAAGTTGTGGTATGGAAACTTGAATGGATAACTGAAAACTCAAACAGTCATGCTTTCACCAGAGAGAGGAAACCATGGTAGGCAAAACTCACTAGACTGAATATTAGATTAATCAATACAAAATGCTGAGCAAGCAGAAGTGATTAGACCCATCACTGCTAAATTATACAATCAAAATGAAAACATGCAAGATTTATTTTTAAGGTCAGGCAAGAAAGCAAAAGGGAATTAGGAAGGTTATATTATCTATACCATATGCTCCATAACCTGTTCTATTACTACCTACTTGTACAAATCCAGTCATCCTCTTCCCGTTATTGTTTTCCCTGTTCTTTCTCCTATAAGCTCCAATCCGAAGCCGATTCTGTTCTGCAACTAAGAGCGGGAGCCCTCAAGCCCCAGCCTGGCTGCGAGCCAATTGCGAACCTCATCCATTTCTTTGGGGACCGTGTAATGACCAAGCCTGCAGCCAAATTAAGCCACTCAAAAACTGCTTCGAGTTACATTAACCAGTAAAAGTTAATTCCTGCTTTCAGAGGAAATTTCTTTACCCCTCATAAGATTTGAAAATCAGGTTTCGGAATCCTGCTGTATTCAAGCTGTGAGCAGATTTCTCTCCGTAGTTATAGGGGACTACATCATCACCTGAAAAAGGTATGTTACTGTCGCATTAATTGCATAGTCAATTGGAAAGGAAAACATGTATATCCTATAGTGATAGCGATGGAAATAGTTGGTTGATCAAGGTGAAGAGTTAGGTCGATTTCAAGGCATTTTCACCGCTATGATGGGTTGTAGACAAAGCTACTAATTCCCTATATTTTTATAGACATGCTGAGTAATAACATTGTAGATTAGAGCAGATCAGTTGCACAGGGCCGTATAAAATCGTGATAGCGATGAAAAAGGCCTCAAAGGGTAAGTAAGTTCTTATGAAACTCCTGTCACCAGAGCAAAGCCAGCTATTCAATTCAGCTTCATAAACTGTCCAGATTGTTGAAGTGCCACCACCATTTATATTATGCTAGATTGATATCTTAGTTAAAAAAATGAAGCATTGTAGAGACATCAAAAACTGGAGTGCATACTTGTTCCATGGCAAAGAAAAATGGGCAACGATGCAGCACGCCTCGCAGCCTCGTGTGACCCTTCGACTTTGCTCCTTAAGCTCCTGTGTGACAAAAGGCTCTCTTAACTAGAAATAGGGGAAGATTTCGCAAACAAGTACTGAGCTCTATAGATGCTCTCCTTAGATAACAGGAGGATCCACCGATCCCTCATCCATGTAATAGCTGGAGGATAAAAGGGTTTATTCAAGAAGGAAAGCTCAGCATGGTCATACCTTGAACCTGGAAGCCAGCCACTTAGTCCAACAACTGCTCTGAGATTGATAGGATACGCATTACCGTTACCATATTGTCCCAAGGCTGCACAAGTTGCAGAATAAATGGCTGTTGCAGCACCCATACTGAAGCCTCCAATAGCAACTTTCACTGTCACAAAAGGTGTTGCAAGAATGAAGTTGCCAATATTTGAATCAGATAATATGGACAGAGGTTATGCATTACACTGATACTAGATGACTTCAGTAGAACATATATGATAACTGCGACTTGGAGAACTGCACTGAGAAGTTCAACCTAGCGGACGACATATCAAAGGTGCATAATCCAGTGTTACAGTTTGGAGTAAATTGGTACAGGCTAGAAAGCATTGCTTTCATATAGTTCAGATGGACTTGAACTTCTACTTTTTGTTAAAATCAGTTGCCCTTGTAAGTAGTGTAATAAGCACACGGTACTTTATAAAATCTTACAACAGGATAAATTTGCATGCAGATTAGGTAGATGTTCACAGAAAATAAAGCCTCGAAAATACCATCAGCTGGCTCAGTAGACAGTAAATTTGCTATATGTGCTGCTGAAGCATCTAAACCCTCCCAGTCATCTGGGCTATCTTCTGAAATTTCTCCAACGTCGGACCCTGTACAAATTTCATAAGTATAATGGGTGAATGGATTCCGTCATGAAATATTTGAAGATGGAAGTGTAGTGCGTGATGGTGATTAAATTAAAAAGAAAAAACAAGGCGATCATTCTTACATGCAGTGCAAGGAAATCCACCCAGCAGTGCCACAGGACGAGTAGGAGCAGTTGGGCAAATCCATTTAATCTGCATCATGAGTTTCACTCCAAGCATAAGATTCTTATGGAGGAGTAAGACTAACAGTTCATCCACAAGGTGATAAATAAAGCACAAAAAAAAAAAGAAATAGAAATTTATTCAGAGTGCACAAGATTAGGAAGCAAAAAAAAAAAAACAAAATGAATTCCTTACATTTGGAAGAGGGAGATTTTCCAGTAGCTGGGACCAGCTGCAACCAAACAGAGAATAAAATGAGAAGCATGTTTGGTTTTAAGATATAAATTATTAATAAACATCTGCAGTATATTTTCTAAGTATGATCACGGCATTTGAGAAAAGGCAGCAGTGGAAGACATAAATGCACGAATATCTTTATCTTCGAAGTTTTCAACAGTGAAAGAACAAAGCAAATTCAACATGGGGCATGGATTTGTGTTCATTGGCCATCCCATAGGATTCAGAGATCAAAGATGATCTCTAGAAACAATCTATTGCTTAAGTGCATATGAATATCCTTCAAGAAATGCCTGCTTATCATTGTTGGGTTGCATGCCAGAATTAAGCGAAGTGGTGGTCACCTATTCATGAATATGGCATCTACAAGTTATCCAATTAAAGCCTACCCAAATTAAGCACAGTATCAAACAAGACAAAAACAGGAAAGGACGAATAATTTGATCAACATTATTTCACGGCGCTGCTGCTCTCCCCATGGAATTTATTCTAATGAGAATCTCAGTGAAGGGAGATTAACATTGAAAATATGTGACATCGTACGGAACCCTCCAATAAAGAACATGCCTCTGTGTTAACGTTTGTGAACTCCTTTATCTTATCCTTGTCCTTGATCAAACCAAAAGGTCCACCATATTCCAACACAGAATTTGTATGTAATACAAAAGGAGGAAAAGATAAAAAAGCATAAATCATTGTCGGCAAGTTATGGAATAACCAAGGCATGTTTACAATTAATCATTGAGTTCCCACTACCCCAGTTGGACTGTTTATCACATGAACTGCACAGAAAAACAGTGATCAATAGCTTGCTGATTAGTGATATGCTACCGACATGATGATGTTGAGTCTGAAAACACTTAATTCCATGATGGACTTGAATATAAAGAATATGTTGTCTGCAACTTTTTACAAATCTAAGGAAAAAGTTTCTTCTATGCTTCTTTGGGGGAGGAGAGTTTCGGAATCTGAAACTTGGTTTTGAATGGGTAGAGAGCACTATGTCAATGCCATGAAAGAAAACAAAAAAAAAAGAAGGGAAAATAACAGCTACAATTAATACCTTGAACCATTATCACCAAGACCATGTAACCAAACTATAGTGGCCTGGTGTTTTCCTTTGGGCCTCACCACATAAGTCCTCCCAAATTCAAAGTTCCTTCTAGCAGGTCTACTACCTGAATATTGAAGCGATGAAGTCACTTCTCCGTTCTCATATACCATGAGGTTGAAAGAACAGAATAAAAGAGAAAACATAAATCTTGCACATGAAACCAAGAAGATCAACATTCATTTAACATTGCATTGATGGAACAAAACTATATTCAAATTGAAATGAAAACAGGCAATCAAGATATGGAAGGAAACAAACCAGAACCCATAGAAAAGTGTTGTTGGTAGCTCATTTTTGAGGATGGGAGCAAACACCTTAGTGCACCTCCTATATGTTAATAAATGACAAGAAGAGGAGCTACTGCAATGAAGAAAACCTAGAAAGACAATGTGTATTTATAGTGTGGAAAAGGAATAAGACAAGTGAATATGCATATCTTTCACTAGTAAGATTTTTATGTGTAGTGTGTACACTAGCTACAAATTAGAAACTGAAAAGGGGAGAGGCAAGGCATCCAGGAAAAGGAGAGGGCGAAAAAGACAAGGAAAGAGAAAAAAAAAAGGAAGAAATCTTTTTAAGAGCAGAGAGAATCAAAGCAGAGAGGAGCACATTCATCCATTTCTGAGCCGCCCAGCTAGGAGAGAGGGAAGGCTCTGCGATTTTGCAACATAGAGAGGAATCTAATGCTTGGGGGAAGTGGCTAAAAAGAAATCCAAACAATTAACAACAACAAGAAGAAGAGCAACAATCAACAACAGCTTTCAAGAATATTACTGAAAACAAGAAAGAATAAACCCAAGTCAGCTTTACGAAATATATTTTCTCAATCATTTGTTTATGCATTTCTGATGATCGACAGATTCCCATTAACCACAAACTTAAAGAGAAGTTTCAAGTGTCCAATTTATCGATGACATACAAACAAAGTGTGATATTCATGGAACTAGTATTGCCCAGCAACAGAAGGAAATAATGATGAGAAGTTGGATTTTCTTTATATTTACACGAATGTACTATATACAGGTGCACAGAACATAATGATATGTCTGCCTGAATATGTGTGTGAATTTTCATATTAACAACCTGCATTTTTCAAAAGAAAGAGACACATGAAAAAGCATGTCGACTTTTTTCTCTCCTTCCAATCCTCTTTCTTGCTTTTCTGTTTCCCACCATGATAGTTTTTGGTAGTTCAAGTCCCACCAACAAAATTTTTGTTTGTTTATGCTAATGTTATGGGGGAAAACATGAGCACAGTTCTTTTCTTTCTTTCTTTCTTTCTCTGTAAGAGCCTGTCTTGTAAGCTATTTCCCGAGATTTCTTCAAAAAAAAATCTCAAGTGCTAATTTGTAAGCGTTCATGTGTGTGTATGTGCTAGCGCGCATGCGGTTGATGCTCTGATGGTCAAACATAATGCACCTTCCCTTTTGCAGAATGCACTATGGATTCATGGTAAGGTTTTCAGGAGGGATTTTTGTGTGTTTTGCTAGGAAGAACTTTCTTTAACTCACTGTGAACTTTTTCCTAGTGCTGAAGTACTTTAGATTGTTATTATAAATGTCCATCCCGAGGCATACTTTTACAAAATCGCAAAGCATTCAAGGACCTACTCCAATTTCATCTCATTCCATTTTGGTTGAAAGTTCTATACACTCACACAATTCCTTTGTTAAATGATAAGATCAGGAATCTCTAAAATGGGTGTCACTTCAATCAACACCACTAGACATCACAAAGAGTTCTTCAGCTCCTTTTTAACTCCCCTAAATAAAATTCCCTTTGCACCTACCACATGTTCCATCACAAATTGAGATCCAAATGCCAGGATTGGAATATGATTTGCTCTATGTGATTGGCTACTAAGTTTGTAAGCCAGGGCCAGCTGTAGCATATATCCTAGCTAGCCTCAGCTAGATAAGTAGTCTTGACGTGCAGACCCACCATCAAGTGTTTCACACTTTGAGTAGATCACAGAGTGAAATGCCGAAGGGTCTTGCCCTTTCATCATAAGATGTCACTTCGTAGGTCACCTAGAAGACGCAGAAGCCTTAACACAGGACGCAATGGTGGAAGAATTTTTCTGCTTTCTATACAGATGACATCCATTTACAGTTGTTCCCAACCCATGTTTCTTTTCTCCTTCTTAAAACCAGGAATTCTTAGCTATGAACTTCAAACTTGAGGCAACACACAC
>Ga0325401_1003249_pt1 | contig 14823 bp, 11 predicted proteins | sample PopdelMetagenome_FD_205666 | JGI IMG/M metagenome (GOLD analysis project Ga0325401, IMG submission 205666) | Populus deltoides microbial communities from Bellville, Georgia, United States - Xylem-PdKOR-R2 | ecosystem: Host-associated > Plants > Phyllosphere > Stem > Wood/Secondary xylem | place...
GATCAGTTGTGCGATCGCGAATAGTAGGATTGCAGCGGCCGTACTTCAAGATGGCCGCCGTCACCTTGCGCGCCGGCCGCGATCGCGCGCGCCGCCTCGACCGCCGCGGGCGCGGTGGTGAAATACGGGATGCGCCCCGCCAGCGCCGCCTGCCGGATCGGCTTGGAATCGAGCAGCGACTGCCACCCTTCGGTGGTGTTGAAGATCAGCGCGATGCCGCCATCGGCGATCCGGTCGACGATGTGCGGGCGCCCCTGCGCGACCTTGTTGACCCGCTCGACCGTGATCCCGGCGCGCGACAGATAGTCCGCCGTGCCGCCGGTCGCGACCAGCGTCAGCCCCGCCTCGGTCAGCGCGCGCGCGGCCGGCAGGATGTGTGGCTTGTCGCGGTCCTTGACGCTGACGAACACCGCACCTTCCCGCGGCAGCACGGTGCCCGCGCCCAGCTGCGCCTTGGCAAAGGCGGTGGTGAAATCGGCCGCGATCCCCATCACTTCGCCGGTAGACTTCATCTCCGGGCTCAACACCGGATCGACCCCGGGGAAGCGATTGAACGGGAACACCGCCTCCTTGACCGCATAATAGTCGATATGCCGGTCGATCGGCGGCAGGTCGCGCAGGCGTTCCCCGGCCATCACCCGCGCGGCGATCTTGGCGATCGGCACCCCGATCGCCTTGGCGACGAAGGGGACCGTGCGGCTCGCGCGCGGGTTGACCTCGATGAGGTAGACGGTGCCGTCCTTGACCGCGAACTGGATGTTCATCAGCCCGACGACGTTCAGCCCCCGCGCCAGCGCCTCGGTCTGGCGCTCGATCTCCGCGATCACCTCGGTCCCTAGCGAATAGGGCGGGATCGAGCACGCGCTGTCCCCCGAATGCACCCCCGCTTCCTCGATATGCTGGAGCACGCCGGCGACCACCACATCCTCTCCGTCGCAGATCGCATCGACGTCGACCTCGATCGCGTCGCGCAGATACTGGTCGACCAGGACCGGCGCGTCGCCAGACACTTGCACCGCGGTCTGGATGTAATCCTCGAGCTGCACCGGCCCGTCGACGATCTCCATCGCCCGCCCGCCCAGCACGAAGCTGGGGCGCATCAGCACCGGATAGCCGATCCGCTCGGCGACGATCAGCGCCTCGTCGCGGCTGCGCGCGATGCCGTTGGCGGGCTGCTTGAGGCGGAGCCTGTCGACCAGCGCCGCAAACTGCTCGCGATCCTCGGCCAGGTCGATCGCGGCGGGCGCGGTCCCCAGGATCGGGATCCCCGCCTTCTCCAGCGAGCGCGCCAGGTTGAGCGGGGTCTGCCCCCCGAACTGGACGATCACCCCGGCGAGCTCACCGCGCGACTGCTCGACATGCAGGATCTCGAGCACGTCCTCCGCGGTCAGCGGCTCGAAATACAGCCGGTCCGACGTGTCGTAGTCGGTGCTCACCGTCTCCGGGTTGCAGTTGACCATGATCGTCTCGTACCCCGCCTCGGCCAGCGCGAAACAGGCGTGGCAGCAGCAGTAATCGAACTCGATCCCCTGCCCGATCCGGTTGGGTCCGCCGCCCAGGATCACGACCTTGCGCCGGTCGGACGGCATCGCCTCGTTCTCGGGCTCGCCGAACGACGGCGCCTCATAGGTCGAATACATGTACGGCGTCCTGGCGTCGAATTCGGCCGCGCAGGTGTCGATCCGCTTGAACACCGGCCGGACGCCCAGCTTGACGCGATGGTCGCGCACCTCGTCCTCGGTCACTCCGCCGGTCATCGCCTTGACGACCTCGTGGATCAACCCGCTGCCGCGCTGGATGCCGCGGTTCATCCCGCGCAGGTTCGCCGATTGCAGGGCCAGCCACGCCAGCCGCTTGTCGCTGAACCCCATCGCCTTCAGCCGGCGCATCCCGGCCGCGTCGATCGGCAGCCCGTCCGCCTTGACCTCCTCCTCCGCCGCGACGATCTCCGCGATCCGCTCGAGAAACCACGGATCGTATCTGGCGATCGCGTGCACCTCGGCAACGGTGAAGCCCTCGCGCAGCGCCTGCGCCGCGACCAGCAGGCGATCCGGCGTCGCCCGGGCCAGCGCCGCCTCGATCTCCGCGCGCCCCGCGCCGACCAGCGCGTCGACCTGGTTGAAGCCCGACAGCCCGGTCTCGAGCCCGCGCAGCGCCTTTTGCAGCGATTCGTGGATCGTCCGCCCGATCGCCATCACCTCGCCGACGCTCTTCATCGCGGTGCCCAGCAGCGGCTCGGCCCCCTTGAACTTCTCGAACGCGAAGCGCGGAATCTTGGTCACGACATAATCGATCGTCGGCTCGAAGCTCGCCGGGGTCGCGCCGGTGATGTCGTTCTCGATCTCGTCGAGCGTGTACCCCACCGCCAGCTTCGCCGCGACCTTGGCGATCGGGAAGCCGGTCGCCTTGCTCGCCAGCGCCGAGGACCGCGACACGCGCGGGTTCATCTCGATCACGATCAGCCGCCCATCCTTCGGATTGACCGCGAACTGGACGTTGGAACCGCCTGTTTCGACACCGATTTCGCGCAACACCGCGATCGATGCGTTGCGCATGATCTGGTATTCCTTGTCGGTCAGCGTCAGTGCGGGCGCGACGGTGATCGAGTCGCCGGTATGGACCCCCATCGGGTCGACATTCTCGATCGAGCAGATGATGATGGCATTGTCGTTCCGGTCCCGGACGACCTCCATCTCATACTCCTTCCACCCGAGCAGCGACTCCTCGATCAGCACCTCGGTGGTCGGCGACAGGTCGAGCCCGTTGCGGACGATCGCCAGGAACTCGGCACGGTTGTACGCGATGCCGCCGCCCGACCCGCCCATGGTGAAGCTCGGCCGGATGATCGCGGGCAGCCCCACCTTGTCGAGCCCCGCCAGCGCCTCCGCCTCGCTATGCGCGATCGCCGAGCGCGCGGACTCCAGCCCGATCCGGTCCATCGCCTCGCGGAACTTGAGCCGGTCCTCCGCCATGTCAATCGCGTCGGCATCCGCGCCGATCATGGTGACGCCGAACTTCTCCAGCGTCCCGTCGCGGAACAGCGCCAGCGCGGTATTGAGCGCGGTCTGCCCCCCCATCGTCGGCAGCACCGCATCGGGCCGCTCCGCCTCGATGATCCGCGCGACCACTTCGGGCGTGATCGGCTCGACATAGGTCGCGTCGGCCAGCTCCGGATCGGTCATGATCGTCGCTGGGTTCGAGTTGACGAGGACGATGCGATAGCCCTCCTCCTTCAAGGCCTTGATCGCCTGCGTGCCCGAATAATCGAACTCGCACGCCTGCCCGATGACGATCGGCCCCGCGCCGATCACGAGGATGGAGGAGATGTCGGTGCGTTTGGGCATTAGAAGTGCTTACTTCCGAGCTGAATGAGCTGTTCGAACGCGGCCTTGGTCAGACGGATAGATTGGGACTGCTTGCCCACCTCCTGTCTGCTCGCCGCGCCATAGGTATCGATTTGAACGAACTTCTCGCCTTTCACCTCGACCAAACGAACTTTGGCAACCACTTCGGTGTGAGCGCGAAGATCTGATCCATCAGCCACTTCGAGTACGCGAACAGTAGCCATTAAGCAGCTTCCTTTTGCAGCCCGCCGACAAACCGCTCAAACAGATACAAGCTATCCTGCGGCCCCGGGCTCGCCTCCGGATGATATTGCACCGAGAACGCCGGCCGGTCGGTCAGCTCCAGCCCCGCATTGCTCCCGTCGAACAGCGACACATGCGTCTCGCGCACGCCTTCGGGCAGCGACTCCCGCTCGACCGCGAAGCCGTGGTTCATGCTGGTGATCTCCACCGCGCCGTCGCTCAACCGCTTGACCGGATGGTTCGCCCCGCGATGCCCCTGGAACATCTTGGTCGTCCGCGCCCCCACCGCCAGCGCCAGCAACTGGTGCCCCAGGCAGATGCCGAACAGCGGCAGCCCCGTATCGAGCAGCGCCCGGATCACCGGCACCGCATAGTCGCCGGTCGCCGCCGGATCGCCGGGGCCGTTGGACAGGAAGATGCCGTCCGGCTGCAACGCCATCACCTCCGCGAAGGTCGCGGTCGCGGGCACCACCGATACCTTGGCCCCCGCCAGAGCAAGGTTGCGGAAGATGTTGCGCTTGCTGCCATAATCGATCGCGACGACGTGCGGCTTGCCCGATCCGTCATCCTGGCGAACGTCAGGATCGTTCCCGGCCTGGGGCTCCTCCGTCGAGGCCGATCCCAGCCTGCGCTGGGACGACGGAGCGTCGTACCCGAACCCCAGCCGCCACACCCCGCCGTCCCAGCCATAATGCGTCGCGGTCGACACCCCCCGGGCCAGGTCCATCCCCTCCAGCCCCGGCCACCCCGCCGCCATCGCGCGCAGCGCGTCGAGGTCGAACGCCCCGGCGGCGGAATGCGCGATCACCCCAGTCGGCGCGCCGCCGCCCCGGATGCGCCGGGTCAGCGCGCGCGTGTCCACCCCCGCCAGCCCGATCCGCGCGTGGCGCTTCATCCACCCGTCCAGCCGCTCGGTGCTGCGGAAATTGCTCGGCTCGGTCGGCAGCTCGCGCACGATCATCCCCAGCGCGTGCGGCCCGTCCGCCTCCACGTCGTCGGGGTTGGCGCCGACATTGCCGATATGGGGAAAGGTGAAGCAGATCGTCTGGCCCGCGAACGACGGGTCGGTCATGATCTCCTGATACCCGGTCATCGCGGTGTGGAAGCACACCTCGCCCACCGCCTCGCCCTCCGCGCCGAAGCCGTGGCCCCACACCACCTCGCCCGATGCGAGGACCAGCACCCCCGTGACCCCCTCCGGCGCGGTGGCAGGCATGGCGATAGGCTTGGCGTCGGCCATGGCAGGCGGGCACTCCCTGGGGAAAAAGCAGCAATGTCGCTAAGCCCCGCCCGCTAGACCTGCCCCCGCGCCTCGTCAATAAGAGCGCCATGATTCGAGACACCATCAAGCAGGCGCAGATCGCCGCCATGAAGGCCGGCGACAAGGACGCGCGCGGCGCCATCTCCCTGATCCAGGCCGCGATCAAGAACCGCGACATCGAGGCACGCACCCAGGCGACCGCGCCAGATGACGACGCGCTGGTGATCGAGGTGCTCCAGAAGATGGTCAAGCAGCGCCGCGAGTCGATCGCGATGTACCGCCAGGGCGGGCGCGAGGAACTCGCGGCGGCCGAGGAGGGCGAGGTCGCGGTGATCGAACGCTTCCTGCCCCGGACCCTGTCCGACGACGACACCCGCGCCGCGATCGAGGCGATCAAGGCGGAGATCGGCGCCACCGGCATGAAGGACATGGGCCGCGTCATGGCCGAGCTCAAGGCGCGTCACGCCGCGGTGCTCGACATGAGCAAGGCGAGCGGGCTGGTAAAGGCCGCGCTCGCCTGAAGCTGTCCTACAGCGCGGGGTTCTGCTAGCTGGGACCGGTCGCTGTTTCTCATGACCGCATCGGCATCGCCCGGGTCGCTGTCGCGCGTCGGCGCGCCCGCGTCGCCTTGCCGTGGCGTCGGCGGCGCGTCCGCCTTGGCATTGCCGGCGCATGACGGTGGCGAAGGTGTCGCGCGCGGTCGCCCCCCAGTCGCGGCGTGTCGCGCCCGTGTCGCGCGGTGTCGCGGCGGCGGCGCGTCGGTGTCGCATCGCCGGGGCATACCGGTGGCGGGCGCGTCGGTTCGGGCGCTGGATGCTTCCCGGCCTCAACTTCCTCCACTTCACGCCCCCCGCGCGCCGGCAAGCCGTTGCGCCGGACCCGCGGCTGGGGCATGGATAGAATCGCGCGATGGCCCTGACGCCCGCCTTTCTTGACGAGCTTCGCGCCCGCACCTCGCTGTCGGCGCTGGTCGGCAAGAGCGTGAAGCTGCAAAAGGCCGGGCGCGAGCATCGCGGCTGCTGCCCTTTCCACAACGAAAAGACGCCCTCCTTCTACGTCAACGACGACAAGGGCTTCTATCACTGCTTCGGCTGCTCCGCGCATGGCGATGCCATCCGCTGGATGACCGACCAGCGCGGGCTGCCCTTTATCGACGCGGTCAAGGAGCTGGCCGATACCGCCGGGCTCGAAATGCCTGCCCCCGACCGCCGCTCGGCGGAAAAGGCGGAACAGGCCAAGGGGCTGTACGAGGCGGTGGACGATGCCGCGCGCTGGTTCGCCGAACAGCTCGGCGGGCTGAACGGCGCGGAGGCGCGCGCGGTGCTGGGCAGGCGCGGGATCGCGCCCGACACCGCCCGCATCTTCGGCCTGGGTTTCGCGCCCGACACCCGCGGCAAGCTGCGCACCGCGCTCAGGGACTATGGCGACCCGCTGCTGGTCGAGGCGGGGCTGCTGATCCAGGTCGAGGGCAAGGAGCCGTACGACCGGTTCCGCGGCCGGCTGACCATCCCGATCCGCGACCCCCGCGGCCGGCCGATCGCGTTCGGCGCGCGGATCATCGGCGACGGCGAGCCCAAATACCTCAACTCGCCCGACACCCCGCTGTTCGACAAGGGCCGCACCCTCTACAATCTCGACCGCGCCGCCGCGCCCGCGCGCAAGGCCGGGCGCTTGTTCGTGGTGGAAGGGTATCTCGACGTCATCGCGCTGGCGCAGGCGGGAATCGACGAGGCGGTCGCCCCGCTCGGCACCGCGCTGACCGAACATCAGCTCGAACGGCTGTGGCGGGTGGTCGACGTCCCCACCCTGTGCTTCGACGGCGACGCCGCGGGACAGAAGGCGGCCCTGCGCGCCGCCCATCGCGCGTTGCCGCTGATGCAGCCGGGGCGCAGCCTGCGCTTCGTCACCCTCCCCGACGGCCAGGATCCCGACGACCTCGTCCGCGCCCGCGGCGCAAGCGGGTTCGAGGCGGCGGCCAAGGACGGGTGCGAGCTCGTCCGCTTCCTGTGGGTGGCGGAACGCGCCCGTCACGACACCACCTCGCCCGACGGCCGCACCGCGTTGAAGCAGGCGCTGCTCGACGCGGTCGCCACCATCCCCCACCCGATCCTGAAGGCCGAATACGGCCGCACGATCAACGACCTGTTCTTTGAGGCGTTCGGGTGGAAGAAGCGCGAATGGAAGAAGGGCGAGGTCGACGCGGTCCGCGATGCGATGGCCGCACTCCGGCGGCAGGGCGGCGGCCGGCCGGAGGACGCGTTGTGGCGCGCGGTGCTGCTCGGCCTGTCGCGCTACCCGGCGGTGCTCAGCCGCGAGGTCGAGGTGCTGGTCAAGCTGCGCATCGACGACGAGAATCTGGCCCGCTGGATGCAGGTGCTGACCGACGCGGCATTCGATGGCGACGAGCTTGATGAAAGTCTGATCGCGACCATATTGGCACAATCGGATGTTTCCCCGATCGAGCGCCGCGACCTGACCCGTGATCTGGCCTTCTCCTTCTTCCATCGCGACGTCGAGCAGGCGCAGGCAGAGGACGACCTGAAACAGGTCATCCACATCCTGGACTGGGAGCGCGAGATCGCGCTGTCGATCCGGGAGGCGAACGAGCGGTTCGCGGCCGACATGTCGGAGGCCAACTGGCTGGAACTTCAGCGGCTGGTCCACGACAAGAACAGGCTGGACCGGGAACATCTGGAATATATGGAGCTTGCCCGAGAGGCGGCTTGAACCAGTTACGAGTAGGGCGACCACGGGATGGCGAAGAACATGGCGGCTGAGGCGACCGACACGGTGGACACGGGCGACGCGCCGCTGCTCGACCTCAACGATGCGTCGATCAAGAAGCTGATCGCGCGCGCCAAGAAGCGTGGCTACATCACGGTGGACCAGCTCAACGAGCTGGTACCCCAGGACCAGTTCACGACCGACCAGATCGAGGACATCATGTCGTCGCTCAACGAGATGGGCGTCAACATCGTCGAGAACGAGGAACAGGGCGAGGACGGCGAGCCCGAGGAGCGCGCCGACGACACCGACGAGCCCGAGGCGGTCGAGGACGGCAGCCCCGACGCGCCCGCGGTCGAGAAGAAGAAGGAAACCGTCGATCGCACCGACGATCCCGTCCGCATGTACCTGCGCGAGATGGGGGCGGTCGAGCTGCTGTCGCGCGAGGGCGAGATCGCCATCGCCAAGCGGATCGAGGCCGGGCGCGATACCATGATCCTCGGGCTATGCGAATCGCCGATCACCTTCAACGCGATCATCGACTGGTCGACCGCCCTCAATGAGGGCACGATGCAGCTGCGCGAGATCCTCGATCTCGACGCGATGCTCTCCAAGGGCCCGTCCGCCGAGCAGGTCGAGGGTGCCGAGGACGAAGGCGACGAGATCAGCGAGAAGACCGCGGGCACGACCTTCAAGGAAGAGGAAGACGTCAAGGAGGAAACGCCGGCCGACGAGGACGACGACGACCTGACCGAACGTCGCGCGCCCCGCCCCTCGGACGACGAGGAGGAGGACAACACCCTTTCGCTCGCCCAGATGGAGGAACAGCTCAAGCCGCAGGCGCTCGAGCGGTTCGCGAACATCACCGCGCTCTACAAGAAGTTCGCCAAGATCCAGCAGTCGCGCCTCGACGCGATGGCCGCGGGCGGCGAGCTGTCGGCCGGGGACGAGCGCAAGTATCAGAAGCTGCGCGAGGACCTCACCGCCGAGGTCGAGAGCGTCCAGTTCCACAATGCCAAGATCGAGTATCTCGTCGATCAGCTCTATGCCTTCAACCGGCGCCTGACCGCGCTGGGCGGGCAGATGCTGCGCCTTGCCGAGCGTCACAAGGTCAACCGCAAGGACTTCCTCGACCGCTATGTCGGGCACGAGCTCGACGACACCTGGGTCCAGTCGGTCGCCAAGCTCGACAAGAAATGGGCCAAGTTCGCGACCGAAGAGGGCGCGGCGGTGGACCGCATCCGCACCGAGATCGGCGAGATCGCGCAGCAGACCGGCATGGCGCTGGTCGAGTTCCGCCGCATCGTCAACATGGTCCAGAAGGGGGAGCGCGAGGCGCGGATCGCCAAGAAGGAGATGGTCGAGGCCAACCTGCGCCTCGTGATCTCGATCGCCAAGAAATACACCAACCGCGGGCTGCAGTTCCTGGACCTGATCCAGGAAGGCAATATCGGCCTGATGAAGGCGGTGGACAAGTTCGAGTACCGCCGCGGCTACAAGTTCTCGACCTATGCGACCTGGTGGATCCGGCAGGCGATCACCCGCTCGATCGCCGACCAGGCGCGCACGATCCGCATCCCGGTCCACATGATCGAGACGATCAACAAGCTGGTCCGCACCAGCCGCCAGTTCCTCCACGAGCAGGGGCGCGAGCCGACGCCCGAGGAGATGGCCGAGCGCCTGTCGATGCCGCTCGAGAAGGTCCGCAAGGTGATGAAGATCGCCAAGGAGCCGATCTCCCTCGAAACGCCGATCGGCGACGAGGAGGACAGCCACCTGGGCGACTTCATCGAGGACAAGAACGCCGTTATCCCGGTCGATGCCGCGATTCAGGCGAACCTCAAGGAGACGGTGACCCGCGTCCTCGCCTCGCTCACCCCGCGCGAGGAGCGCGTGCTGCGGATGCGCTTCGGGATCGGGATGAACACCGATCACACGCTCGAAGAGGTCGGCCAGCAGTTCTCGGTCACCCGCGAGCGCATCCGCCAGATCGAGGCTAAGGCCCTGCGCAAGCTCAAGCACCCCAGCCGCAGCCGCAAGATGCGCAGCTTCCTCGACCAGTGACCCGTCAGGCCGGGAGCGGTAGCGCTCCCGGCTCCGACAGCGCGCGCCGCCGGAACGGCAGCCGCCGCCCCTCGACGATCGACCGCCACGCCCACTCGACCGGCGCGATCCGGTAATGCCGCACCCACCAGTTGGCGAGCACCAGCAGCCCCGCGTCGATCGCCAGCGCGGTGAGCATCAGCGACGCCCAGCCCTGTTGCCCGTACAGGCCCAGCGCCTGCGGCGGGTACAGCACCCACAGGCAGATCAGCGTCTGCATGACGTAGAGCGACAGGGCGGTCCGCCCCGCGGCCTCAAACGGACGCAGCAGCCGCGCCCCGCGGACACTGCCGAGCAGCAGCTGGACCAGTGCGACATGGCCCAGGGTGGTCGCCACCCGCGCCAACTCGCCCAGCGGCCAGATCAGAGACGGCGCATCGTCGAAGCGCATCTCGTCGGCGGCTCCGAGCGCGCGGCTGCCCAGGCCGATGACATAGGCCGTCACTACCAGTCCCCAGTAGAAGTTTCGCGAGCGGAGCCCCTGGAGCACGCCCCATTTGTACAGCGCGGCTCCGATCAGCATCGTGCCTGCCGCCTCCCAGATGAAGATCAACTCCAGGCCCTTGCCTTCCATGCTGAGCGTGGCGTTCCACGCCGAGCCGGCCCAGGTCAGGAAGGTGCCGGTGCGTGCCTTGTCCTCGGCGGCGATGCGGGCGTCGTTCTTCGCCTCACGCTCGGCCCGCTTGGCGCGGCGTTCGGCATCGTCCTTGACGATCTTGCGGTCGGCGGCGGTGAGCGGCTGTCCCGCCGACTGCCTGGCACCGATCGCCGCCATGGCCGCGCGCTGGTGGCCGGCATCGTACAGGCTGTATCCGCCGCCGCCTAGTTGCAACGCCGCCAGCAGCAGCCCGATGCCGAGCAGCCAGCCGGGCTTCATCCGCCGGAACAGGAAGGCAACCATCGCGGCCAGGCCATAGGTGTGAAGGATGTCGCCCGGCCACAGCAGGATGAACAGGTGGACGACCCCGAACAGGAACAGCACGAAGTTGCGCCAGTAATAGCGCTTCATCCCGCTCCAGCGCCCGTGGCCGTCCGCAATCCGGTCGGTCAGGATCACCATTCCCGCGCCGAACAGCATCTCCAGCATGCAGCGTGCCGTTCCGTTGGCGAACACCTCGCGCAGGAACCAGGCGACCTGATCGGCGAGGGTCCATCCCAGATGCCGTATTTCGCCCGAGAACAGCATCCAGAGCGACCCGCCCATGTCGTTGATGTTCATGAACAGGATGCCGAGGATCGCGATCCCGCGCAGCACGTCCAGGCTGACGATGCGCGGCGCTCCGTCCGGTTCGACGCTGCGGGTCAGGGACGTATCGGTCATGGCGTCTTCCCCCCAGAACAAGCGCAAGTGTACCACAGACATACTACGCCGCCTAACGCAAAGAGCGGCAGTGCTGCCGCGACTTAGGCGATTGCCGGCGTTCAGGCGCGGTCGGCGCGCGCCTGGCCGTGGCTGGCGGCGAGCGTTCAAGGCCAGACGAGGCGCTGGACGCGGGGCATGGTGACCAACTGGAGCAGCGCGGTCAGCATCAGCGACGAGAAGAGGAGCTGCACCGGCTGGGGCAGCCCGCTCGCGACGGCGCGGACGCCCGTGCTGAGCGCGAGCAGGACTGGGAAGACCGCGATCCAGGCCGCCAGGAACGTCTTTCAGCGACTCGCGGCGAATTCGCTGGGCACCATCAGGTGTGCGACGCGGCCCTGCACCGTCTGGCGGCGCTCGACCGGGAAGCGCTCGCCCCTCCGGTGGATGCGCGCGAAGTCGGGGGAGTCGAGCCACCGGTCGCGCTCGGCGGGGCCGGCAAACTGGTGGGCTAAGGTGGAACACCCCGCCTGCTTCCGCCTGAAGCTGATGCGGTCGCCGGACGCGGCGGCGGCGGACGCTTCCAGCGCGCCGGCCCACCTTGAGAGGAGTCGACGAGCTTGGCTGGGACGATGCGGGTGATGATCAGGGTGGCAGAGTCGGAGACGTCGTCCATGCGCCCTCGACGCCGCACATAGCAAGAAGGCACGAGGCCGCAGCCCCGCGCCCTTTCGCTTAGCCGTGAGCCGCAATCACTCGGCGGCTGCGGTGCCCTTGGCCGGGCGGGTGTCGCGGCGCTCGGCGATGCGGGCCGACTTGCCGGTGCGGCCACGCAGGTAATAGAGCTTGGCGCGGCGAACGGCGCCCTTGCGGACCACGTCGATCGAGTCGATGTTGGGCGAATAGAGCGGGAAAACGCGCTCGACACCCTCGCCGAAGCTGATCTTGCGGACGGTGAAGTTCGAGCCCATCCCCTTGTTCGAGCGCGCGATGCACACGCCCTCATAGTTCTGGACGCGGGTGCGGTCGCCCTCGACCACCTTGACGCCGACCTTGAGCGTGTCGCCCGGGCGGAAATCGGGGATCGCGCGGGTTGCGGTCAGCTTGGCGATCTGCTCGGCTTCGAGCTGCTGGATCAGGTTCATGACGTGTCGTCCTCGTGTCGCCGCGCGCCAGAGGGCGACCGACCCGGATCGCCCCCATGGCGCTCCCAAAGGTCCGGCCGCCTTAGCCGTGTATCCTCGACCGACCGGGCGTGACGCCAGGCGGCGATCCTCGCATGATCCCCCGATCGCAGCACTTCGGGGATCGTGCGCCCTTCCCATTCAAAAGGTCGGGTATAATGCGGGTATTCGAGCAGCCCCGTCTCGAAGCTCTCGTCCTCCCCGCTGGAGGCCGCGCCCATTACGCCAGGACGCAGCCGGACGCAAGCGTCGAGCAGCACCAGCGCCCCCATCTCGCCCCCCGACAGGATGTAGTCGCCGATCGACACCTGCTCGACGCCCCGCGCCTCCAGCACGCGCTCGTCGAACCCCTCGAACCGGCCGCACAGGATCGTCACCCCCTCCCCCGCCGCCAATGCGCGGACGCGGGCCTGGGTGAGCGGGCGGCCACGCGGTGTCATCGCCAGCACCGGGCGGGCATCGGCAACGCTGTCGATCGCGGCGGCGAGTACGTCCGCGCGCAGCACCATGCCCGCGCCGCCCCCCGCGGGCGTGTCGTCGACCGAGCGATGCCTGTCGGTGGCGAAGTCGCGGATCTGGATGGGATCGCACGCCCACCGGCCCTCGCGCAGCGCGCGACCGGCGAGCGACAGGCCGAGCGGGCCGGGGAACATCTCCGGGTAGAGGGTCAGCACGGTCGCGCGCCAGGTCATGCCGCGTGGCTCGCGATCAGAGTGGCGGCCCAGGTCAGGCCCTCGTCGTCGGCGGGCGCGACCGCCTCCTGCCACTGGCCGCGCGCGTCCATCCGGCCGGGTGCGGGCCAGAAGCGGTCGTGGCCGCGGTAGCTCATGCGGGAGGCTTCCAGCCAGGGCGGAACGGCCCAGAGCGAACAGGGCACGTCGGCGGCGGTCAGCCGTACGGCGCGGGCGAACACTCCCGCGCCTGGCTGGGCTGCCGCACCGGGCAGGCCGAGCCGGTCCGCGGAGACGTACACCGTGTTCGACGCCGGCCAGCCGGCGGCGGCGTGGGGATGGCCGGCGAGCGCAGGATGCGCGCCGATCGCGGGGCCGTCCACCAGCTCCCCAACCCGCAACCAACCGAACACCGCATGGAACGCGGGGCCGGTCCAGCTCCAACCCTGCCCGACCCGACCGGCCGTGCGGAACAAGCCGAAGAACAGGAAAAGGTCCCCCGCGCCGACCCCCTGGTTGCGCAGATGCCCCTGCGCCGCGCCGACCTGTCCAAAGGCCGGCCGCCAGTCGGGCGAGCGGATGGGAAGCGCCGCGGGGTCGAGGTCCGGGTCGAGATGGCAAAGCCCGTCGCCGTGCCGCGACAGGGCACGGACCAGCGAGGGGCGCTCGCCGGCGAGATCGGCATAGGGGCGGACGCCGGGATAGCGGCCCGCGGGGATCGGCAGCGAAACCGGCCGGCCATCAACCACCGGGCTGGGGCAGCCGCCGGCAGCGGTGTCGAACCCCTCGCGGCTGAACACGATGCGGCGGACGGGGGGCAGCGGGATCGCCATCGCGCGCGCTATCGCCGGTGGCGCGGGCGCGGGCAAGCGCGGCGAAAGGTCAGCGAACGTCGCGGGGTCGGGCATGGGCTCCCGTGCGGACGGTCGTGGAAGGTCAGTAAAGGTCGCGGGGTCGCACCTGTTTCGCGCGAACGGCGTCGAGACCGGAACGATCCCGGCGCGGCTGCGCTTGCATCCCCGATGGACGATTGCATCATCATCGGCGCGGGCCCGGCGGGGCTCACCGCGGCCATCTATCTGGCGCGTTTCCACCTCCGGATCCGGCTGATCGACTCGGGTGACAGTCGCGCAGGCTGGATCCCGCGGACCAACAACCATGCCGGCTATCCCGAGGGGGTGCCGGGGCCCGAACTGTTGCGGCTGATGCTGCGCCAGGCCGAACGCTTCGGGGCGGTGCGCGAGGCCGGGCGGGCGGAGAGGATCGAGCTGGACGGCGACGACTTCACCGTGGCGCTGGCGGACGGGCGCGCGCTGGCGGGCCGATCGGTGCTGCTGGCGACGGGGGTGGTGAACAACCGGCCGTCGATCCCCGAGGACCTGCACCGCGACGCACTGGCGGCTGGACTGATCCGGTACTGCCCGATCTGCGACGGGTACGAGGTGACGGACAAGCGCGTGGGGGTGATCGGGACGGACAGCCACGGGATGAAGGAGGCGCTGTTCCTGCGATCGTACACGCGCGACGTAACACTGATCTCGCCCGACGAGAGCCACCGGCTGGACGATGCCTGCGTCCGCGCGCTCGACGAGGCGGGAATCGCGCGGCTCGATGGACCATGCGGCGGCTGGGCGGTCGAGGACGGGCATTTCGCGTTCGAAACCGCGGGCGGGCGGGTAGCGTTCGACAGCGTCTATCCGGCGATGGGCTCGCGCATCCGATCCGAACTGGCGGTGGCGGCCGGCGCGAACGCGACTGACGAGGGGTGCCTGGAGGTGGACGAACATCAGCGCACCAGCATCCCCGGCCTGTTCGCGGCGGGGGACGTGGTGAAGGGACTGGACCAGATCAGCCACGCGATGGGCGAGGCCGGGGTGGCGGCGACCGCGATCCGCAACCTGCTGCATGAACGGCGGCCGCTGCGGCGTTGAGGCGGGACTGCGACGCGGGCCATGCGGGGCGTGTGGCACGGGAGGCGGGTTGTAGGACAGCG
>Ga0325401_1003250_pt1 | contig 14822 bp, 11 predicted proteins | sample PopdelMetagenome_FD_205666 | JGI IMG/M metagenome (GOLD analysis project Ga0325401, IMG submission 205666) | Populus deltoides microbial communities from Bellville, Georgia, United States - Xylem-PdKOR-R2 | ecosystem: Host-associated > Plants > Phyllosphere > Stem > Wood/Secondary xylem | place...
ATGACAGGCGCGGCGGGACGAGGGAACGAAGGGTGAGCGAGCGTCGGCGCACCACCATCATCGATGTCGGTCGCCGGGCCGGGGTCTCGACAAAGACGGTGTCACGGGTGCTGAACGACGAGCCGCATGTCAGCGCGGCGGTGAAGGCGCGGGTGCACGAGGCCGCCAGCGCGCTCGATTACCACCCCAATCTGTTCGCCCGCGCGCTGGTGCAGCGGCGGTCGCACCTGATCGGGCTCGTCTATGAGAACCCGTCGCCGAGCTATGTCGTCGAGTTGCAGAAGGGCGTGATCCACCGGCTGCGCGATTCGCACTATCGGCTGGTGGTGATCCCGATCCTGTCGATCGCCGAGCATGGGCGCGAGGTCGTGGGGCTGCTCCGTTCGGCCGCGCTCGACGGGGTGCTGCTGGGGCCGCCGGCGTCGGACGATCCCGGCATCCTCAAGGACTTGGCCCAGGCGGGGATCCGCTGCGCTCGAGTCGCGCCGACCAGCGACATGGATGCGCCGTCCGGCACCTATATGGACGACGTCGCCGCCGCGCGGGAGATCGCCGCCTATCTGATCGGGCTGGGGCATCGCGAGATCGGGGTCATCACCGGCGATCCGGCGCATCCGTCGGTTTCGCTGCGGATGGACGGATATGCCCAGGCGTTCGCGGCGGCGGGGCTGGCGATCCGGCCCGACCGGATCGAGACCGGGCTGTACACCCGCCCGGGCGGGCATGCGGCGGCGCTGCGGCTGCTCGACCGACTTGACAGGCCGACCGCGCTGCTGGTGCAGAACGACGACATGGCGGCGGGCGCCCTGATCGCGGCGCGGGAGCGGGGGCTGTCGGTGCCCGAGGACCTGTCGATCGTCGGGTTCGACGATTCGGAGGTCGCGCGGGTGGCGTGGCCGCAGCTGACCACGATCCGTCAGCCGGTGTTCGAGATGGCGGCGGCCGCGACCGACATGGTGATCGCACAATTGGAGGGCGAGCCGATCGCCGCGCCGCGGCTGCACGCGCACCGGCTGGTGGTCCGCGGCTCGGCGGGAGCCCCGCCTCTACGACCACCGCTTGCTTGACAGGCGGCTGACAGCGTTGACATTCTGCTACGAACGCCTGACCGGCGACGTGAGACGACAGGGGGAGAGAACCCGATGACGACCGACACACATCGCCGCCACGTGCTGGGCGGGATCGCGGCCGGGATCGCCGCCGCGGGGCTGCCGCGGCTCGCCGGGGCAGCCGAGCCAGGGCGCAAGTTCGGCTATGCGGTGGTCGGGCTCGGGTCGTACGCCACGCGCCAGATCATGCCCCAGTTCAAGGGGTGCGACCATGCCCGGCTGGTGGCGCTGGTCAGCGGCACGCCGGCCAAGCTGGAGCAGTACGGCACCGAGTACGACATCCCCAGGATGCACCGCTACAGCTATGCCGACTTCGACCGCATCCGCGACAATCCCGATATCGACGCGGTATACATCATCCTGCCCAACGCAATGCACGCCGAGTACACGATCCGCGCCGCGCGGGCGGGCAAGCATGTGATGTGCGAGAAGCCGATGGCGGTGTCGGCGGTCGAGTGCGAGGCGATGATCGCCGCGTGCAAGCGCGCTAACCGCAAGCTGATGATCGGCTATCGTTGCCGTTTCGAGCCCTACAACAAGCTAGCGATCGAGCTGGCGCGCGGCGGGCATGTCGGCCAGACCCGGATCATCAATGCCGAGCACGGCTTCTATGCCCAGCCGAACCAGTGGCGGCTCGACCGCGCGCTGTCGGGGGGCGGATCGCTGATGGATATCGGCATCTACAGCCTCAACGCCGCACGCTACCTGACCGGGGAGGAACCGATCGAGGTGAGCGCGGTCGAGTCGACCGACCGCTCCGACCCGCGGTTCCGCACCGTGGAGGATCGGATCAACTTCCTGCTCCGCTTCCCGTCGGGCATCGAGGCGATGTGCGTGTCGAGCTACAATTCCGCGCACAATGCGTATCGCGTGGTCGGCAAGGACGGCTGGATCGACATGGAGCCGGCGACGCAATACGACGGCCATGTCATGCACATTCGCAAGGACGGGGTTGTCACGCCGCGGGTGCTGCCGGCGCCGCGCCGCAACCAGTTCCAGGCGCAGCTCGATCACCTGCCCGAGTCGGTCTTTGCCAACACCCAGCCGATCACCGCGGGCGAGGAGGGCCTGGCGGACCTTCGCGTCATGGAGGCGATCTATCGCTCCGCGCGCGAGGGCCGGCATGTGAAGATGGGGGCATGATCGTTGGACGGCGCCCGCTGATCGCAGGGTTGGCGGCATCGGTGATGGCGGGGCGGCTGGTGGCGCAAGCGCCTGCGCCCAAGCTGGCCGCAGGGGTGATGCGGCTTGATCCGGAGCTCGACCGGATCGTCGCGGCGGATGCCGGCCTCGAGCTGCTGGGGCAGGGTTATCGCTGGGCCGAGGGGCCGGTGTGGGTCGCGGACGGCGGGTATCTGCTGTTCAACGACGTGCCCGCGAACGCGATGCACCGCTGGACGCGTGCTCGCGGCGTCGAGCCGTTCCTCAGTCCGTCCGGGTTGCAGGGGCCGGTGCCGGCGAGGGTGCGCGAGGCGGGGGCGAACGGCTTGGCGATCGACGGCCGCGGCGGGCTGATCGTCGCGGACAGCGGCACGCGCGCGGTGGTGCGGGTGGATCTCAGAACGAAGCAGCGCACGGTGCTGGCCGACCGTTTCGAGGGCAAGCGGTTCAACAGCCCCAACGACGTCGCGGTGGCGCGGGACGGCGCGATCTACTTCACCGATCCGCCTTACGGCCTGGCCGACGGGGATATGTCGTCTTTGCGCGAGCAGGCGGTCAACGGGGTGTACCGGCTGGGACGCGACGGGCAAGTGCGGCTGCTCGACGGCAGCCACAAGCGGCCCAACGGCGTCGGACTGTCGCCGGACGGGCGCACATTGTACCTGTCGCTGTCGGACGAGGCGCGGCCGGAGGTGCTCGCCTATGCGCTCGACGCGAGGGAAATGCCGACGGCCCGGCGTGTCTTTCGCGACATGCGGGCCGAGTTCACGCGCGGCTGGCCGGGGTTGCCGGACGGGATGGACGTCGGCGCGGACGGCACCGTGTTCGCGAGCGGTCCGGGCGGCATCCATGTCTGCACGCCCGAGGGACGGCTGCTTGGCATCGTCGCGACCGGCAAGGCGGTGGCGAACGCTTGCGTCGGCGAAGGGGGCCGCAGCCTGTTCCTGACCTCGTCCGACGCGCTGTACCGGGTGGCATTGAACAGCTGACGCGGCGTCCCGGCTCCTTGCGAGAGCCGGGATCGTTGCCTCACGCCCGGCCGAACACGTCGGTCTGGTCGGTCATCGCCTGTTGCAGCCTGAGCGCGTTGACGAAGTTCAGGTTGTAGATGCGCCGGCACTTGTCCGCATCGGCGAAATCGATCATCACGAAATTGGGCATGAACTCCTTGTACTTGCCCGCCGTGGAGATCGCGCTCTTGTCGATGTGCCGCGGCAGACGCGCCTCGAACAGCTCGATCATCTTCTCACGATTTTCCTCGTTCCAGATGAAGTCGTTGCGCTCCTTGATGCTGGCGAGGAAGCCGGTGGTGGTCCAGTACATCATGCCCATCACGCGCGGGTTGGTGAACTCCGCGCCGACCATCATCTTCTTGGTCTGCTTCTTGATGTTCTCGCCCAGCTTCTTCTCGTGGCTCTTGCCGTTCATCGCGCTGGTACCACCCTTGCCGCAATATTGCAGGCCCTGGAACTTGTCGTCATAGGTCTTGGGGCGCTTCTTCTTGCGGAATGCCTTGGGGTCGCCCATCAGGTTGCGGACGCCGTAGATGTTCATGTCCTTGCCCGTGCCGCGGATCTCGTCGATCCCGTCTCCTGAGAACAGCACGATGACCGATCCCGCCAGGTCGCGCAGCGTGCGTTCGTTGAGGTTGCCGCCCTTGGAATAGATGGTCTTGCCCAGCGTCGCGCGAGCCGCGTCGGCGATGCCGGTCCAGTTGCTGCAATGATCGAACTTCAGGATCAGGAACTCGGTAGGATTGTTGGTGACGAACGTGGCGGCGTCGGCCAGGATCCTGGTCAGCGTCTGGCCATAGGTGCCGCCCAGGAGGTTCTTCACCTGCATCTTGGTCTGCTGGCCGGTGCGCAGGTCGATGACGTTCTTCTTCTTCTCGCCGCCGGGTCCGTGATAGGTGACCAGCCGCGCGACATCGCCGCCCGGAGCGTTCTTCACGATCTGCGCGGTGATGCGGATGTCGAAGATGCGGACGCCCACTTCCGCCTGGCCGGCGATGTCGAGGTCCTGGGTCTGCGCGTTGGCATCGCCCTGATCGATGCCGGCATCGTGGCTGCCGACCATCACGATTTCATTGAGCTTCTTGTGGCCGCCCAGCGAGAAATAGGTGAACTGAGGCATGGTCTCTCCGATGGCTTGATGGCGATGTGGGGACGCAAACGGGTGAGCGCGCGGGCTATCCGCCGCCCGGACGATGCCGGCGATCACCGATGGTGAAGACGGGGCGCGGGCAAGTTGGCGCGCAACATGCGGACGGCGCGGCATGGTCGCGGCTCCAGGCAGCAAACATCTCCGTCGTCGTCATCGCGATGACCTGCCCCCGCAGCATCGAATCGGTACTTTGTGCATCCGATCGCGTATGCCTTGATGATTATCGAGGGATCGCGGCTGACGCAACGGCAACGCCGAACAGGGAACAAGGACGTCGCTCACGGGCCCTCTGCTCGCGCGGACGACCGCTGGGGAGTTGACGGGCCGGCGTCCCGCCGGTCTAAGCGCGGCAACGGCGAATCGCCGGGGCGGGGGACATGGTCATGCTCGACTATGAGGCGCTGATGGCGCCGATCGACGGCGACGCGCCGTGCGGCCCCGAGCTGCGCGACGATCCCGAGTTCCGCGACATCGAGGACGCGCCCGGCGACTTCGCCAACCTGAAGCCGCCCGAGCTGATGCAGGTGGTCGCGCGCTGCGACGCGTTCCTGGCGCGGACCAAGGACCATGCGCCGGCGATCGTGGCGTTGCAGGCGGCGGTGCGGATCGGCGACTGGAACCTTGCCAATGCGGCGCTAGCGCTGGTCAAGGGGTTCGCCGACGAATATTGGGACGGCTTCCATCCCGGCCCGGCCGACGAGATGGCGATCGCCCGGATCAACGAGCTGTCGGCGCTGGCCCGACCCGCGGCAATGACGCTGCCGCTGCAACGCGCCGCGCTCGCCGCGCTGCCCGCGCCGTCGACGATGGGGTTCACTGCGGCGATGCTGGCGGCGGCGTGCAGCCCGGTGGCCGCATGGTCGAGCGAGGACGAAAGTACGCTCGCCAGCCAGGTGGAGAACGGCCAGACCACCGCCACCGCGGCGCGCACGGTGCGGCCGACACGCGAGGGCGCGCGGACACTGAGGGCGGTGATGCGGACGCTGTCGGCGGATGCGCGGGCGGCGGACGTCACGGCGGATGTTGACGTCGAGGACATCGGCATGGCGCCCGATGCGCTGCATGCGCTGGCGCTCGGCCTGCGCGCGCAGGTCGCCGACGCCCATGCGGCGTTCGTGGCGATGCAGGACGCATTGTACGACATCAACGCGCTCTACGATTCGCGCGCGGGCGACAGCGCCAGCCTGGGGCCGGTGCTGTCGACGCTGGGCGCGATCATGAAGGAGGCGACACGCTTCCTGGAAGCGTTCCCCGACGCAGAGGCGAGCGCGGATGCGTCGGACGCGCCGGCAGCGGTCGAGGGCGGCGTGGCGGCTGCGACCGGGGCGGGGCCGGCCCCGCGCGGGTTCGTGCCCTCCGTGCCGCGGACGCGGGGCGACGTGATCGAGGCGATCGACCAGATCGGCCGCTATTACGCCGATCACGAGCCCGCGAGCCCGGTGCCGCTGATGCTGGCACGGCTCAGAACGTGGGTGACGATGGATTTTCTCGAATTGCTCCGAGAAATCGTACCGAGCGCAGTTGACGACGCCAGCACCCTTTTGGCAATCAGGGGCGAAGACAACTATTGAGGCCGCAACAGGTTCCGTTGCGGCCCTGTTATTTACACGTTTGTCATATTCTCGAGGGGGTGTCGCGATGGCTCAGGACGGTCAGAAGTTCATCCGGCGCAATCGCGCGCCGCGCGTGCACATCGAATACGAAGTGCAGACCTATGGTTCGGTGGAGAAGGTCTCGCTGCCGTTCGTGATGGGCGTGCTGTCCGATCTTTCCGGCAAGTCCGAGAAAGAGAAGAAGTCGATGAACGAGCGCGACTTCGTCAACGTCGACATGGACAATTTTGGCGACTTCCAAAAGAGCATCGCGCCCCGCGCCGCCTTTTACGTCGACAACACGCTGACCGGTGAAGGCAAGCTGTCGGTCGACCTCACCTTCAACTCGATGGACGACTTCACGCCGGGTGGGGTTGCCAAGCAGGTGCCCGCGACCGCCAAGCTGCTCGACGCGCGCCAGCAATTGTCCGACCTGCTCGCCTATATGGACGGCAAGGACAAGGCGGAGGGTGTGATCGACCAGCTGCTCCACAATCCCGACCTGCTGAACACGCTCGCCGCCGAATCGCGTGCGCGCGCCGCCAGCGACGCCTGAACCTCACGCCTTCGAGAGGGAGCCGATAGATGGCCACCAATCCGACCGCCGCGACGCAGACCCAGACGGGCGGCGCCGCCGAAGAGATCACCGTCGACGACTTCTCGGCGCTGCTCAACAAGGAGTTCCGGCCTAAGTCCGACGAGGCCAAGAGCCGCGTCGAGCTGGCGGTACGCACGCTCGCCGAGCAGGCGCTGGCGGGGCAGAGCGTGGTGCCTGGCGACGTGCTGGGCACGATCGAGAGCATGATCTCCGCGATCGACCGCAAGCTGACCGAGCAGGTCAACCTGATCATCCACCACGAGGAATTCCAGGCGCTGGAGAGCGCGTGGCGGGGGCTGCAGTACACGGTATTCAATACCGAGTCGGGCACCGACCTCAAGATCAAGGTGATGAACGCATCCAAGGACGAGCTGCGCAGGATGTTCAGCAGCTATCGCGGGACGGCGTGGGACCAGAGCCCGCTGTTCAAGCGGGTTTATGAGTCCGAGTTCGGTCAGCTGGGCGGGCAGCCCTATAGCTGCCTGGTCGGCGACTATCATTTCAGCCACCGTCCCACCGACATCGAGGTGCTGGAGGGCATGGCCAAGGTGGCGAGTGCCGCCCATGCGCCGTTCATCTCGGGCACCAGTCACGAGCTGTTCGGGATGGACAGCTGGCAGGACCTGTCCAAGCCGCGCGATCTCGCCAAGATCTTCGACACGCCCGAATATGCCGCGTGGCGCTCGTTGCGTGCCAAGGACGATTCGCGGTATCTCGCGCTCACCATGCCTCGCGTCCTCGCGCGCCAGCCCTATGGCGCCAAGGCCGAGCCGGTGTCCGAGTTCGCGTTCGAGGAGGACACGGCGGGCGACCACGACAAGTATTCGTGGATGAACGCCGCGCACGCGATGGCGGTCAGGATCAACGCCGCGTTCAAGGAATATGGCTGGTGCACCCGCATCCGCGGCGTCCAGTCGGGCGGCACGGTCGAGAACCTGCCGACCGCGATGTTCCCGACCGACGATGGCGACACTGCTGTCAAGTGCCCTACCGAGATCGCGATCAGCGATCGGCGCGAGGGCGAGCTTTCGGCGGCGGGGCTGATCGGCCTCATCCACCGCAAGAACACCGACCAGGCGACCTTCATCGGCGGGCAGACGCTGCACCAGCCCAAGGAGTATACGGACAAGGGCGCGACCGCCAATGCCCGGCTCTCGGCGCGGCTGCCGTACCTGTTCACCTCCACCCGTTTCGCGCACTATCTTAAGTGCATCGTGCGCGACTGGGTGGGCTCGACGCCGAGCGCGTCGCAGCTCGAAGGGCGGTTGACGACGTGGATCAGCCAGTATGTCGATCAGATGCCCGACATGTCGAGCGAGGACGTCAAGGCGCGCCAGCCGCTCAAGGCTGCATCGATCGCGCTGGCCGAGGACGAGGAGAACCCGGGCTACTACCGGGCCAAGTTCGAGTTCGTGCCGCATTTCCAGATGGAAGGCATGGACATCAGCCTCAGCATGACCTCGTCGTTGCGACAGGGCGCCGGCTGATCGCCCCAAAAGACGCGTACCACAGCGTAAGACGACCCAAGCACACACGAAAACAGGAGACCGACAATGGCGATGGACATCTTCTTGCAGATCACTGGCCCCGACGTGAAGGGCGAGTCGCGCGACAGCATCCTGAAGGATGCGATCGACGTGCTGGCCTGGTCGTGGGGCGCTTCGCAGTCCGGCACGACCCATGTCGGCGGCGGCGGCGGCGCGGGCAAGGCCAATTTCCAGGACCTGTCGCTGACCAAGTATGTCGACGCGGGCACCAACGTGCTGCTGACCGGCCTGGCCAAGGGCACCCACTTCACCAAGGCCGTGCTGACGCTGCGCAAGTCCGGTGAAGGTCAGAAGCCCTACCTCATCATCACCATGGAAGAGGTGATGGTGACGTCGCTGTCGACCGGCGGATCGGGCGGCGAGGACCGGTTGACCGAGAACGTCACGCTGAACTTCGCCAAGGTCACGGTGGACTACAAGAAGCAGGACACCAAGGGCGTGCTGTCCGACGGTCCGAAGTTCAGCTGGGACATCGAAGGCAACGTCGCAAAGGCGTAAGCCGGACTGCGGGAGTGGTGGCGATGGATGCCCAGACCCTTTTACGATCTGGCGACATCGTCGCTGCCCGCGGCGCGCTCGCGGGGGAGCTTCGCCGCTCCCCCGGCGACGTGAACCTGCGCCAGTTCTTCTGGCAATTGCTCGCAGTGTTCGGCGAGCACGACAAGGCCGAGCAGCAGCTGAAGGCGCTGGCGTCGGCCGAGCCCAAGGCAATGATGCTGGGGGGCGTCTATGGCCAGGTAATCGGGGCAATGCGTACCCGTGGCCGGGTCATGACGGGAGCCGAACGCGCGAGTTCGCTGGTCGGCAGCGAACCCTGGGTCGAGGCGCTGATCGATGCGCTGGCGGCGCACGGGCGCGGTGACGCGAACGCGGCGGCGCTGACCGACGCGGCGCTCGAGGCGGCGCCCGCGACATCCGGTTCGATGGACGGCGAGGCGTTCGGGTGGATCGCCGACGCCGACCTGCGGTTCGGGCCGATGCTGGAGGTCATCATCGGCGACCAATATGGCGTGGTGCCGTTCGCGGCGCTGAAACGCGTGCGGGTGTCCGAGCCCGCGGACCTGCGCGACACCGTGTGGCTGCCGATCGAGCTGGAGACCCGGTCGGGCCAGACCTCGATGGCGTTCACCCCCGTACTCTACCCCGGCACCGAAGCAAGCGGCGATGCGCAGCTGATGCTGGGGCGGCGCACCGACTGGCGCGAAGGTCTCGCCGGCGAGACGGGCATCGGCCAGCGCGTGCTGAGCAGCGACGGGCCGGAGAACGGCATCCTGGCGGTGCGCGACATCCGCCTCGACTGACGCGCCCGAACTGAACTCACGCGCCCATGACGACGGTCACCCCGCCCAAGCCGTCGATCTTCGACAAGCTGCTGTCCCCGGTAACGGGCGAGCGCGAGCGGCAGAGCTTCTTTGTTCCCCGACTGGGCCGCTTCGGCGAGGCGGAGCTTCGCGCCGCGATCCAGCGCGACCTCGCCTGGATCCTGAACGAGATCCAGTTCGAGGCGGCGGTGCCGCTGGACGACTATCCCGAAGTGCGCAGCGCGGTGCTGAACTACGGGTTGCCCGAGACGGTGGGTCGCGCGCTCGACAGCGTGGCGATGCGCAAGCGCGCCGACGAGATCGCGGCGGCAGTGCGCGCCTTCGAGCAGCGGCTGCGCCCCGAGAGCATCCGGGTCAGCTTCGACACGCGGCTGGTCGAGACGCACAACAAGCTGCACTTTTCGATCGAGGGCGAGATCCGCAACGCGGTCGAGGAAAGCTGGATCGAGCTCGCCACCACGATCGATCTGGACGACGGCCGCGTCGAGGTGGGCGGATGACCGCGGTCGACCCCAGGCTGCTGCGCCATTACAACAACGAGCTGACCTATCTGCGCCGGCGCGCGGTGGAGTTCTCGGAGGATCACCGCCAAGTTGCAGGAAGGTTGGGGCTCGACGCGCCGACCGATCCCGATCCGCATGTCGAACGCCTGCTGGAGGGGGTGGCGTTCCTCAACGCGCGCGTCCAGCTGAAGCTCGACGACCAGTTCGCGTCGTTCACGCAATATCTACTCGACGCGCTGTACCCGCATTACCTCGCGCCGACGCCGGCGATGGCGATCATGGAATACACTCCGCGCGAGGGGGACGAGGCGCTCGCCAAGGGGATTGTCCACCCGCGCGGGTCCAAGATCCAGGCGTGGCTGGACGGGGACAGCCATGCCCGCGTCGAGTTCCGCACCGGCAGCGACGTGACCCTGTGGCCGATCAAGGTCGCGGCGGTCGAGTATCTGCCGACCCGCGCGGCGGTGGCGAGCGTCACGGGCGCGGCGGCGGGGGCGGCGGGCTTGCGCATCCGGCTGGCGGCGACCGGGCCGGCGCCGCTGTCGGCGCTGCCGCTCGACCGGTTGCCGCTGTTCATCGACGGGGGGCAGGACGTTCCCAACCTGCTGTTCCAACAGATGCTGGCGGGGTGCATCGGGGTGCGGGTGTGCTCGCCCGATCGCGGCCGCGCGGACAGCTGGACCGAGCGGGCCGGGCCAACCGAGGCAATGGGCTTCGCCGCGGACGAGGCGCTATTGCCGGGTGAGGCGCGATCGTTCCGCGGCTATCGCCTGCTCGCGGAGTATTTCGCGCTGCCGCAGAAGTTCCGCTTCGTGCGGCTGACCGGGTTGCAGCCGGGGATGGCGCGGGGGGCGCGCGAGGTCGACGTCGTGCTGCTGTTCGACCGATCGGTCGATGCGCTGGTGGGGGCGGTCTCGACCGACACGATCCGGCTGTTCGCCGTCCCCGCGATCAACCTGTTCGAGAAGCGCTTCGACCGGGTGCTGGTCGATCGGCGGCGTGACGAGCACCTCGTCATCCCCGACCGGGTCGGGCAGAACGATTACGAGGTGTACCGGCTCGACAGCGTCGCGGGCTATGCCAAGGGCGACGCGCACGGATCGCCGGCGCTGCCGCTCTATGCCCGGCGGGCGCAGCGCGGGGCGCGGCCGCTCTACTATGCGCTGCACCGACGCCTCAGGCGGCTCAACGAGTCGGAGACGCGGCGGCGACGAGAGAGCGATTATATCGGCACGGAAACGTGGATCAGCCTGAGCTCCCCCGACGAGCCGGCGCTGGCGCAGCAGATCGTCGAGCTGGGCGTGCGGGGCCTGGTGACCAACCGCGCGCTCGCGACGCGGCTTCGGCCGGGCGCGTCGAACCTGCGTATGATGCTGGAGGAGGCGACGGGGGTGGAGGGTATCCGCATTCTGCGCGGGCCGACCCGGCCGCAGCCGCCGATGGGGCTGGGCGACGCGGCGTGGCGGGTGGTGAGCCATCTCGCGCCCGGGCACAACGGCTTCGTCGCGCCCGACGGCGCGCCCGATCTGCTCGCCGATCACCTGTCGCTGTACCTGCGCGCCGAGGTGCCGGCGCTGCGACGCGAGGTGCAGGGGATCACCGGGCTGACCGCAGAGACGGTGACCCGGCGGGCGGGCGGGCAGGCGCGGCTGGCGTTCCAGCGCGGGCAGCGGCTGGTGATGACGCTGGCGGCGGGCGCGTACGAGGCGGGGACCGCGTATCTGTTCACCAGCGTCGTCAGCCGCTTCCTGGCCGAGTTCGCGACGATCAACAGCTTCACCGAATGCGAGGTCCGCACCGACGACGGCCTCACCTGGGGATGGGAACCGTGTCCGGGCCACCGACCGACCATCTGAGCGCGCTCCTGGCCGATGTGGAAGCGCACGCCACCCGGTGGGAGTTCTTCGCGCTGGGGCGGAGCGTCGAACAGGCGCGTCCGGAGGCGCCGCTGATCGGCACCGCGCTCGACCCCGCCGAGGAGCTGGTCGACTGGGCGCACGAGCCGAGCGTCGACTTCCCGCGCACCACGGTCGCGGGCTATGATCCTGGCCGGCGACGACCGCGGGTGCGCTCGCAGCAATTGGGGCTGCTCGGCACGATGGGACCGATGCCGCTCCATCTGACCGAGGCGGCGATCGTCGAGCGGCGGGGCGGGCAGCCGAGTCCGTTCACCGATTTCCTCGACCTCGTCTCCGCGCGGATGCTCCAGGGCTTTTATCGTGCCTGGGCGAACGGCAACCCGTGCGCGCAGGCGGACCGGCCCGCCGACGACCGGTTCGCCGGCATGTTGGCGGCGGTGAGCGGCAGCGCGGGGCTGCGCTTCGTGACGGGCACCGAGCGGCCCGATCCGAACGCGACCGGTTTCGACGGGTGGCGGCGGCTGGCGTATAGCGGGCAGCTGGCGGGCCTCAACAGCGCGGCAGCGGTGGCGGATGTACTGGCGCATGTGCTGGGGCGTGCGGTCACGGTCGAGGAGGCGGTGGGCCGCTGGCGGGCGATGCCGGCGGATGCGCGCACCCGGATCGGCGGCAGCGGCGCGCACGGGCAGCTGGGGCTGGGCGCGACGCTGGGCGCGCGGTTCTTCGCAGTCGAATGGGATGTCGGGCTGAGCGTCCGGGTGCGGTCGATGGCCGAGCTGGACGAGCTGTTGCCCGGCGGCGACGCGCACGCGCTGCTGGTCGAGGCGGCCGGGGCGGTGCTGCCGGCCTATCTTTCATGGTCGACGACGATCGAGATCGACGAGGCGGCGGTCGAGCCGGCGCGGCTGGGCTCTACCCGGTTGGGCATGACCGGCTGGGTCGCCCCGCGCGGGCGACCGCGGGTGCGGCGCGACGTCAAGGTTGCCGGCAGCGGCCGGATACAGGAACGCAAGCGAGGGGAAGCACGATGACGGAGATCAGCAGGGCGGCGCTGTTCGGGCGGCTGGGGCCGACGGCGCTGAAGGGGATCGAGACGGCGACGGGGTTCTGCCGGATGCGCGGCAACCCTTATGTCGAGCTGGCGCACTGGTTCCACACGTTGAACGCCGATGCCAAGGGCGACCTTGGGGTGATCGCGGCCAAGTTCGGTATAGACCAGGCGGTGCTGGCGCGCGACATCGTCGCCTCGCTCGACCGGCTGCCGCGCGGGGCGAGCGCGATGGATTTCTCCGCGCAGGTCGAGGAGGCGGTGGAGAAGGGCTGGCTCTATGCCTCGCTCCAGTTCGGGGCGGGCAAGGTCCGGACCGGGCACCTGCTGTATGCGATCCTGCGCACGCCCAACCTGCGCAACGCGCTGGTCGCGGTGTCGGGGCAGTTCCGTAACATCAACGTCGACCAGCTCGCCGAAGGGTTCGCGGCGATCACCGCGGCGAGCAGCGAGGCCAATGAAGGCGCGGCGCTTGCGACTGCGGGCGGCGGCGGGGTCGGGCCGGATGCCGAGGCGCCCGAGGCGGGCGGCGAGGGCAGCGCGCTGCAGAAGTTCTCGGTCGACCTGACCGCGCGGGCGCGCTCGGGGGAGATCGACAAGATCGTCGGGCGCGATGCCGAGATCCGGCAGGTGATCGACATCCTGCTGCGCCGCCGCCAGAACAACCCGATCCTGACCGGCGAGGCCGGGGTCGGCAAGACCGCGGTGGCAGAAGGCTTCGCGCGCCGGATCGCGGACGGCGACGTGCCGCCGCCGCTCAAGGACGTGACGCTGCGCTCGCTCGACATTGGGCTGTTGCAGGCGGGGGCATCGGCGAAGGGCGAGTTCGAGAAGCGGCTACGGCAGGTGATCGACGAGGTCGAGGCGAGCCCCAAGCCTATCATCCTGTTCATCGACGAAGCGCACACCCTGATCGGCGCAGGGGGAGCGGCGGGGACCGGCGATGCCGCCAACCTGCTCAAGCCCGCACTGGCGCGCGGCAAGCTGCGCACGATCGCGGCGACGACCTGGGCCGAGTACCGCCAGTATTTCGAGAAGGACCCGGCGCTCACCCGCCGTTTCCAGACCGTCAACGTCGGCGAGCCCGAGACCGACAAGGCGATCGCGATGCTGCGGTCGGTCGCGGACGCGATGGTCAAGCACCACAAGGTGATTGTGCTCGACGAGGCGCTGGAGGCGGCGGTGAAGCTGTCGCAGCGCTACATTCCCGCGCGCCAGCTGCCCGACAAGGCGGTGAGCCTGCTCGACACCGCCTGCGCGCGCGTCGCGGTAAGCCAGCACGGGCGGCCTGCCGAGGTCGAAGATCGTGCGCGCCGGGTCGAGTTGCTCGAGGTCGAGCGCGACATCGTGACGCGCGAGGCGAGCTCTGGCCTCGGCGATCCGCGGCGGATCGGCGAGGTCGAGGCGCTGCTGGAGGAAGCTAACGCAAGCCTCTCCACGGTTACGGAAAAGTGGAACGGCGAGAAGGCCGCGGTCGAGGCGATCATCGCGGTCCGCAGCCAGCGCGCCGATGCGGACGAGGACGCGCGCGAAGGCTTCGACCAGCCGCTCCGCGCGGCGATGGCCGACCTGTCGGACGCGCAGGGCGACACCCCGATGGTGTTCGCGCAGGTCGACGCCAACGCGGTCGCGAGCGTGGTCGGCGACTGGACCGGCGTGCCGGTCGGCCGCATGGTCAAGGACGAGATCGCGGGCGTGCTCCAGATCGCGGGCAGCCTCAAGAAGCGGGTGATCGGCCAGGACCACGCGATGGACGCGATCGCCAAGCGCATCCAGACCAGCCGCGCCAAGCTCGACAACCCGAACAAGCCGGTGGGCGTGTTCATGCTGTGCGGCCCATCGGGCGTCGGCAAGACCGAAACCGCGCACGCGCTGTCCGAGCTGCTCTATGCCGGTGACGAGTCGATGATCGTCATCAAC
>Ga0325401_1003251_pt1 | contig 14820 bp, 13 predicted proteins | sample PopdelMetagenome_FD_205666 | JGI IMG/M metagenome (GOLD analysis project Ga0325401, IMG submission 205666) | Populus deltoides microbial communities from Bellville, Georgia, United States - Xylem-PdKOR-R2 | ecosystem: Host-associated > Plants > Phyllosphere > Stem > Wood/Secondary xylem | place...
AGCGACCGACCGGGTCGCCTCCCGACGACGACTGGACCTGAGTGACCGGCAACACGACCCACCGCTTCTCCCGCACCTCCGTGCTCTCCGTCGAGCGCGTCGAGGCCCCCGAGGTCGTCACCTCGGCCGAGTTCGACGACCAGCTCGCCGACGTCTTCCAGCGCACGCGGCTGCGCGGCGGGCTGCTCGAGCGGCTCGTCGGCATCCGCGCCCGCCGCTGGTGGGCCGAGGGCGAGACCTTCACCGACGGTGCCGCCCGGGCCGGCGAGGCGGCGATCGCCGCCAGCGGCCTCGGCGTCGGCGACATCGACCTGATGATCAACACCTCGGTCAGCCGCCGGTGGCTCGAGCCGTCGACGTCGGTCGTCGTGCACGACCAGATCGGCCTGCCGCCGTCGTGCCAGAACTTCGACATCACCAACGCCTGCCTCGGCTTCCTCAACGGCATCGAGGTCGCGGGGGCGATGGTCGAGTCGGGGATGATCGACCACGCGCTGATCGTCAACGGCGAGGACTCGCGCCACCTGCAGCAGACGACGATCGCCCGGCTGCTCGCCGAGGAGACGACGTCGAAGGACGTGATGGCGGAGTTCGCCGCGCTGACCCTCGGCTCGGGCGCGGTCGCCGTCGTGGTCGGTCGCACCGACGACCACCCCGACGCCCACCGCGTGGTCGCCTCGGCCAGCCGGGCCGGCACCGAGCACAACGGCCTCTGCTACGGCGACAACGAGCAGATGACCACCGACCTGAAGGGCCTCCTCGACGCGGGTCTCGACCTGTCGACCGCGCTCTGGGCCGAGGCCACCGACGAGTTCGACTGGGGTCAGGGCATGGACCGCTACTTCGTCCACCAGGTCTCGCAGGTCCACACCGAGGCGATCTGCCAGCGCCTCGGCATCGACCCGACGCGGGTGCCGCGCACGTTCCCGGAGTTCGGCAACATCGGACCGGCCTCGGTCGCCTACACCCTCGCCGGCGAGCAGGAGGCGCTCGAGCGCGGCGACCGCGTGCTGATGATGGGCATCGGCTCGGGCCTCAACGCCACCTGCATGGAGCTGGAGTGGTGAGCGCGACCCTCCCCGACGCCCTGGCCGGCCTGCCCCGGCTGCCCGGCCTCGACCCCGCCTGGTCGCGCACCGTCACCGCGCCGGACGGCGACGGCGTCGAGCGCACCTGGCACCTCCTCGACAACGGCGCCGAGCCGGTCCACGGCACCGTGCTCTGCGTCCACGGCAACCCCACCTGGTCCTACCTGTGGCGCCGCGTCCTCGCCGCCGCGCCGGACGGCTGGCGCGTCGTCGCCCCCGACCAGCTCGGCATGGGCTTCTCCGAGCGCCTGCGCGACGACGAGCCCGGCCGCACGGTCGCGCAGCGCGTCGCCGACCTCGGCGCGCTCACCGACGCCCTCGGCATCGACGGCCCCGTCGTCACCGTCGGCCACGACTGGGGCGGCATGATCTCGCTCGGCTGGGCCGTCGAGCACCCCGACCAGCTGCGCGCGGTCGTCCTCGGCAACACCGCCGTCGCCCAGCCGCCCGGCGACTTCGGCCCCCCGCTGATCCGGCTGGCCCACCTGCCCGGCGTCCGCCCCCTCGGCTGCGAGCTGACCCCGATCTTCGTGCGCGCCACCTCCGCGCTCTCGCGCCCGGCGCTGCCCCGCGAGGTGCGCGACGCCCTCGCCGCGCCGTACGCCGACCGCCACAGGCGCCGCTCGGTCGGCGACTTCGTGGCCGACATCCCGTTCAGCCCGGGTCACCCCTCGCACGACGTCGTCTACTCCTACGCCGAGCGGGTCGCCGAGCTCGACGTGCCCGCGCTGCTGCTGTGGGGGCCGCGCGACCCGGTCTTCGGCGAGGTCTACCTCCGCGACCTGCAGGAGCGGCTGCCCCAGGCGCAGGTCCACCGCTTCGAGGGCGCCTCCCACCTCGTCACCGAGGACGCGCCCGAGACCGCCGACGCCGTCGCCTCCTGGCTGCGCGACCTCGACACCCCCGGCGCCGAGCCGCCGACGCGTTCCTCGCTCGCGGGGCCGTCGCACCGTGCGGCCGACACCACGACCTGGACCCCCTGGACCGAGCTCGAGGCGCGCGCCGACGACCCGAGCCCGGTGCTGACCGTCGCCGGCGGCGACACCGTCAGCTGGGGCGCGCTCGCCCGCCGCGTGCGCGAGCTGGCGGCAGGCTTCGCCGCGTCCGGCGTACGCCGCGGCGACCGCGTCGGTCTGCTCGTCGAGCCCTCCAGCGACCTCGTCTCCGTCGTCTACGCGTTGTGGCGCGCGGGCGCCGTGGTGGTCGTCGTCGACAAGGGCCTGGGGTTGGCCGGCATGCGCCGCGCCCTGCGCGGCTCGCGGCTCCAGCACGTCGTGGCCGGCGGACCGGGGCTCGCCGCGGCCCGCGCGATGGGACTGCCGGGCACCCTCGTCAGCGTCGCCCCCGTGTCGCCTCTCGTGCGCCGGACGCTGCGGGTCGCCCACGACCTCGACGCGCTCGCCGCCCTCGGCCGCCGCTCGCCCGCGCCCGAGGCGCCCGGCCCCGAGGACGACTGCGCGGTCCTGTTCACCTCCGGCGCGACCGGCCCCGCCAAGGGCGTCGTCTACCGCCACCGCCACTTCGCGGCCCAGGTCGCCCTGGTGCGGCGGGCCTACGACCTCGGCCCCGACGACCGCTTCGTCGCGGCGTTCGCGCCGTTCGCGCTGCTCGGGCCCGCGCTCGGGCTCGCCTCCGCGGTGCCCGACATCGACGTCACGGCGCCCGACCGCCTCACCGCACCGCTGCTGGCCGACGCGGTCGCCTCGGTCGACGCGCGGGTCGTCTTCGCCTCCCCCGCCGCCCTGCGGCGGGTCGTCGCCACCCGCGGCGGGCTCACCGGGGCGCAGCGCTCCGCCCTCGGCTCGGTGCGGCTGCTCATGTCGGCCGGCGCGCCCGTGCCGGTGGCGCTGCTGCGCGCGCTGCGCGAGGTGCTGCCGTCCGCGAGTCTGCACACGCCGTACGGCATGACCGAGGCGCTGCCCGTCACCGACGTCTCCCTCGAGGAGATCGAGGCGGCCGGCGACAGCGACGGCGTCTGCGTGGGCCGCCCGCTCGACGGCGTCGACGTCGCGCTCGCCCCGCTCGACGGCGACCCCGACGCGCTCACCTCCGACGCCGGCACGACCGGCGAGATCTGCGTGCGCTCCGACCACGTGCGCGACCGCTACGACGCCCGCTGGCTCACCCAGCGCGCGGCCTCGCGGCCCGAGGGCTGGCACCGCACCGGCGACGTCGGCCACCTCGACGACGCGGGCCGCCTGTGGGTCGAGGGCCGGCTCGCCCACGTCGTGCGGACCGCCGACGGCGTCGTGACGCCCGTCGGGGTCGAGCAGCGCGTCGAGGCGCTCGACGAGGTCGGCTCCGCCGCCGCCGTCGGCGTCGGCCCGGCCGGCACCCAGGTGCTCGCCGTGGTCGTCGTGCCGTCGGGGGCGCCCACCACGAGGCCGTCGCCGCGCGGTGCCCTCGGCCTGCGCACCGCCGGTCCCGACCTGACCGCCGCCGTACGCCGGGCCGCGGGCGCATCCGTCGCCGCGGTGCTCACCGCCGACCGGCTGCCGCTCGACGTGCGCCACGCCTCCAAGGTCGACCGCACCGAGGTCACCCGCCAGGCGGCAGCCCTGCTCGACGGCCGGTGAGCCCCGCGTGAGGGTGCTGGTCACCGGGGCCTCCGGGCTGCTGGGCCGCACCACCGCACGGGCGCTCGCCGCCCGCGGCGACGAGGTCACGACGCTGCAGCGCCGTCCGTCCGGCGCCCCCGGGCGCGAGGTGCTGGGTGACGTGGCCGACCCCGAGGCGGTCGCCCGCGCCGTCGCCGGCCAGGACGCCGTCCTCCACCTGGCCGCCAAGGTCGACGTCGTCGGACCCGCGGCCGACTACGTCCGCGCCAACGTCGAGGGCACCCGGGTCGTCGTCGACGCGTGCCGCAGCGCCGGGGTGCCGAGGCTCGTGCAGGTCTCCTCCCCGTCCGTCGCGCACGCCGGTCACGCCCTGGTCGGCGTCGGGGCCGGGCCCGCCGACCCCGCGTCGGCCCGCGGTCACTACGCCCGCACCAAGGCCGCCTCCGAGCTGCTCGCCCTCGCCGCCGACTCCCCCGACCTCGCCGTGCTCGCCGTGCGTCCCCACCTCGTCTGGGGCCCCGGAGACACCCAGCTCGTCGCGCGCCTGGTCACCCGCGCCCGCGCCGGCCGCCTGCCGGTGCTGGGCACCGGCGCCGCGCTCATCGACACGACGTACGTCGACGACGCGGCCGCCGCCCTCGTCGCCGCCGTCGACGCCTGCGGTCCGCGGGCGCCCGGCACGGCCCTCGTCGTCACCGGTGGCGAGCCCCGCCCCGTCGCCGACGTCTTCGCCTCCCTGTGCCGCGCCGCGGGCGTCCCGCAGCCCCGGCTCAGGCTCCCGGTCGCCCTGGGCCAGGTCGCCGGGGCCGCGTGCGACGGCTGGTGGGTGCTCACCGGGCGCACCGACACCCCGCCCCTCACCCGCTTCCTCGTCGAGCAGCTCACCACCGCGCACTGGTTCGACCAGCGCCGCACCCGCGAGCTCCTCGGCTGGCGCCCGACCGTCGGCCTCGACGCCGGTTTCGGCGCCCTCGCCCGGTGGTACGCCGCGGGCGAGCCTCCCGTCTGACGCCGACGCGTCTCCCCGTGCACGCCGCACGGCCCGGGGGTGCGCCGAGCGCCGGATGGGGGGTCAGTCGACCAGACAGGCCCGACCCGTGGAGGTCAGCTCCGCGACGACGACGCGGAACCGGTCGACGTCGAGCCAGCCGTCGCGGTAGTTGCGCCGCGAGCGCACCAGCGTGAGGCGGAGCGTGGCCGAGATGTCGGGGTGCTCGCGCTCGACGTCGTCGAGGAGCCGGGACAGCTCGAGGTAGTCCTCGGCAGCGGTCGCCTCGTCGACGCGGCGGTCACGGGAGACGTGCGGGCGGGCGTCGCGCGACAGGGTCGCGGTCCCGCCGGGGGTGGGCTCCACACGCGTCGCTCGGGTCTGCACACGACCACGGTGGACGGCGGCCGCGAGCAGCGGCCGAGCAGCGCGCCAATCGCGCCGGAACGCCGGGTGAACAGCCAGCGGGGAGCAGCGGTGTACCGGCCGGGTGGATCAGCCGGGCGGGTCAGCCGGCGACGTCGCTGCCGTGCACCTCGGCGCAGTACGCCGCCTCGGTGGGGTGGACCCGGACGATCTTGTGCAGCCCCGCCATCCGGATGAGCCGGACGATGTGGGGCGTGTCGGCGACCAGCACCAGCTCGGCGTCGCGGTCGGCGGCGTTGCGCATCGAGAAGACCAGCGAGGCGATGCCGCTGGAGTCCATGAAGGTGATCGCGCCGAGGTCGAGCACGAGCACGTCGTGCAGCAGGGGCTCGTCCTGGACCATGCCGCGCAGCATCGTGTTGGAGAACACGTCGAGCTCACCACTCAGCCGCAGCACGTCGTACCCGGCGCCGGAGTCCGACGTGATCAGCAGCGCGCTCTGGTCCACCGGAGCAGTGTGCCCCAGGATCGGCCCGGCGCGCCCTTCGCCGTGCCCACGAGTTGTGCTCCCCGGTCGTTCGGCAGCCGCGGGGCGGCTCTCCCCCGAGCCCGTCACGCGCCCCATGAGGCCCGTCATGCGACCAGCATGGAGCCCTCGGTGGTGCCCCCACCACTGGCCGAGACCGTCCACGAGACCTGGTGCGGTCCCACCCCGGCGAGGGCGAGGCGGTGGGTGCCGGGTCCGAGGTCGATGCCGGAGCGGCCGTCCCGGCCGACGACGGTGACCTGGCCCGCGCGGACCTGGTGGCCCTGCGGGGCGAGCACCTCGATGGTCAGGTAGCCGCACGCGCCCCGCTCGCCGATGACGACGACCGGAGCCGGCCCGCCGGCGACCACCGCGACGACGCCGACGCAGAAGGCGGTCGCGGGGAGGAGCAGTGCTGTCTCGATCACGTGCAGGACGCTAGGAAGTCCCGCTTGCGGATGGCTTGCGTCCGAGTGGACGCCGGGACCGACGTCCCGTTCGGCGTCCCGTCCGGCGCGACCACCGCGACCGCCGGTCACCCAACGTTTGCGACACTGGTGTCGCACATGAGACATTGGTGTCTCAATCGTTCGAGGACGTCGAAAGGACGGACCCGGTGACCTCCAACCGCGACGCGGTGATGGCTGCGGCCCAGCGCACGCTCAACGTCGACCCCGGCGCGTCCGTCGCCGACATCGCACAGGCGGCCGGGGTCAGCCGCGCGACGGTGCACCGCCACTTCGAGAGCCGTGAGGCGCTGCTCGTCGAGCTCGGCACCCGCTCCCTGGACCAGTGGGAGCAGCGCATGGACGCCGGTGACCTCGAGGCCGTCGCCGCCTCGGGCGACGCCGCGCGGATCCGCGCGCTGCTCGAGGCACTGGTGCGGGGCTACGTCGAGGACGCCGACGGCTACGGCTTCGCCCTCACCGACCACGTCATCCTCGCCAACGCCGACCTCGTCGCCCGCACCGAGCGCCTCGCCGAGCGCGAGAGCGGCCTGTTCGTCGCGGCGCAGGGGGCGGGCGTGCTCCGCACCGCGCTCCCGGGCCGGTGGTTCGGCCACGCGGTCTACGGCCTGCTCGTGGCCGGTCGCGAGGCGGTCCGCCTCGGCGACGTGGCGCCTCGAGACCTCGCCGACCTGGTCCTGACGACCCTCTTCACCGGCATCACCAGCACCGCACCAGGAGCCCCCGCATGACCCAGCTCGCCTCGCCCCGTCCCGCCACGACCCGCGACCCGCGGCGCTGGTGGGCCCTGGCCGTCCTCGCGGCGAGCCTGCTGGTGGTCGTGATGGACATGACGATTCTCAACGTCGCCCTGCCCGACATGACCGAGGAGCTGCGCCTCTCGTCGGTCTCGCAGCTGTGGATCGTCGACGCCTACGCCCTCACCCTCGCCGGCCTCCTCGTCCCGATCACGGCGCTGGGCGACCGCTGGGGCCGCAAGCGGATGCTGCTCGCCGGGTACGCCGTGTTCGCGGTCGGCTCGCTGGCCGTGCTCTGGGCCGACAGCCCCGGCGCGGTCGTCGCCATCCGGGCCCTGCTCGGGGTCGGTGGCGCGATGGTGATGCCTTCGACGCTCTCCCTGATCCGGTCGCTCTTCACCGACGTGCGCGAGCGCACGCTGGCGCTGAGCATCTGGGGCGGCACCGCCGCCCTCGGCTCGGCCGTGGGCCCGGTCGTCGGCGGCGCGCTGCTGGAGGCCTTCAGCTGGCACGCGGCGTTCCTGGTCAACGTGCCGCTCATGGCCGTCGCCGTCGTCGCCGGGCTCTGGCTGCTGCGCGAGAACCGCTCCACGCGACCGGGCCGCATCGACACGCTCGGCGTCGTGCTGTCGGCCGGCGGCATGGCCGCCCTGGTCTACGCCGTCAAGCAGCTCGGCAAGCACGGCCCGGCCCCGCTCACCCTGGTGCTGCTCGTCGCCGGCGCCGTCGCGATGACCGCCTTCGTGCGCCACTGCCTGCACTCGTCGCGCCCGATGCTCGACGTGCGGCTGTTCACCCAGCCGGTGCTGCGCGCCGGTGTCGTCGCGGCGCTGGCGAGCGGCACGACGATGGTGGCGGTGCTGTTCGTCGGCGCCCAGTGGCTGCAGCTCGTCGAGGGGTTCGGTCCGCTGCGCGCCGGCCTGGCGCTGCTGCCGCTGGCCGTCGGCGCGATCGTGGCCTCGCCGTTCGCCCCCGCGCTCGCGGCGCGCACCAGCCCGCGGCTGGTCCTCACCGCCGGCCTGCTCGTCCTCGCGACGGGTCTCGTGCTGCTCGCGGCCCTGCCCGCGTCCTACCCCTGGGTCGCGGTCGCCTTCGCCGTCGTCGGCCTCGGCACCTCCGCACTGGGCCTGGCCTCGGCGCTCATCATGGGCGCCGCGAACGACGACCAGGCAGGCTCTGCGGCGGCGATCGAGGAGATCACCTACGAGCTCGGCAGCGTCCTCGCCATCACCTTCCTCGGCAGCCTCGCCGGAGCGGTCTACCGCGCCGGGCTGCCCGACGGGGCCGACGCCGCCACCCGGGAGTCCGTCGCCGGTGCCGTCGGCACCGACGGGTTCGCCGCGGCGGCCGGCTCGTTCGTGACGGCGTTCTCCTCGGTCGGTGCCGTGACGGCCCTGCTCGCCCTCGGCGCGGCGTACGTCGTGTGGCGGCTGGTGCCCGCCGACCTCACGCTGGCCGGCACCGACCACTGACGCGCTGACCGGGGCTCTCCTGAACCCTCGTCTGTACGCTGGGACTGCATCCCGTACACCTCACGGAACCGGAGTCCAGACGTGGCCGCTCGACGCGTGCTCCCGGACGGCAACGCCGTCGACCTGATCCAGCTCGTCCGCGACCTCGCGGACAAGGAGCTCGCGCCACAGGTCGAGGAGGCGGAGCGCGAGGAGCGGTTCCCGCGCGAGGTGTTCCGCGTGCTCGGCCGTGCGGGCCTGCTCGGCCTGCCGTACGCAGAGGAGGACGGTGGGGGCGGGCTGTCCTACGAGGTCTACCTCCAGGTGCTCGAGGAGATCGCGAGCGTGTGGGCGAGCGTCGGTGTCGGGGTCTCGGTGCACGCCCTGTCGTGCTTCGGCCTCGCGACGTTCGGCACCGAGGAGCAGCGCCGCGAGCTGCTGCCCGACGCGCTCGGCGGCGAGCTGCTCGGCGCCTACTGCCTCTCCGAGCCGCACGCCGGCTCCGACCCGGCGGCGATGACGACCTCGGCCCGCCGCGACGGCGACGACTACGTCCTCAACGGCGCCAAGGCCTGGACCACCCACGGCGGCCACGCCGACTTCTACAAGGTCATGGCCCGCACCGGCGAGGGCAGCAGCGGCATCTCGTGCTTCCTCGTGCCGGCGGACTCGGCCGGTCTCAGCGCCGACGCCCCGGAGCGCAAGATGGGCCTCACCGGCTCGGCGACCGCGACGATGCGCTTCGACGACGTGCGGGTGCCCGCGTCGCGGCGTCTCGGCGAGGAGGGCCAGGGGCTCCGGATCGCGCTCGCCGGTCTCGACGCCGGCCGCCTCGGCATCGCGGCCGTCGCCACCGGCCTGGCCCAGGGCGCGCTCGACGCGGCGCTGGCCTACGCCCAGGAGCGCGAGACGTTCGGGCGCCGCATCGTCGACCACCAGGGGCTGGGCTTCGTCCTCGCCGACATGGAGGCCGCGGTGCAGGCCGCCCGCGCCACCACGCTGCACGCCGCCCGACTCAAGGACGCCGGCCTGCCGTTCGGCCGCGAGGCCTCGGTGGCCAAGCTCGTGGCCACCGACCACGCCATGAAGGTCACGACGGACGCCGTGCAGGTCCTCGGCGGCTACGGCTACACCCGCGACTTCCCCGTCGAGCGCTACATGCGCGAGGCGAAGGTCATGCAGATCTTCGAGGGCACCAACCAGATCCAGCGGCTGGTCATCGCCCGCTCCCTCGACCGCGCGCCCGACGCGTCGCTGACCGCGCTCGCCTGAGGACCGGCTTCAACTCAGAACGCCGGCCCAGGACAGCGACTCAGGGTCGCGGCTCGAGGAGCTGGACGACCAGCGTCGACAGCTCGGCGTACGCCGCCGCGTCGTCGAGGCCGAGGCGGGCGCCCATCTCGCCCCGCTGGATCTGCAGCATCACCGCGGCCACGGTCTCGGCGGTGAAGGACGCGTTGACCGCCCGGAACGCGCCCCGCTCGATCCCCTCGGCGATGAGCGCGCGGATCCGGTCGGCCGCCCGGTCGGTGTTGCGCCGGTAGAGCTCGGCCGCCGCCGCGTTGCGGGTCAGGTCGTCGGCGAACTCGCGCGACAGCAGGCCGAGCCGCGCCGAGACGGCGTCGAGGTACGCCGTCACGCGGGCCAGCGGCTCGTCGTGGGAGGCGACCGCTGCCTCGACCACCTCCGCGGACACCTCGAACCATCGGCGCACCACCTCGACCACGAGCTCCTGCTTGGAGCCGGCGAGGGCGTAGAGAGTCGCCTTGGAGCAGCGCAGCCGCTCGGCGACCTCGTCGAGGGTGAGGTGGGCGAACCCCTCCGACGTCACGACCTCGACGAGCCGGTCGAGCAGCTCGACCTGGCGTGCGCTGCGACCTCGTCGCGCCGGCGCGCGTGCGGTCACCGAGCCTCCTCTCGTCCCCAGGACCGGCACCGTACCAACCGGCGCACCGACCGCCCCCGACGTGCGGTCGCCTCGCCCCCGCTGCCTCAGGGACGCGACAGGCGGCCGACGGTGCGCAGGAGCGACGAGCCGGACGGGGGCGACAGCGGACGCGGACGGCCGGGCGCGGTGCGCAGACCGGCTGCCGCGATGCCGAGGACGATGGTGACGACGACGAGCTCCATGACGACTCCCGAGCGGACGGGGGGACCTGCCGGTCGCTGCCCGATCCCCCCACACAGGGTCGGGCAGCGACGCGTGGTCGGCACTTCGTCCCCCGAGACCGTGGACCGACCTGCATCCAGGCTGCCCCCACCCCACCCGTCGCGAACCCCGCTCGGCGCCATCCTGACCGTTCGGCTGACCAGGTCCGACCGTTCGGTCAGGTCCCCCACCGGCCGCGGACGCGGGCGTGCGCCGCGCCGGCGAGCCCGATGCGGCTGTCCACCGAGCCGTCTAGTAGCCTGCTCGTCGGTTCCTCCGGGAGCCGATCGGGCTGTGGCGCAGCTTGGTAGCGCACTTGACTGGGGGTCAAGGGGTCGCAGGTTCAAATCCTGTCAGCCCGACCGATCACAGAGGCCGTCTCCGTCGCACGGAGACGGCCTCTGCCGTTCCCGGTCCGGCCCCGGGCGCTCGCACGGACGCTCGCAGGAGCGTCGCGATCCCGCTCGGGACGCGGCTGCTGACGGACCACCCCTGCGGGTAGTGCAGAGGTGTGCCCGCGGCGTCCGCCGCGAGCGCATCCGCACCTGCAGAAGGGCACGATGCATGACGACCTACGAGAGCTACGACGACGTCCTCGCGGGCTCCTGCCCGGCGGGCGGTCACCACATCAGCGGCGCGCAGGGCGAGAAGCCGACCCTGAGCGACTGGTACCCCGACCGCCTCCGCGTCGAGCTGCTCCACCGCAACGGCGCCGCCGCCAACCCGCTGGTCGACTTCGACTACGACGCGGCGTTCTCGGCGATCGACCTCGACGAGCTCAAGGCCGACATCAAGCGCTTCCTCACCACCTCGGTGCCGTGGTGGCCCTCGGACTACGGCAACTACGCCCCCCAGATGATCCGGATGGCGTGGCACTCCGCCGGCACCTACCGCATCGCCGACGGACGCGGCGGCGCGGGCGAGGCCATGCAGCGCTTCGCCCCGATCAGCAGCTGGTGGGACAACGGCAACGTCGACAAGTCGCGGCGGCTGCTCTGGCCGATCAAGCAGAAGTACGGCAACGCCCTGTCCTGGGCCGACCTGATCGTGCTCACCGGCAACTGCGCGCTGGAGGTCATGGGGTTCCCCACCACCGGGTTCGGCGGCGGGCGTCGCGACGCGTGGGAGGCCGACGACGCGACGTTCTGGGGTCCGGAGTACATCGACAACACCTCCCCCGAGTCCTACGACGACATGGTCCTGCGCGGTGAGCGGTGGGTGGGTGAGCCGGGCGACGCCGACTACGAGCTCAAGCAGCCCCTGGCCGCCTCGCACCAGTCGCTGATCTACGTCAACCCCGAGGGCCCCGAGGCCAACGGCGACCCGCAGGCCTCGGCGACCGACATCCGCATCACCTTCGGCCGGATGGCGATGAACGACGTGGAGACGGTGGCCCTGATCGCCGGCGGCCACGCGTTCGGCAAGAGCCACGGCCAGGTGCCCGCCGCCGAGATCGGCGCCCCGCCCGAGATCGCCCCGATCGAGGCCGCGGGCCTGGGCTGGCACAACCCGGTCGGCTCCGGCAACGCCGAGCACACCATGACCAACGGCATCGAGGGCTCCTGGACCCAGGACCCGACCCGGTGGGACAACTCCTACCTGGAGAACCTGTTCGGGCACGAGTGGGAGCAGACCCGGAGCCCCGCAGGTGCCCTGCAGTGGACCCCTGTCGACAAGGGGGCGCCGCGCACGCCCGACGCGCACCTCGAGGGCGTCGACCACGCGCTGATGATGATGACCAGCGACCTGGCCCTCAAGGTCGACCCGACCTACCGGGAGATCTGCGAGCGATTCCTGGCCGACTTCGACCTGCTCACCACCGAGTTCTCCAAGGCCTGGTACAAGCTCACCCACCGCGACATGGGCCCCAAGACGCGCTACCTCGGCCCCGAGGTCGCCCCCGAGGACTTCCCCTGGCAGGACCCGCTGCCGTTCGAGGAGCGGACCACCCTCGGAGCCGACGCCGTCGCGACGCTCGAGCAGGCGGTGCTCGACACCGGCCTGTCGGTCTCCGACCTCGCCTTCACGGCGTTCTCCTCGGCGGTGACCTACCGCGACACCGACAAGCGCGGCGGCGCCAACGGCGCCCGGCTGGCGCTGGCGCCCCAGAAGGACTGGGCGGTCAACCGGCGCACCGTCGACGTGGTCGAGCGGCTGCGCACGGTGATGAGCGACTTCAACGCCCGCGGCGGCGAGCAGGTCAGCCTGGCCGACGTCATCGTGCTCGGTGGCTGCGTCGCGGTGGAGCGGGCGGCCCGCGAGGCCGGCGTCGAGGTCGACGTGCCGTTCACCTCCGGTCGGGTCGACGCGACCCAGGAGCAGACCGACGTTCCGATGTTCGAGTGGCTGGCGCCCGTGGTCGACGGGTTCCGCAACTACGTCCGCGACGACCTCGCCCGGATGACGTCGATCTCCCCCGAGCAGCTGTTCCTCGACAAGGCCGACCAGCTCGGGCTGAGCGCACCGGAGTGGGTCGCCCTCACCGGTGGGCTGCGCGTGCTGGGCTGCAACCACGACGGGTCGGGCGACGGGGTCTTCACCGACCGCGTCGGGGTCCTGACCAACGACTTCTTCGTGAACCTCACCAGTACCGACTTCGAGTGGCGCAAGGTCGACGACGCCGGGCTGTCCTTCACCCTCGAGGACCGCGAGACCGGCACCACGGCCCACACCGCCACCCGCAACGACCTCGTGATCGGCTCCAACGCCCAGCTCCGGGCCGTCGCCGAGGCGTACGCCGGGAGCGACGGCCACGCCCTGTTCGTGCGCGACTTCGTCACCGCCTGGACCAAGGTGATGATGGCCGACCGCTACGACGTGAAGCAGGGCTGACCAGCCCGCTGCCCCACCGGGTCGGCACCAGCGCCACCGCCGTCGGGACCACCCGGCGGCGGTGCCGCTGTCCTGCCGTGCGGGTGAGGAGATCTCTCACCGGTTGACCCCTGGACACCCCCTGGGGCATGGCGTCGTCAAGGCGACCGTGATGCAGTCACGGGGCGTCCGCAACGACGCGGGCGTGAACCAGGGGGAAACACGTGAAGAAGATCATGGGGATCGCGAGCGCCGTGGCGCTCGTGGCGGTGGCGGCGCCCGCAGCGCACGCAGCGACGACGGACGTGCGGCAGACCGACTTCGTGCCGGCGCTGTCCGACACCCGGACCGGGGGCTCGTACACCTTCCTCGAGGAGGGGCTGCGCGTCGTCACGCAGAGCAACACCGGGCAGGACAAGGTCGCCGAGTACGTCGCGGCGACGGGTGGGCTCCCGGCCAGCGCGTCGTACGTCTGGTACGGCACGCAGACCCAGCCCGGCGTGCAGCTGGTGTTCGATCTCGACGCCGACCGCACCAACGCCAACTCGTTCAACGTGCTCGTCGGGGAGCAGGTCTACTCCACCGCGCAGCCCGGCCAGCCGCTGACCGACTTCTGGTACACCGGAGGCAAGGCCCGTGCCGACCAGCGCGGCATCACCTGCCCGTCCACCAGCGCCGGCTCCGGCTCCGACTGCCACGGCACGCTGGCCGAGTGGGCCACAGCGCTCCCGCAGGCACAGCTCTACGCCACCGGGTTCTCGCTCGGCTCGGGGATCAAGGGCGACGGCGTCCTGCGCAGCTACACGGTGGGCGACACCGAGTACGACTTCACCAGCGTGCCCGCAGCCGCTCAGGGCCCGGGCACCGGCACGGGAACCGGCACCGGAACGGGCACCGGCACCGGGACGGGCACCGGCACCGGGACGGGCACCGGCACCGCGGCTCCGGTCGTCAAGGACGTCACCGGCACCTTCAGCTCGAAGAAGTCCCGGGTCCGGGTCAAGGTGAAGTTCACCGCCGACGCGCTCCCCGCCGGCACCACGCAGGGCAAGAAGATCCAGTGGAAGCTCAAGGTCGACCGCACCACCGCGCTCAAGCTCACCCAGGGCGCCGGGGACGCCGACGTGTTCAGGACCCCGCGCCTCAAGGGCAAGCACGTCGTGCAGGTCTTCAAGGACGGCGTGCTCGTCAAGACGATCAGGTTCCGCAGCAAGGCCTGACCCCGCAGCACCCAGCAGGACACCGACGGGCCGTCGGTGGGGAGCGAATCCTCGCCGGCGGCCCGTCGGGCTTCACCCCGACGATGCCGTCTGGGAACCGCGTGCGACGGGCACCGTCCCGTCATGACTGAAGTGACCGCCAGCTCCGGGCTCCTCTCGACGACCAAGGTCTACGTCGACGACAGCGGTGGCGAGGGCCGCCCCGTCGTCCTCATCCACGGCTGGCCGCTCTCGGCCGCCTCCTGGCAGGCGCAGCTCGCCCCGCTGCGCGCCGCGGGCCACCGGGTCGTCGCCTACGACCGGCGCGGCTTCGGGCGCAGCGACAAGCCGCACGGCGGCTACGACTACGACACCCTGGCCGACGACCTCGAGGGCGTGCTGAGCGAGCTGGAGCTGACCGACGTCACGCTCGTCGGCTTCTCGATGGGCGGCGGCGAGGTCGCCCGCTACGTCTCCCGG
>Ga0325401_1003253_pt1 | contig 14818 bp, 8 predicted proteins | sample PopdelMetagenome_FD_205666 | JGI IMG/M metagenome (GOLD analysis project Ga0325401, IMG submission 205666) | Populus deltoides microbial communities from Bellville, Georgia, United States - Xylem-PdKOR-R2 | ecosystem: Host-associated > Plants > Phyllosphere > Stem > Wood/Secondary xylem | place...
TCCTCCTCCTCCCTCTCTTCTCCTTGTTGTTGCTGCATAAACAGCAAACAAAAGCAGAAATAAAAAATCTCCTTGTTGTTTCCCTCCATTTCCTTCCTCATCGAAAACTTTCCCTTCGTTTCCTTCCTTTCTATGATTGCCATTAAAACAAAAATAAAACAAAAAACAGAACCGTTGAAGGTTCCAGATCCGCTTCTGTCAGTTACAGCTAAATAAAGCTACTGGATAATTCTCTCACCTGTTTTTTTAGCAAACTGTGAACCTAAAAAAGACAGAAACAAAACAGAAACAGTCCAACCCAACCCAAAACTTCATCATGGGCAACATCAGCAGCAGAAACAACGTTAACAGCAGGCGGAGCCTCGGCAGCCGGCGGAGCCACCCTCCACCTCCACCGCCAGCACCCCCACAGCCTGAAATCACGGCCAACCGTTACGTTTTCGCCGCGGCAACACCTTACCCTTCGCAATACCCAAACCCTAACCCTCCACGATACTACCAGCACCCTGGCTACTATCCAACCCAGCCAACAGCTATGCCTGTGCCTTTGCCAGCTCCGTATGATCATCACCACCGGGTGGACCATCCGGCGGCTCATTGGGTGAGTGGGAGGTGCCCAATGATGCCCCAACCGGCGCCTTATGTGGAGCACCAGAAGGCGGTTACTATGAGGAATGATGTTAATTTGAAGAAGGAGAGTTTCAGGATTGAACCGGACGAGGAGAATCCAGGGAGCTATCTTGTTACATTCACGTTTGATGCTACTGTTGCTGGAAGGTAAAGGTTGAAGCTTTGTTTTAAAAATTGTTTTTGTTTTTATTTTGATGCTGTGCTTTTGTAATTGCATGTGTAGAATTTATTTTTTTTTAAAGGTTTTTTCCGTCATTGTTTGATAGCAGTACTGGATTTTGATTGTTGAAGGAGCTTGTTCTTTTTAAAGTAATTTGACTTTGAAAGTTTTTGACTTGAGAGAATTTTGAATGAGTATTTATATAAAATCTTGATTGTTGACTTCTTGGTTTAACTTCTTGCTAGTAGGCCAGTGGATGATTTACAAATAATTTCATTTTACATGGTTTGATCACTACTTGGTGATAATCATCTCGATATGGTGCCAATATTCGAATATTGTATTTTTTAGCTGTCATTGTCGAGGATTGTTCTCGGAGAGAATCCACTTTTATAGATGTTCGAGTGTCAAAGTTACTCCTTGGATGGAAAGGTAGAAAGCAAGAGCTAACATGACGTTCTTATTAGGGATTACATTACTTGCAAGTAAGAATTTTGTGTTTAGCATACCTGGAGTTTTGTATGGTGATTTGGCAGCTTGAAGGAAATGGTTTAACTGCCCGAAGTTGAAACCTATCCTTTTTTGTAGTGGAGACTGGTTTGGTATAATATATTTATTTTTGGGCAAGTTATGGATTCATGGGTAATTCAGAGGATTTTCCTAATCAGAGATCCTTGGGCCTGCTTAAGACATCTAATCTTGTCTTAGAAATTGGGATTGTTCACAAAATTGACGAGATGATGAATCTGGGGTTATTTCTGAATGACTCTTCAGTGAAGAGACCATTGGAACAGGTGTTTAGTTAGGTTTCTCAGCTTGTGCTATGTTTTAAAGACTGTATGGCATTCCGGTCTTAATGGGATTTTATCATGACTGATAAATGGAATGGTTTTTTATTCTTTCAATCCACCTACATAGGGGTCATTCTTGGTGGAATGTTATAATAGATACGCATCTTTGAAGTTTGGGGTTTGAATCTTGAGAGCACCGCTCCTATCTCATGCAATGAGGTTCAAGGGTTGGGAAGCTTGTAAACTCCCTCTTTTTGCCCTCTTCAGTGGTATGCTGTAATTGGATAGTGCCATGGTGGACCTTTATTTTTGAGTTGTGTCCTCAAAAAAATAAAAATAAAAAAGAAATTTGTTGCCCTTTAAGTGCTCATAATCATTATGGAAAATCAAGCTTGGAGCCCAAAAATGCAATTTTTATCAATTGGATGTCATTCATAAGAGTTTCAATAGCTTGAATCGAGTGAAAGACACTATCATTTTCAGTACATGTCACTTTCTTAGCTGGAAACCATGGTGTTCTATAAAAGGAAATGATATAGTAAATGTAGATCATTTGTCCTAATCGTGTCAATTTCTATCACAAAATAATACTCTGTGAAAAAGTCTTGCTAACAATCTCATAATCATCGTTCAGCATCTAGCTTAGTAACTCATAAACAAAGGGAATGGTAAATGATTGTGCAATGATGAACTGATTTTTTTTTACTTCCATGCATTTGACTTTGCTCAGTAGTATTTCCTCCTTGCTACTGTCGGTATCATCATTGATCTTTTTGATGTATTGTGGATGCTTTCTTGGTACTTTCTTTTGCAAGACATGCATAAATTCTGGTCCACTCCTAGTTTTATTGAATTCATATAAGCTTTGTGTTCAGTCATAATTGGTTTTAATCTCGGTTTATATGCATTTCAGCTGAATGTCTGAATTATTTTTTCCTCTTTTGCATTTCTTGTTATTGAACATCTGGTACTAATTTCTTGCAACACGGCATTTCTTTGATGTGCAAACAGCATCACTATTATTTTCTTTGCAAAAGAAGGCGAGTATTGTATCCTGACACCAACGAAGGCAGACCTCCTTCCACCAGTAACAGTTAATTTCCAACAAGGTCTGGGGCAGAAGTTCAGACAACCTTCTGGGACAGGGATTGATTTCACCTTGTTTGAGGAGAAAGAGTTGGTAAAAGAGGGTAAGATGGATGTCTATCCTCTAGCTGTAAAAGCAGAGGCATCCTCTGCTAATCAAAATGGAACTGAAGGAAACAAAATGTCTGGAGCTACGAATTCTCAGATAACACATGCAGTGTTTGAGAAGGAGAAAGGTGAGTACCAAGTAAGGGTGATGAAGCAGATCCTCTGGGTGAATGGGATGAGATATGAGCTTCAGGAGATATACGGGATTGGAAATTCTGTTGATGGTGATGTTGATGCAAATGACCCAGGTAAAGAATGTGTCATTTGCCTGTCAGAACCACGGGACACTACCGTTCTTCCTTGCCGACACATGGTAAGCCTATTTTCTTTATTTTTCTTTTGCCTCTCTTTCTCATTTTTTCTTTTTCACCGGGCTGGGGTAGTTTAGATCATGAAGGGGAAGAAACAAGGAAGTGATGCTCTTTACCCACTGTTCATATTTTAGGGAGTTGTTTTTCAACCAGGGACTATTTATCATGGTGAAAAATCATTATGTTAAGTTGTGAAGGCTACAGAAAACGGTTTCCTGCTGTTTTGTGTCTATATCCAATGCAATTGCAAAAATGCTGCATTAAAAGAGTCATGTGAATTCCATGTGAAGGTTCAAGGCTGAACTGTCTGGAATGTTGTGTGCTACTGCAGTGCATTAACAATGTAACCATGGTGAATTAATAGACTAAAATGCTTCTACATGAATTTCCATTTAAGTGGTTATTTAAGTAATCTGATTTTAGAAATCCAGTCGATATCTTGTTGGTGACACATTAGCCTAGTGTCTTTTTGCTTCTGCTTTCTTTCTTTGGTTTTTTTTCACCCCCCTCTTCTCCCACGTTGCAGTGTATGTGCAGTGGATGTGCAAAGGTTTTGAGGTTCCAAACGAACAGATGCCCCATCTGCAGGCAACCAGTTGACAGGCTTCTAGAGATAAAGGTCAACAATGGGCCTGATGAATGACTAAACGGGTGCTGCTGCCACTTGTATGTGGATAGTAGTTTGCTGGTCTTATTTTCCTTTCAAATCCCCTGCTTCTGTAATAATCAAACGGGAAAATATGCAAGTGGCAAGGTTAAAATACTGGCATTGTGCCAAATATGCAAGCCATCGCCATCAGCCAGCATTTGTAAGTCCTTGGTGGCAATTTCTTTGAACTATGAAGAATTAAGAATTTGAAATATAGAATATGTTTTGTTTCTCAACACTACTGGGTTTGGAATGTCTTCATGATTCTCTACTTTTGAAAGGGGTAAAAAAAAAAAAAAAAAGATGATTGTTGATGGAGGACGTGCTTGGTGATTTTCGCAGATGGTATCTACCAAGTGGGTTGCTGAGATGAGCTCATTATGGTCATCCGACGATGGAGTATAAAAAAAATTAGAGATGTTAATCACGGCAAGATTTGATTTAAAAAAATATTAAATTAATGTTTTTTTTATAATTTTGATCTGTTTATATTAAAAATAAAATTAAAAAAATTATTTTGGAAAGTACTTTATATTATAATTCCAAACATCTTTTAAATTAAAACTTATTGGGACTCTAGATGAAGAGATAAATTACTATTGATTTGTATAGTAATTTAATTTTTTCTTTAAAAATTTAATCTTATTTTTCTACATTGTGTTTTTAAAGAATTAGGTTTTTAATATGTGTTTAGTAGTGTGGTTTAGGCTATTTTAAAGAAATATTTTTAATTAAAAATATATTAAAGTAATTTTTTAAAATCTTTTATTGTTTACATGGTATATTAAAATCTTCAAAAAATATAAAAAATATGAATTTAATATTTTTTAAGTGAAAAATAAAAACTAATATAATGTTAAACAAATTTTAAATTTAATTTTTATGAAATTATAATAGTTTTAAAAAATTAGCAGTCATTTAAAAAAAAAGAAAAAAAAACTCTGGTGTCAGCGCTTTTTTAAAGAATCTTCCCTTGCTTCCTGCAGTTATGAACTGAGTCTATAATTAAAATATTTCTTGCCACAAAACTAAATTGGTGATAAAAGGCTGTCCTAGCTCCATTTTATCTGCGGCCATACTTGTTCTTCCTGTGAGATGAGGGTATATTTATTTTTACTTTCTAAAAGTGTTTTTTATTTTTAAATTAATTTTTTTTATTTTTAGATATTTTGAAATGTTAATTTAAAAATTATTGTTTAAAAATAAACAATATTATTTTAATAATTTTTAAATAAAAAATACTTTAAAAATAATTATTATTTAAAGAGTTTGGGATAGGAAAGTGTAGTTTTGTTAAGAGATGATACCATAATTCAGGTTGACGTGTTATTGTTATATTGACTTTAAAGAACCCTTGTTAAGTAAGAGATTAAGAAATATATAATTGTAAATTAAGATATATAATCTCATACTACAAAAAAACCGTTAATTTTTTCTCATTTAATTATTTTTCAATAACTTATCTTCAAAACCAATAATTTATATCCTATTGTAACAAAATGATATGCTAGTATAGCCTCTACTTCTCATGTTAATTTTATTTTCCACGAAAAAACATATTTTTTTCTATTTACTTTATTTAATAAAAATAAAAATAAATCAATACCCAAAAAATTCTAGATATCCGAAATTAAAAAAAAAAGTACCTCTTTGATTAAAAGCCCTTCATCTTAAATCTCTAATGTATTTTTCTATTTAACAAAATAATATCTCAAATAGATATTATTTAATCTATTTCAATTAAAATTGATGATTTATTGGGTTGTGCCCTGATTTTAAACTAAATAAATTAAATTTGATTTTATATGATCTACTTGACCCAGCAAGTCAAAATACAACCTGATCAAACGCAAATGAAGAATGAGGATGACATGACTAATGAAGCAACAACCCACGCGCAGACCTTTAATTATTTGAAAATAAAAAGACGACATGTTATCTCGGAATTTTCATGATGGCTGGAAAAATAGGGTTCCTAATTTTTTCATCAACAAACTCATTTTCAACCTATTTTTTTAACCTAAAACACCCTAGAAACTTTATTAAACCAATCAATTACCTACAAAAACACAAAAACAAAACTACCTCAAAAACCAAAATTAAACTAAAACAAAAAATCTTTTCGAACTCAGATATGTTTTTTAGATATTTTCAAGGTAAAAAAAAAACACACACACCTAATTTGAACTAATCTTATTATATGAAATCATTTGATAAAAAAATCAATAGTTTTGATGGTTGGAATTGCCATTAATGACAACTTTCTCTCTCTACGTTGGAATCCAATAAGTCTCTCTCTCCTCTCACCAAAAAATAAATAAAAAATAAAAAAAATAAAGTTCAATATCAAAATTAAATTTTTAAAAATTTAAAAATTAAAGGGATCGGTAATCTAATAACTAAAAAATATAGAGGGTAAAAATAAACTTTTCAAACTGATGTAAAATTTACAATTTTATTTTACCCGTGTTTTTCATTTTAATTTTTTTTTTATCAGTTCAACTCTCCCTAAAAAAAACAATATGTAATTGATTTGATTGCTATTTCAAGCTTGAAAGACCTAAATCATGCAATATAAAAATTTAATCAAATTAAAAATTATAAAAAAAAATCACCGCTCCAAGGTGAAATGTGAGATAGTATACAATAATTGATCTAAAGTGGCAGAGAGAGAGAGAGAGAGAGAGAGAGAGAGAACAGCTCTTTTAGTATATGTTAATAAATGCATGTGATTTTAGACTGTAAGAATTCAAAATTCATAGGCAGACAAAAAGCATGCTCCCAAATCCCAACTCGGGATAAAAATGGTTTTTTGCCACCATTATTATTCCACAAATCTTTTAGAGGGCATTTTGCCACCATTATTAATCCACAAATGGTTTTTTGTTTCGTTTTATAAAAATGGTAAGAAGTTTATTTATGAAGATAGCAAGAACACGGGACTCGTTTCAACCTCAGGGCAAATAAAGCGTACCATCCCTCTCTCCTGTACATTCATGGAGAGCAGAGAATGAGAGGCTTTCACTCATCTATCAGTAGGTGAACAGGAATCCCTTGAATAAATAATCAAGTCTTTGATTGCTACTAGCAAAGATTACGTCTTTGATGTTGATTACAAGAATCCAAATGCGAGGAAAACGACCTGCAAAGCGATGCCCTAATGTGAGGAAACTGAGCTGTAAAGCAAGGTGGCGAGGCTCACAATCACGTGATATAATAATTAATTAATAGCTTCCACAAGTACCATATTCTGAGAAAGACAGCCAAAAGACTTCAAGCATAAAAAAGGAAATATCACCACGGACGGCATCTTAAAAAGCACACAACAATTTATTCAACAACATGAAAGACAATGGTTGATTATTTAGCTAAAGTGCCCAACCATTAAGCAACTTTGAATGCCTCCACTGCATTCTTAAAAGAAACTTGACACAACCACGATAACGTTGGAAAAGCACCACACACAGTTCAAACAAGACTCCATCGCACATAGGGTTCAACAAACATCAATTGGTGGTTACTCTCCCCACCACTGATGGACATACACACCAGTGTTTCTAAGGCTCTTGAAGAGATCCATGCAGTCTCCTTTCACCCGGCCTTTTTCGCCGTCCTGATCTGAGCAACTGAGAAACAGCTCATCAATAAAGCATATAGCTCCGCTTTTGAACAAACCAGACAGAAAATTCAGTTCGACCTCCCCTGCTTTCATCTTTAAAACCACAAAGTCAGCATACTGCACTGTTTCTCTAAACCAAGCAAGGAAATCAAACCCTTCATCTCCCATGGATGGATCGAACTCTTCCAAATCAGGATCAAGAGTAGCCTCGTCTCCAGCAAGGCCTGGATAATAAATGAAGGTAACACCAGGCTTTTTCACACAAGAAAGCAGGACCGAGGTGTTATGGTCGACAAAAAAAATATTGAAGGTGCTGTGATCTGCGGGATAAGATGGCAAGAACCAACTCGAAACACTAGAATTCATATGCTCGCCTCCCCCAATCTCAACATACACTAACTGCTTCCGAGCGGGCAAATCAATGAACTTGGGCAAATAAGCTATGCTTTTCTCATGTTCCCCTTGCTTGATCTCCGTGAGAGGTTCTAAATTCTCCAAATGAGGTCTATTATTCATGATAGATGGGCAATCAGCTGGCAGCTGGTATTGCTGAAAGTAGCCAACACTATAAATTCTTTTCTTGAAAACAACCAGCGTATACTCATTGACATAACCAACATGTACAATGTTGGAATTCTTCAATAATGAAGACACAGGCATGGCAGACCTAATCAGGCTATTGGCGTTCAAACTATTAAGGCCAACAAGAATAGCCCCAATTCCACCAGGCTTCAGAACACGCTCAATCTCGAGCACAACAATGGCTGGGACTGAAACCTTGTCTAGGTCTCCTGAGAACACAAAATCAAAGGAATTTTCTGCATATTCAAGCTCATAAACCACCCTCTTATGTTTAAGAGAAAAAAAGGGGTGTTTGTGAACCCCAAAAGCATTGACAAATCCTAAATCTCGCAATGCATAAACTGCAGCAGCCGATCCTTCACCGACACAGAGAGCTTTCGCACTAGAATCCATCATTTGCATACCCATTAGCTCTCTAGCAACATTAGTTGTCACATTCATATCGTCCTTGCAGTCAATTGAGCCCCAGAATGGCTTCAAAAATCGATTCTTTAACAAATTTGAGCCCATAAACATAAGGGGGAAATCACATTCATTGTACCTCACAGAATCAAGCAACAACCCAGGATCAGACCCAGACAAGATCTGCAACGAAGGAATGATGGAAATAGCCGTGGCAAGCATAAATGCTCGTAGAAGCACACGCCTGGCTATGGATCCACTAAGGATCTGGAATCTCAAGGCCTTCAAATTCATGTTTCTTTCACTTTCAACCACAAGAGTGGCACCAAAGACAAGTTTTTAATCAAACCAAAGATTTCAGAGACTTGTTTTTTTTCAAAAAGATCGAGTCTTTAATAAAAAAAAATAGCAATCAAAAGAGAGATAAGTCAAGCTGAGAGAAAGCAAGGATTTAGCGAGTGCAAAACCTGGAGGAGGTATGATTCCCACCCACGAGGATACCCATTGATTTTTGAAACATTAACCAGACCCTTTTATGAACTCTTGGCTTCGCCTCAAATTCCATATTTGCTTGATTGAAAAACACCATTCCTTTTGAGAACTCTACATGGTACAGTATTACATTCTTTACATAGCTCTCTCACACTATCTCTATTACAGTGAGCAAAAATAAAAACAAGATTGAAAAAAATCCGAGAACCGAAAGCTAGGGTTAGGGCTAAGTTTTTGTTTGAGAAAGAAGTGAGGTGAAGAAGACAAGAAGAAAGTGGAGTCTGGAGGGAGTGATATAGAGAAGGAGTTAGATCTAACATTAGTGTGCATAGTGCAGTGGGAGATGAGCCATGATCAAGTTACGTGTGAGGACGAGGAAGCTTCTGATTTAAAGAATATCGTACACGTGTCGAGATGGGATGACACGAGATGCATTATTGCTGACAGAAGCGCGTGGGTGTGGGGCCCGGTTCTTTATTGTATCAATGCAGCCTCACAGACCGTTTATTTCCAATCAATCACAAATGTCTTTTACGCCAGCTATTTTCAAAATAGTGTTTTTTTAAATATATTTAAATACAAAATTTTAAATTTTATTTTATTTTTATATTAACATATTAAAATTATAAAAAATACTAAAAATAATTTAATATTATTTTAAAATTAAATATTTTTAGAAGACATATAAAAAAAAAAGCATAAGAAAAAACAATCCTAAACCTTTCCAAGAGAGCGAACCTTTTGCAAGTGTTTTTTTTTCTTTTTAATTTTAGACATAACAAAACAAAAGTACTTTATTTTGCAAGTGTTCTTTTAATTTTGTATAAATATAATATAATTCAATAGACATGTAATTTTTTAAAAAGGTAAACATTAGTTAACTTTTTTATGAAAAATTATTGCGGTTTTTTTAAAGTATTGTTTTTAAAATTATATTAAAATAATAATTTATTTAATTTATTTTTTATATCAATACATTAAAATAATAAAAAAAATTTAAAAATTATTTTTTAAAAGATACTTTTAAAACATAAAATCAACCTCTGACAACATCACTTGTTTTTATTTAGACATATTATTACTAGTTAATACGATACATGAGGGTCCAATCAAGCCACTTAAACAAGGCGATCCAACCATTCTTTCACTGCCCATGAATTCCTCTTCAGTTTCTTCCTCTCATGTGAAGTGGAAGAGGTGGGATGCTTTGTTCATGCCTGAAGAAATTGCCAGGATCAACTTTGGTCTTCACACGTACCAACCTGTAGAAGTTATCCTTGAAGTACTTGGTGCCAAAAGCACTTGCCTCGTCAACGCTTGTGCTCCTGTTCTTGTTCATTCCCAAATCAAGATCCCTGTAGTTGACATATGCTTCCCTTGGAGACTTGGAGACATAAGGCGCCAAGAACTTGTAAACCTTCCTCGTCCAATCTATATGCTTCGCAACATTTTCTTCGGCATCTTGCCACCTTGACCAGTACAGAATCTTGAACTTGGTACCTTTCCGGTGAGGGAAAGGAGTCTGAGATTCTGGTATTTTGCTCATCATTCCACCATAAGGTGTCAGTATTACTAGAGGACTCTCTACTTCAAACAACTTTTCCCATAACCCTTCAAGTGCAGTTTCAGGTATGACTTCTCTGGCGTAGTCCGACTTGCCTTTGAAGTAGGTCTTGAGCAGGTTCCTTCTTTCAAGAAAAACTTCTGGTAGAGTGTTATTCGGGAAGCCGTCGAGATATACAGTAGAATTGATCCAGTTTGTTTCGATACAATCCTGTCGTGCCAAACCCAATTCAGGGAAGCTGTGTTCCGTTACCTGGAGAAGCCTGTCGGTATCACCAAGAAACAAGGCATTATAAGATGTGGTGATAGTTCTTTTACCTTCATTACTAGTGTTAGCTGTCTGAACGTAGACTCTGATGAAAAGATCCTCGTCTAGTTTATCAGCAATCTGCTGCCATTTATACAGGATCTTAGTAGCACCTTGTTCTAAGGTCTTCGCAACTGTAAATACTGTCACGGTGGATGGTACAGGAACCAGTTTTACCTTCCACGCAGTGAGGATTCCAAAGCTGCCCCCTGCACCTCCTCTAATTGCCCAAAAAAGATCTTCCCCCATGGCTTTTCTGTCAAGAAGTCTTCCATGAACATCAATTATCCGTGCATCGACGACGTTGTCTGCTGCAAGGCCATATTTTCTCAACATGGCACCATATGCACCTCCTGAAACGTGCCCACCCATGCCTAAACTTGTGCAAGTACCAGCCGGGAAGCCATGAGTTTTGCTTTTCTCCGATATTCTATAGTAAAGTTCACCATTTGTGGCACCAGCCTGAACCCATGCGCTGTTATCCTCGATGTCAATTCTAATTGAACGGAGCTTGGCTAGGTCTACAACACTGAAAGGCCTCTCCATTTCGGAAACATAAGAGAGTCCCTCGTAGTCATGGCCTCCACTACGGATTCTGAGGTGAATCCCAAGCTCTTTAGAGCAAATAACTACAGCCTGGATGTGAGATTCTTTCAGAGGAGTGAAGATAAACTCAGGTTTCGGTGACGAAGGCAACGTGAACCTGAGGTTTTGAGCAGAAGATTGTAAAATAGTAGTGAATGTAGAGTTTTTTGGGGTATACAAGAGTGTTGAAAAAGGAAAGGGTGATTCAGAATTCCTCTCGAGACATTTTAAGAAGCTATCCTGAATTGGGATTGAAACTGAAATTACATATGGAGACAGGAGGAGGACAACAATAATAGAAAGAAGGGAAGAAACTGAAGGCACCATTTCGCCTGCTTGCTTGTTCAAGAACTGAAGCCTCGTAGAGTCTTTATATAGAGGAGTTGACCCTGAAATCGGGAGCCGATCCTGACTATTTCACAAAATATAAAGAAATAAAATAAAAAGGAGACGTGAATCAATGATATTTGAAACTTAACAAATGCTAGTTCCCTTTGCTTCTGCTTGCTGTCATTAATGCCTTGGCAAATTTGAAGGTTTTTGGGTATGCGGTAATAATTATATTTTAGAGTTTTTTTAAAAAAATAAATATTAAAATAATATTATTTTTAACATCATCATATCAAAACAATATAAAAATATATAATTTAAAACAATTTTAAAACAAAAAAACAAACTATCTCTTTCTCCAAACATTTGCACTTCTTCACAAATTCTGAAACTATCGACAAGGACTTTCAAGCCAATGGCCATCTTGTAAATTCTCTACATCCATGGTCAAGGGTACTTCGTCATCCACTATCATTGCCCCAGTGATTCTGGCCTTCTTTATATTTTTTTTATTTTTAATATCATCATATCAAAATAATAAAAAAAATTAATTTAAAACAACAACATTTTCCAACTGTAAAAATAACGAAACTAAATAGAAGTTAATGATAAAAACAAAAATGTTTCCTTCCTTTCTTCTATTCATGTACATCCTTCATTCGGATATTAAAAAAATCATCTTGCTTGACACGTGGGAGCCTCCAATCTCATTTCCTTTCCTATCTTATTGCTTGACACGTGGGAGCCTCCAATGTCATTTCCTTTCATATATTTTTATAATTTTATTTTGAATTATTATAAAAAGATAATAAATTTGTTCATATCTCATTTCCGTAATGAGATTTTTTTGCAAGTTTTATGACGACACGAGTGGCATGTTAGTTAGAGACCATCCACGTGAAAAGATAATATTCAGCAAATCTCTCTGTCTGTCTGCCTATTGGTTGTGGACTGTAAGAGAAATCCATATATTATATATAATATAATAAAGTTTTATAGTTACAGACCATCCACTTGATAAGATTTCGAGCTTATTCTCATTAGTTTAACGAATATATAAAAATTAAAAATAAAAATTTCATTATAATAATAATAATAATGAAAAGGAAAAAGGGCAAAGGGCAGAGCCCGCGAATATAAATATAAATTATAAATAAAATTTTTCAACGAAAAAATTAAAGCAGAGCCATCAATCAAACAAAACAAGATAACTTAAATTGAAAATCTATTTTTATTTTGTTTTGAGATATTTGTTAATAATTTGATGAGATTTTTTTTTTATAATTCTACTATTTTTGTTGTGTTTTTTTTAAAGATCTGCAATTTTATCATTTTTTTTGAATTGGGGGGGAAGCAGGTGCCGGGCCCCCCCTAAAATATTCTGCCTCTCTAATATATATATATTATTAGGTAATTAAGTGTGGAGGAGATTTTTTATTCTATAAAGGTGAGTTTTTTTACTGTAATTAAGTGTAATTTTTTAATTTTATTTTTTTAAAATTAATTTATGTAGCCCTAATATAAATCCTATAAATATAAAATTATTACTTTGCGTAATAAATTCTGCAGCCGGTCAAAAAAAATATCAATATAAATCATAAGTAAAATTTTTCAACGGAAAAATTGAAGCAGAGCCATCAATTAATTTATTTTTCATCAAACAAAACAAGATAACTTAAATTGAAAATCTATTTTTATTTTGTTTTGAGATATTTGTTAATAATTTGATGAGGTTTTTTTTATATATAATTCTATCATTTTTGTTGTATTTTTTTCAAAGATCTGCAATTTTACCATTTTTTTTGAATTCTTGTTATAGTGCTTTTTTTTAAATTAATTAGATATATTTTATTAGTTTATTTTGATTATACTTTGATTTTTTTTATATTTTGTTTTTAGCAAAATCACCAAAATTATCAATTTTTTCTCACGATATATGTTTTGATTTTAGGTTGAACTGTGAACAAAATAAGAAGAATTTGATTTTTTTTTTCAAAAAAATTTTGATAACTCGCAGCCTAGTGAACCAACTCCAATGTGTAATGCTAAATTTATGGTTGAGCAACTCCAATGCGCCTTAGTTTACAAAGAACCCGCGTTGATTAGTGAGAATAGTTCTTTATTATTTTTTGCTTTATTTCAAAGTTTATCGAACATAAATAATGCTTCGTTTTAACTAATGTTTCTTATAAACTTTGTATGTTTATATTTGATAGATATAAAGACCAACAACATTAAAGTGATGAATATATTATGAAGATGAAATTAATTTCGTTGCTTTGACTCAATTTGGTATTTTTTCAAACCTTTTATCTTATACAAAGATCATTATATGTTTATAGTAAGTTATTTGAATAAAACTAAATTATACAGGTTTTTTTTACAACTTATATATACTAAAGTAAAATAAATATTATATTTTATTATATTAATTATGGCCCTCCTAACAAATAATTTTAGCTCCGCCCCAGCCTTGGGTTACTGTCATATGTTTAGCTGCTAAATATCCTTACATTTTGAGAATATCACAATATTGCCAGAGAGGGTTTCTAGAAGTAGTAGCTACGTGTCAGAAGAAGACAATGTAACAGAGAAGGTAAAAGAGAAGATGAAGGCCACTTCTCACCTAAAATTTGCCAATCAAAAAAGATCACATCTTTCGAAAGTTAGGCGGTAACGAGGGTACAATAATTACGGTTTTTTATTTAAAAATATATAAAAATAATATTTTTTATTTTAAAAAAATTATTTTAAACACTAATATATTAAAATAATTAAAAAATATAAAAAAATTAATTTAAAAAAATTAAAAAATCATAAAACACAACTTCGAACACAAAAACCCACCCCCTTTGATCTACTTTCCTCTCTCAAGTGACGTGTAGCGTTCTAATCTTGACGTCGTGTTTATCAGAATGAGCAAGCATTAATTTGAACCATTGGATTAAAAAAATAAAAAAACATGAAGAAGCAAATTACTAGAAAACCTGCCATCATCCTGTGGTACAGTTAATTACTAGTTTCTTATTATGCACTATTGTTATTAAACTAGATAATGTAGATCAACAGTAGTCTTGGTATGGCTTAACGAATTCAATAATAATTGGCTTAACGAATTTAATAATAATTCAGATGATCAGGAAAAATTATAGTTTGGTTTTAAAAATAATTTTAAGATGAAAAATTAGATCCATTAAAGTTTC
>Ga0325401_1003255_pt1 | contig 14817 bp, 13 predicted proteins | sample PopdelMetagenome_FD_205666 | JGI IMG/M metagenome (GOLD analysis project Ga0325401, IMG submission 205666) | Populus deltoides microbial communities from Bellville, Georgia, United States - Xylem-PdKOR-R2 | ecosystem: Host-associated > Plants > Phyllosphere > Stem > Wood/Secondary xylem | place...
TGGCTGACGACGCCGTCTCGGCGGACGCCACCGGACGTGAGGGCCGATCGGCTCCCATCGTCGCGATTGAAAAGGCGGTGACCGGGCGCATCTTCTACCAGGACATCTACACCGAACTCCTCACCTGCACCGAGGCGCCCGACACGAACGAGAGCGCCGGTCTGCGGGGGCATGCCAAGCTGATCGAGCGGCTGGTCGGCACCTATCGCTATCTGAAACCGGACCCCCGCCTCTCGATGGCGTCGGAGGTGCCCGCCGACACGACGCCGCTGCGCGTCGGCTTCTACCGCTACAGCGACGAGGAGCGGAACATGCCTTTCGCGGACCGCATCCAGAACGCGTCGCCGCCGTCGCTAAGCCTGTCGATCATGAGCTACAAGACCGCCTCGCGGTCCCTGCAAGACCATGAGCGGGCGTCCCTCCACGACCGGTGCGAGCAGCTCGGCTCCTGGCTGCTCACCGGTTTCTCGCTCCCCGACAACCTGGCCGAGATCGAGCGGCTCGCGGACCTCGCCTTCAACACCGGCCGGTTCCGAGCGGCGATCGTCGAGGCCATGTCGATCCTGGAGGCGGGCATACTCCAGGCCCGGGCGCGCGCCTCGCTCGCTGGCGACGCCCCGTGGGCGATCCGCAAGGATCCCGACCAGCTGACGATGCGCGACATCGTCAACAAGATCCTTCCGCTTCTGCTGAAGGGCTACGACGGCCCCGTCGGCGAAATGGTCGAGATCGCCAACGAGGCTCGGCTCATCAGGAACAAGGTGGTGCACAAGGGCTACCAGCCATCAATCGAGGAAGCGAACCAAGTTCTCAGCGCGGCCCGCCAAATACTCTCCGTCTTCGAACTACCCGATCTCTACAAAGGCAACTTCAGGAAGAGGACGTAGGGTCGAAAGCCGATCCGGCGAGGTCGGACGATTGAAAAATCTTCACAGGTCGCTTTGCGCAGCGCGACTACGATTCTAAGGCGCCTGCATGATCGACGGACGTGACTTCTGACGTGCTCCCCAAAGCTCCTCCAGTCATAACCGGGATCCGTGATTGTCATAGTGTTCATTGGGGCGGTGTTGTACAACTCGCCTGGCAGCATCGGCCGGCGTCAGCCCGCCTATCCCGCTATGCGGCGGCATATAGTTGTAGTCATCGCGCCAGAGCCGCAGCGCTGAGCGGGCATGGCCGAGCGAGACGAACAGCGTGTCATTGAGGCACTCGTCGCTCAGACGGCCGTTGAAGCTCTTCTCGCGGTAAAGCCACAGCAGCTTCTTGTGGTCTACGACCAGCCCCTCGCGGGCGAGCATGATCTCCCGCCGCCGGTAGCCGGAGCGGCGATGCTCGACCGCGATCTCTCGCAGCCGCGACCGCAGTATCTCGCGTGAGCAAGTGCCCGCCGCGTTGAGAACGTGAGGAGGCGGGCCTTCGACTTCACGTCGCCACCTGAACGAATGTTCGTTTGCAAATGATCGTCGCCCGAAAGCGGCCGTTCCGCTTTCCACCAACAGTGACAGCTAGCTTCTACTCGGCCGCGCGTCACCGCCGTTGCGGCCGCCCTCAAGGTCAAGCGCCACGTCCAGCGCGTAGGTCACGGCGGCGGCCAGGTGCGCGTCTGCCAGGTAGTCGGAGATCGCCTGCGCGGCCAGTAGGTGGCCGAACACCGCGTCCAGGCACGCGGCGCGCGACGGCTTCCAGTCGGGAGCGGAGCGCTCGGCCGACCGGTCGCGGCAGAGATCATCAGGCACACCGGGCCGATCCGCCCCGCTCAGCTCCCGCACGTGAGTTCGCCCGCGTAGCTGCGGGGGCGGGTCGTGCCCCGCACATCGACCGTGGCCGGTCGGATCACGGCACTACCGCGGGTGCGGGCGGGTCGTCCCTGGCGGACGCGCACCGTCATCCCGCCGCCCGTCCAGGCGTCGAACGTGAACGGCGCCAGCTCGGCCGCGCCCGGCAGCGGCCGCAGCTGCACCACGCGGCCGCCGACCCTGACGGCGGCGCGGTTGTCCGCCATGGCCAGCCGGGAGCGTCGCTCGCCGGGCAGCGCCCAGCTGCACCCAGCGCCCGCCGCACCTGCCTCCAGCACCTCGTCGGGGGTCATAGGCTGGAGCGGCACGGCCGGCGGGCGCGGCTCGGCGGCCGCGTGGACGGGCATCGCGGCGAGCGCCGCCGCCAGCGCGAAAGGTCCTGTCACGATGCCGGCCGCCAGCCGTCGCCGGTCAGCCCCAGTGCGAGCGTGCGCTCCTGCTCGGTCCCCACCTGTGCCACCTGCCCCGTGGGCAGCCCGGGCCGCGGGTCGGTGCCGCGGTAGCGGTACGTGACCCGGCTCACCCGGCGGCCGAACGCGTCCGCCGGCTCGGTCCAGCGCACCACCGCCGTCACCTCTCCCAGCGCGTCGCAGATGGCCGGGAACGACGCGGCGACCCCGCCCATCGTACGACCGGCGACCGCGACCATGTAGCGCCGCCCCGCCTCGGTCGGCGCGTAGGTGACCACGTCCTGCGCGCGCGCCGGCTGGTCCGAGCCGACGCCGGTAGCGTTTAGCCGCGCCGCCGTACGGGTGAGCAGCCCGGCGCGCACCGCCTCGTCGAGCCTCGGCCTCTCCATGCGGTCGTAGCCGACCGGCGGCGGCTCGGCCGCGACCGTCAGCGGCCACGGCCCGGCGTCGGCGGCCGTGCCGGGCGCGGCCAGCAGCCCGACGTTGACCGTGCGGCAGTACGCCTCGCGCGCGACCGGCTCCAGCACGCGGCGGAAGTTGGCCTCGTTCGCGGCGCGCAGGTCGGAGCATCCCGCGATTACCAGCACGGCCGCGACGAGCGCGACGGCCCGCGCAGGGACGGTCGCGCTCACTGCGCGAGCTCCCGCAGCAACCAGGTGCCGTCGGCGTCCTTCTGCATCACGAAGAGGAGCGTGCCAGCCTCGCCGGACGCCTCGGACACGTAGCGGGCGCGGAACGCCAGCGCGTTGCGGGCGGGCTTGGACCAGTCGCCCAGCCGGGCCACGTCCAGGCAGCGCCGCTTGTCGTGGTACCGCATGGCGAACATGGGCGTGACGTTCGCCTCGGCCCAGTTGCCGTAGTAGGTCTTCGGCTCCAGCCGCTGCCGGTTGAGCGCGTTCCAGGCTGCACCGTTGGTCGCGCAGGCGCCGGTGGCGACCAGCGTGCGGATCAGCGGCGCGGCGGCGGCGCGGTCCCCGGCGATCGCCGGGTCCTGCAGCGGCGCTACCACCAGCCGGTCGAGCGCCGCCTGCTGCGCGAGCGTGGCAGACGCCAGGACACTACCTTCGCCGGCCGGACGACCGGTCGCTACCGGCGCTTGCGCGGCGGGCGGCGTCGCCTTCTTCTTCGTGGCGGCGTTCAGCAGCCTGTCCAGCATGGTCTGCCCGACCGCCGGGACCGGCACGGCTGCCAGTGCCAGCAGCACGGCAGCGGCGACGACGGGCTTGGCGGCGTAGTTGCGGCCGCGCGAGCGGGCGCGGTCCTGGGACGTGTTCACGGTGTTTCTCTCCTCTTCCACGAGCGTCAGCGGACCACCAGCGTGACGAAGCCGGCGGTGTCGGTTCGGCCGGCGGCATGGCCGGCGTCGAAGGCGTGCGCGGCGCCGAGCCGCAGGTACGACCCGCCGTCCGCGCCCAGCGCGGCGGACCAGCCGACCTCCAGGTCCAGCTCGCGCGCGGCGGGCGCGAGGTCGATCGCGGCCGGCCGGCTCTCCAGCACGCCCGTGATCAGGTCATAGGCGACCGGCACGGCCATCACGGCGCGGGCGCGGCGCACACGCAGCGGCGAGGATAGGCCGAGCGTCGCCGTGCCGCTGAGCAGCGGCCGGGCGGCCTCCAGCGCGAACGCGTCGGACAGCACCGCGCCGTCGAACCGCAGCAGGTCGGAGCCGCCGGCGACGCGGGTGGTCGCCGCGGTATAGCGGGCGGTCAGCAGCGCGCCCGCTACCGGACGGCGAAGCGACACGGTAGCGGCGGTCGTGCGCCCACCTTCCAGCCCCAGCGCCGCCCCGCCGGCCATGCCGAGCGCGCGGCCGCGCTCCGCTACCTCGGCCAGCTCCAGCCCGAGCCCGAGCGGCGCGGAAAGCGCGACGGTGTGCACCGAGGCGGATGCCGTATTGGACAAGCGGGCGGTACGCTGACCTCGGTCGCGGCCGGACGAGAACGACGCCGACCAGCCGCCGCCGGTCCAGGCGGCAGAGGTGCCCACCGGTGCGGCGAGGAACGTGCGCAGCGGCGACCCGGCCAGTTCCGTACTGCCGGAGCCGACCGGCGCGTTGGCGGACAGCGTGGCGATCTGACCGGCCGCGGGCGAGAAGCCGAAGGCGGCCGGGCGGCGGCCTATCTGGCCGGCGTACGGCCCTACCGGCGCGGGTGCGACGCCGAGCCGCGTCGCGGTCGCCGTTATGCCGCCCGTGCTCCAGGGCGGGTCCACCTGCCCCATCACGCGCGCGGCCAGCAGGCCGGTTCCGAAGCTCGCCGTTCTCGGACCGGTCCCGCCCGACATCCGGTAGTCGCGCCCGTAGCGGTCGAGCACCGTCATGCTCGACGTGGCACCGGATAGCCTCGCGGCGGCGGCGGCCCCGCCGAACGGCGCCGACACGGTCAGCGACGAGACCCGCGCCAGCACCTCGCCGGCCGCCGCGAACGAGGAGGCCGGCGCCTGCGCCTGCATGGCGCGCTCCACGTCGAGGATGCCCGCGCCGTACACCGGGTCCACGCCCGGCGCGCCCGCGTCCCGCGCCGTGTCGAGCAGGATGCGGCCGATCGCCCGGCCGCCCAGCTGCGGCCATCGCTCCTTCAGCAGCGCGGCCGCCCCCGCGACCGCCGGGGCCGCGAAGCTGTTGCCGGTCACGGTGACCAGCGCGCCGTTGCCGTCCACCACCTCGATACCGTTGCCGGCCGCCGCCAGCATCCGGTCGGCGAGCGCGCCCGCGCTGCCGTTCTCGGGCCGGGCGACGCCGTTCCGGTCCATGCCGACCGCGAACAGGAACCAGTCCTTGTTGGCGAGGTCGGCGCCGACCAAGCTCGCCGCGTAGCTGTCGCGCGCGAAGCTGTCTTCGCCGGTGGCGTTCGACACCGACTGCACCACCAGCCGGTCGCCGGCGCGCACCGCGTCCATGGCGCCGCGCAGCTCGGCCGCCAGCCTCGGCCCGCCGCCCCCGCCGTTCAGCGCCAGCACGGACACGAACGCGCCCCTGTCCACCGCCGTCCGCAGCGCGGGTGCGATCAGCTGGCCGTTCGGCTGCGTGCCCTCGTCCGGCAGCGCGGTCGTACCGGCAGTGCCGGCGAGGTCGAGCCCGACGATCTTGAGCGCCAGCAGCGTGGCACCCGGCGCGACGCCGGTGACGCCGGTGCCGTCGCGCGCGGCGAGCGCCACCGACGCCACCTGCGTGCCGTGGCCGACGCGGTCGTCGACCGGGAACGGCGCCCTGGTCTCCGGCGGGCACGTGGCGCAGCGGGCGTACGGCTGCTCGAAGCCGGTGCTGTCCGGCGACACGCGGCCGGCGAACTCGGACGACGCGCGGTTGATGCCGGTGTCGAGCACGGCGATCGTCACGCCCTTGCCGGTGATCCCCCGGTCGTAGGCGGCGGCCGCCTTCATCAGCACCGCGGCGCCGGACGCCTGATACTCGGCGGTACTCGCCGCCGACGGCGGCGGAGCGGGTGCCGGCGTCGGAGAAGGGCTAGGCGTCGGTGCCGGAACGGGTGCCGGCGCAGACGTCGGCGGCGCCGACGTGCCCGGCGCGCTGACGCTCCCCCCGCCACCGCCGCACGCGGCCAGCATCAGAGCGGCGCCCACCGCCGTGGCGTTGCTGTAGATCGGCCGCGCCCCGCGGCCCCGTTCGTACGTCCCCACGTCCAACCCCCTCGTGCGGGGGCGGCGGCCGGTCATCCCAGCCGGCGGCGCCGCCCCGGTGAACGAGGCGGCGCCGGCCCGAAAGCCGGAAGTTGATAACTCGCTTCTAGACGAGCGCGAACGCCTTTAGGCCCGAGGGCCCTGGACATACGCGTCCGCCTCCCGGCCGAAACTGGTTCGTCCGGGCATTCGGCTACTAGAAGCGAGGTTATCACGCCTCGGCCCACCTTTCGGTGAGCGGGACGGATTCTAGGACGGCGGAGTTAACAAGATCAAGACGAGAACGACAGCGCGGGCGGTCGCGGTATCCCAGGTCACCACCACGACCTTACCCGGTTCGCCGGCTCAGCCCCGCTCGGCGCGGAACTCGGCCAGCAGCTTGGCCAGCCGCCGCTGGAGCCGCTTACGCAGGGCGTCGTGCTCGCGCGCGTCGACACCCAGCTCCGCGCGCAGCCGCTCGCCGAACAGGTCGTCGCACAGCGCCTCCACCAGCGCCTCCAGCCCCGCGTCGCCCGACACGAGGTCGTACACGCGCGTCAGCAGGCGGCCGTGGTCCAGCAGCGAGATCACCAGCTGCTCGGGCGCCATGTCCGGCGACGGCGCCAACTCGACGAGCTCCGGCATGACCGCCTCGACGATCAGGCTGCCCTCGCGCGCCTCGATAGACGCCCAGGCCAGGCTCTTCATGACGCCGAGCAGGGTGACCACGACGCCGCGCTCTGCCCGGCAGCGGCGGCTGCCGCGCAGCACGCGCAGGTACGCTTCCTGGAGCAGGTCCTCGGCCGACGCGCCGGAGCGGTCGGCGAGCCACCGGGCGCCGCGCTCCAGCCGCCGCCGGTCCTCGGACGTGAGCGCAGCTACCCGCTCGTGCACGGCGGGCAGGTCGAGGTAGCCGGTCACCGATGTGGGAGCGGCCGACGTTTCTGCCGGACCGGCAACGGCGGGCTGATGGAACAAGGCTCGTCCTTCACCATGAAAGCGGCCGCCGGCGGAAACTCGGACGCCGACGTGTCCGAGTTTTCTGCGGCAGCCGCCTTTTATGGTGAGTTAAACCCGAACGAGTAGCCGCTCCGGCGGCGCAGTCGGTGGTGCCTAGCCCCTACGCCGTGACAAGGTTCGCCAGCGCGGCCCGGTGGCTGTCCGCCATGATCTGGGCCAGCCGGTCATCGGCGCGAGCCACGCCCGCGGCCACATCGTCGGGGCGGCCGAACACCTGGACGACCTCGGTGGGGTCCACCCGAAAGTGGAACGGGAACTCGGCCGGCGGGACGATCACCGCGCGGCGCTTCCCACGGGGCAGCACCAACTTGCAGCGCGTGAATACGAACGTCGCCGGGATCCGCGGCAGGAACAGGTCGATCTGGTTGAGCACCGGCACGCCGTCCGGACCCACCACCTCGTCCGAGTAGTCGAGGTGGATCAGCTCTTGGTCGGACACGGACGCGACGCGGGCGAACTCGGATCGGCCGGCGTCGTCCACGCCGCAGCCGGCCACGAAGCTGAGGTAGTGGCCCATCTCGCCCTTGCCCCACAGCATCCGGCACACGGCGTTGACGCGGGGGCGGGCGAGGGCCTCGAAGTTGGTCATCTGGAGAACTCCTTTTTCGTCCCCACACCGGGGACCATCAGGCTCTTCCAACCTCCTCCCTTTTCGCCTTCGAGCGCCGCCGGTCACGCCGGCGCCGGTCCGTCCGCCGCCAGGTGGCGCAGCCACAGCCGCTCCAGCACCGTCTGGCCGGCGTCGTGGACCAGCTCCTCGTCGTAGCCGCCTGTCGCCATGCCGCCGCCGCCCAGCCGCCGCGGCGCGATCAGCAGGTGACCGTGGGTCGGCCCAGGCGCACCGACGCGGCCGGGCACGTGCAGGACAACGAGCGATCCCAGCTGCCGCTCGCGCGCGAGCACGCCCGCGAAGCCGCGCAGACGTTCCCACGCTTCGTGCGTCCGCATGCCAGCTAGCCGCAGGGTCAGGCAGATGAGCAGCGCAGACTGGATCGCGTGGTCGTCGGACGCGATCAGGAAGCTGGTCGGCTGCGCGAGCGCATCGTCCGCGCCGGGGGGCAGGACCACGTCGCTCCGCTCGGCGGTGGGCTGGTTCGTCGTCGTTGGTATAGGGCACAATTTGACGAGGCCGAAGGCCGCGGCCGTGTTGGTCCGCTTCTTGTAGTCGTGGCGAAGCACGCCAAAGACGAAGCCGTCGACCCGCGGCCTGCCTGCCGGGTTGGTGTACATCCAATCATTTGGGTTGGAGCTGAGGTCTGAACGCGAGACGGCGGTCTCGGACGAGGCCGGGGCGGCGTTGGCGCGGCGGCGGCGGGGAGCGCGCGACATCAGCGCACCTGCTGGCGCAGGAAGCGCCGCTTGATCTCGGCCGCCGCCCGCGCGAGCCCGTCCGATCGCTCGTCGCGGTCCAGGAACGGCATCTTCAGCTGGAGGCTGAGCCCCGCCGCACTCAGCGAGACGGCGGCCCGGCCGGCCTCCGGCACCAGCCACAGCGAGCCGTCCAGGTGGCGAAAGAACAACAGCTCGTCGAGCAGCACGGCCTCGCCGTTGCACCAGAGGCCGACCTCGGCGGTCACGGGGTCGAGCAGTTCCGGCCAGAGGCCCGTCCTGACCAGCAGCACGTCGCGCTGCTGCGTCACCGTCACCTTCTTGACGGCGTCGGCGAACATGGGTGCAGCGCAGGGTGTGGCCGCGACTATGAGGTTGAGCCAGCCGGCCTCGCCCGCAGGCGCGGGCAAGCCGTCGGTCACCGCGGTCATGTCGAACGCGTCGACGGCGAGGGCGTCCAGGCACATCTTGAGGACGCGGCTGGAGGTGTCGGCTAGGTGGCCGAGCGGGGAGGGTCTGGACAAAGTCAGGGTAACCTTCGGGCACGAGGGTCCCGGTCCGTCAGCGGGTCGGGACGGGCCGCCGTCGCTCTTTTCATCGAGCTTCAGGACCTATCCGGCTGGCAAGCCAATCCCTTCACCGTACTCACTTCGTCGACTTGCGGTGCTTGGAGGTGCTGAAACGTATCTGCCGTTGTCGAGTGTGATGCCCGCGCTGCGCTCGGCGTCGAGCAACGTCGCGTTGACGTTTTTGCAATGATTGCAAGGTAGGCGCTCAGTCGCTGCTGGCGTGCTGCTCCACCTTGGTGGGCAGCCTCTTGGGCAATTCCTTAACGGACGAGCATGTTCTGCAGGCTCGCCGACTATAAGTAGCTGATCGATTGCCGATCTATTGTAAAGTAAGCGTTCGAGACCCGAGCCTGAACCGTGCTGCGTACGGACGACGGCCAGCAGCCGGCGCCGCCTTGCGGCGGTGACGCAAGGTGGAGGAGGGGGAGTTTCGGCTCCTCCTCCTCCGCACTGCTCCATCTGCCAGTGACATCAGCCGCACTGCCGATCAGCAACAGCCAGCCGGGACCCGGCTCGCCGCGCCGCTAACCCTTCCCTTGGCCATCTCGTTGGAAGGCCGCCCAGAGCACGTCCATGCTCGCGTCGTGCCCGTCCTCCGTGATCGAGGCCGGCCCCTTGGCGCGTTGCTTCCGCTTGCCGTCTTCCTGGTTCGGCGCCCAGGGCGGGGGCGGCACGGTCGTCGGCAGCGCTGACACCAACGGGGCTGCGGCCTCTCCCGCTTCCGGCACCGACGCTGCCGGGTCCGAGCGGCGTACGCGCCCACGCCCAGTGTCTTGGTCGCCATCTCGCGGTGAGGCGACGGAGGGCAGCACCGGAGACCCGCCGATGGGCATCACCGACTTGGGTGTCCGCGCGCGCGCGGCTTCGCGGGCTTCGGCGATGGCGCCGATGCCCGGGCTCGGTCGGCTCGCTGCGTCCCCGGATCTGGTTGCCGGATCCGACGTAGAAGGCGGGGGCGGTTGCTCCGGCGCGCTGGATGGCTCCACCTTGGCACGTGCCGGTGTGACAACGCGTTCCCCTACCTCAGCGATAGGCACGCTGTTGACCACCGGAGATGGTTCTACCCCCGCGGGCGGTGACGTCCGCGCCGCTTGCGCGTGAACGTTCGCCACTGCCGTCACCTCGCGTTGATCCCCGACAACCCCCGGCTGAGGAAGGGCCGGAGCGCCGTCGGGGCGGGGTCGCGGGGGCGCTTCCTCACTTGCACCGCTGTTCGCGGCGGCCTTGGCCCTCGCGGCCTGGATCAGCACCGCCTCTTGCCGCTGCAAGCCCGCCAGGCGCCCGCACAAATCGTCGGAGGGCTCATCCCTTACGGCTTCGAGCGCGCGAACGAGTTCGCCAAGCGCCGTCTTGCGTCGATCAAGCTGCTCACATTCGGCTTTCGCCATCGCGACCTTCGCGGCTCGCCGCTCAGCGTGGTTCTGCCCCGGCGTCTTCTTGGCGGCTGCCGGGTCCGCGGGCGTCTCGCCGAGTGCGGCGCGCGATAGCGCCGTGAAGCGCCGGGGCTGATCGGCCTGCGCCATGGCCTCGTTCATGCGATCGGCCGCGTGCGCCCTGAACGCGGTGACGAAGGCCGGCGTGTTGAGCGCGGCGTGCGTGGTTGCCTGGAAGGCGTAGGTTCCGTCCTCCAGCTTCTCGACCGGCCGCCAGCTGAACAGAACATGGGCGTGGAAGTTGCGCTGGTCGCCCCGGGGATCGGGCTTGTGGAGCACCGCCGCGTACGGCAGGCCCGCGTCCGCCAGCGGCTCGCAGATGCCGGCGAGAAGCACCTCGCGCTCACCGGCGTTGAGCTCGTGCGGCAGCGACACCACCAGGGACGTATACACGTTGGCATTGGCGCGGCCGGCGACGATCTCTAGCTCCTCCAGGGCCGCGAACACGGTCGCGATCTCGTCGGCGTCGTTGGAGATCGACGACACGACGCCCGCCTCCGGTATCTCGCGGGCGAGGGCGCGCAGGATGTACCGAACCGCCCGGACGGCTTCGCCCCGGCTATACGAGCCGCGACCGCCCGCCCGGCGTTGACCAAGACCGCGCGGGGTGAGCCGGAAGTGGAAGGAGCTTGCTCGACCGCCGCCACCTGACTTGCGGTTATTGGGCACGTTCAGCCCGAGCGCCCGTTCGAAGCCGGTCAGCTTGACGCCGCTCTTCCGCTGGCCGCTCTGCCGCGCCGGGCGGCAGGTGATCCGCGCGGGCGTCCGGCCCCCGCCGCTGCCCGCATCCTTGGAGGCACGCGCGACGGCGCGGCCCATAGCCCGCGCGTCGGCGTCCGCCTGAGCGGCCTCGCGCGCCGCGCGGCGCTGCTTGGCCATGTGCTGCCGCTCCAGTTGCATCGCCGCGTGGAGGTCTGCCGCCTCGGCCGCGCGTCCATTTACCTTCCAGCTCGACGCCATTTCGCACCCTGTTTCTCACTGGGGGATGGTGCCGCTTCGTGTTCCTGTTTCGCGCGCGAAACAGGAACACCTTATCGCGCGCACCATCCCTTTTCCGACTTCTGCCCCCTGCCGCTGCCCCTTCGGTGGCGGCAATTTCCTAACATGATGGTGCGGAGAGGCGGGGGCAGCGGCTGGCGGTGTGGCGCGTTCAGGGCCCGGCACGGTCGGCGCTCATCGCCGTCCTCACCCCCGCCATCACGTCGTCCAAGGGCAGGGAAGCTGCGCGCGCATCGAGGTGGATCGACACGCCGCCATGTGCCCCAGACTGGACGAGGCGTCCGATCTCGTTGCCGGCGTCGTCGAGGATCGCACGGCCGCGCCGGGCGGCCACCTCGTCCGCACCAGCGGCGGCGAGCAGCAACGCGAACACCGCTGCCGCCTCGCCCGGTTGCGTTCTTCCCAAGCAGTCCAGCACCCGTGTTCGGCAGGCTTCGTCGGCGCAGTCGCGGCCGTCCTGCTCGCGACCAACGACCTGCATCAACCACGTCGCGTCGCGCTGGCTGATCGCCCGAGGGTTCGTGACCACGTCGACTGTTAGTGCCGCCGCGCGTGCGACGTCGATCGACTTGGAAATTACGGAGGGAGGAACGCCGAGCACCGCAGCTGCGACTTTCGATGCATCGAACTCGACAGTCGCCCGCTGGAAGAATTGACCGCGAGCAACTGGTCCGTGGAGGTAGGCGTTCCTGACCTCTGCCGCAGCGTGCCACCAGGCTTGGTCGAACGTCATGTCCTCGTAGATCGCCGGGAGATAGACTGTGCCTGCGCCGCCTGGATCGTGCTGCGCCGCTGCCGCGCGGACGGCAGCGACGCCGGTGACGATCGCCAAGGTGCGATTGGGGAAGATACCAACCCGGACGGTCGGGCCTTCTCCTTGGATAGCAACCGCTTCGCGCATGCGGGCGGTGGTGATCGTGTCGGCATCGTCCGCGACCTGTTCGGCCGGCCCCCACGGCTGTATAGCCCAGTAGGGAAGGGCGAGAATGCGGCGTCCATCAAACGTGGTCGTGGGCACTCGTTGCGTGTCGGCCATGCGGTCCTCCTCAGTGAGAGGACCCTCATCTCACGTCGCTGCCCGGGGATTTGGGGGCTACCCCCTCGCCTCGCGAAGGCGCCCGGTGGATCTCCGTGTCAACAAAGTTGGAGCTGGCAAACGACGTAGATTGAGGCCTGAATGACTCCAAAGCCTGGGCCTACGTTAGCGGCCCTGTGATCATGATAGCGCGCGGCTAGATACCTGTTTTCAGGTGACGCATGGTCGCGGTATGCCACCCCGCCTCGGGGAGGGCGGTGTGTGAACCATCAAGCGTTGGCGTCATTCATTTGGTCCGTGGCGGACCTGCTGAGGGGGGACTACAAGCAATCCGAATATGGGCGGGTGATCCTGCCGTTCACGGTGCTGCGCCGCCTCGACTGCGTGCTCGAACCCACCAAGGCAGCGGTCCTCACTGAGCTTGATGCCAAGACCGCGCTGGGCCTGAACCCCGAGCCGTTCCTCCTGCGTGCCGCCAAGCAGGGCTTCTATAACACCGATCCGCTCGACCTCATCAAGCTGATGGGCGATCAGGACAACATTCGCGCCAACCTCGTCCGCTACGTCGAGGGCTTCTCGCCTGCGGTGCGCGACATCTTCGAGCAAATGGAGTTCCACGCCCAGATCGACCGGCTCGCGAAAACGGGGCTGCTGTATCAAGTCACTGAGCGCTTCACCCGCATCGACCTACACCCTGACAAGGTGGACAACGCGGCGATGGGAATCGCCTTCGAGGAACTGATCCGCAAGTTCGCCGAAATCTCGAACGAGACGGCCGGTGAGCACTTCACCCCGCGCGAGGTGATCCGGCTCATGGTGAACCTGCTGTTCGTTGAGGACGACGACGCGCTGACCAGGCCGGGGATCGTGCGCACCATCTACGACCCTACCGCGGGCACGGGCGGCATGCTGTCGGTCGCGGGCGAGTATCTTACTGAACATAACCCGCAGGGGCATTTGACCATGTTCGGTCAGGAATTGAACCCTGAGTCCTACGCGATCTGCAAGGCCGACATGCTCATCAAGGGGCAGGCCATCGAGAACATCGCCCCCGGCAACACCCTATCCGACGACGGGCATCCCGGACGCACCTTCGACTACATGCTGTCGAATCCCCCGTTCGGCGTCGAGTGGAAGAAGGTCGAGAAGCAGGTCCGCACTGAGCACGAGCAGAAGGGCTATGACGGCCGCTTCGGCCCCGGTCTGCCCCGCGTGTCGGACGGGTCGCTCCTGTTCCTGATGCACCTGCTGTCGAAGATGCGCCCGCTCAATGAGGGGGGCTGTCGCTTCGGTATCGTCCTCAACGGCTCGCCCCTGTTCACGGGTGGCGCAGGCAGCGGCGAGAGCGAAATCCGACGCTACGTGCTGGAGAACGACCTCGTTGAGGCTATCGTCGCGCTGCCGACCGACATGTTCTACAACACCGGCATTTCGACCTACGTCTGGATCATCAGCAACCGGAAGCCGGGGGCTCGCCAGGGCAAGGTCCAGTTGATTGACGCCTCCTCCATGTGGCGCAAGATGCGCAAATCCTTGGGCTCGAAGCGCAAGGAGATGTCGGACGCGCAGATCGCCACCGTGACCAAGCTTTTCGGCGGGTTCACTGAGGCGAGGCTCGCCACGAGGTTCGACGCGGACGGCAAGGAGGTCGCACGCGACGTGGTGATCGAGGGCGAGCCGGTGCCGTCAGCGCCGGAAGGCGGCAAGGTGAAGCTCGCGCCGCTGTCGCGCATCTTCCCGAACAGCACCTTCGGCTACCGCGCCATCACCGTCGAGCGGCCTCAGCGGGACGACGGAGGCAAGGTCGTCGTGGCCCAGCGCGGCAAGGCGAAGGGCAAGCCGCAGGCGGACAGCGCACTGCGCGACATCGAGAACGTGCCGCTCAGTGAAGAGATCGAGACCTACTTCGCGCGCGAGGTGCTGCCGCACGCCGAGGATGCGTGGATCGACACCGACAAGACCAAGGTCGGCTACGAAATCCCGTTCACTCGGCACTTCTACGTCTTTGAGCCTACGCGCCCGCTGGCTGAGATCGACGCTGATCTTGAGGCCGTCACTGAACGTATCAAGGGCATGCTGGAAGGACTCGCCGCGTGAGCTTTCCTGCGTATTCAGCTTATCGGGATAGCGGGATCGACTGGCTCGGCGTAATTCCGACTGATTGGCGCGTCCAGAGGTTTCGCTTCACCTTCCGAGAGAGCGGCGAGAAGATCGAATCCGAGGTGGTTGGACCCATGCTCTCGGTGTCGGGCTATCGAGGGATTGAGATCAAGGACTATGACGACGAAAACCAACGCCGCGCCGAGGAAGACTTAATCGGCTATCGGATTGTTCGATCGGGCCAGCTTGTCGTCAACACAATGTGGCTCAACTACGCGGGCCTCGGCGTTTCCTCGCATGAAGGTCATGTCAGTCCTGCATATCGTGCTTATTGGTTCGCAGACCAGAATGCCGATCCCCGTTTCGCTCATTATCTTCTGCGCTCCTCGATCTACGTGCAGGGCTACACCCAACTCCTGACCGGCATCCGCCCCAACTCACTCCAAATGAGTCGCGCGGACCTGCTGGACTTCCCTGTCCTGTTGCCGCCCGTCCCGGTTCAAACTGCCA
>Ga0325401_1003259_pt1 | contig 14807 bp, 12 predicted proteins | sample PopdelMetagenome_FD_205666 | JGI IMG/M metagenome (GOLD analysis project Ga0325401, IMG submission 205666) | Populus deltoides microbial communities from Bellville, Georgia, United States - Xylem-PdKOR-R2 | ecosystem: Host-associated > Plants > Phyllosphere > Stem > Wood/Secondary xylem | place...
GATCGAGCAGCCGACGGCGTCGTAGGAGACGTCATCGACGAGCCCGTCCTCGCCGACGTGCACGCGCAGGGTCACCTCGTCACCGCAGGTGGGGTTGACGTGGTGCACCTCCGCCTCGAAGGGCTCGCGCAGGCCCTTGTGGTGGGGGTTCTTGTAGTGGTCCAGGATGATCTCCTGGTAGAGGCTGTCGAGGTCCATCGCTCAGTCCAACCGGAAGTACGACCGGGCGTATTCCAGCCCCTCGACCAGCGCATCGATCTCGCCGGGCGTCGTGTAGAGGTACGACGACATGCGGGTCGTGCTCTGCACGCCGAACCGCTCGTGGGCGGGGCGGGCGCAGTGGTGACCGGCGCGCACCGCGATGCCGCGGGTGTCGAGCACGGTCTGCAGGTCGTGGGGGTGGATGCCGTCGAGCTCGAAGGAGATCGCCCCGCCGCGCAGCGCGGCGTCGGTGGGCCCGAGCACCTTCAGCCCCGTGACGGTCGCGAGCCCCTCGAGCGCGTAGCCGGTGATGGCCTTCTCGTGGGCGTGCACGGCCTCCATCCCGAGGTCGCCGAGGTAGCGCACCGCCGCGCCGAGGCCCACGGCCTCCGCGATCGGCGGCGTGCCGGCCTCAAACTTGTGCGGGATGCCGGCGTAGGTCGACGCCTCCATCCGGACGGTCTCGATCATCTCGCCGCCACCGAGGAACGGCGGCAGCTGCTCGAGCACCTCGCGGCGACCCCACAGCACGCCGATGCCCGTCGGGCCCACGCACTTGTGGCCGGTGAAGACCAGGATGTCCGCGCCGGTCTCCCTCACGTCGACGGGCAGCTGCGGCACGGCCTGCGAGGCGTCGACGACGACGAGCGCCCCGACCTCGTGGGCCCGCCGGGCGATCTCGGCGACCGGGTTGATGGTGCCGAGCGCGTTGGACACCCAGGTCAGCGAGACGACCTTGGTGCGCTCGGTGATGAGCGAGTCGATGCCGCTCAGGTCGAGCTGGCCCTCGTCGGTGATCCCGAACCAGCGCAGCGTCGCGCCCGTGCGCTGCGTGAGCAGCTGCCACGGCACGATGTTGGAGTGGTGCTCCATCTCGGTGATGACGACCTCGTCGCCGGGCCCCACCTGGTAGGGCGAGTCCCACGCCAGCGTGTTCGCGGCGAGGTTGAGCGCCTCGGAGGCGTTCTTGGTGAAGATCACCTCGTCGCGGCTGGGGGCACCGATGAACGCCGCCACCGAGTCGCGCGCGTCCTCGAACGCCTGCGTCGCCTCGGCACCGAGCTGGTGCATGGCGCGGGCGATGTTGGCGTTGTGGTGCTCGAGGTGGTCGACCATCGCGTCGATCACGCACTGCGGCTTCTGGCTGGTGTTGGCGCTGTCGAGGTAGACCAGCGGCATCCCGCCCGCGAGCGTGCGCTCGAGGATGGGGAAGTCCTTGCGCACGACCTCGAGGTCGGGGAGCAGGCCGTCCATGGTGCCGGTCCTTCCGTCGGAGATGGTGGGGTGATCAGGGCCGCGGCCCTCAGCGTTGCGCTGAGTCGTGCTGGGCAAGGCGGAGGAGCGAGGGCGGCCTGTGAGCGGAGCGGCCGTCGAGCGACGACAACGCCGCCCGGTGCGGCTCAGCGCAGCGCTGAGACGTACTTGTCGTAGCCGTTGGCCTCGAGCTCGTCGGCGAGCTCGGCGCCGCCGGACTCGGCGACCCGGCCGGCCACGAAGACGTGGACGAAGTCGGGCTGGATGTAGCGCAGGATGCGGGTGTAGTGCGTGATCAGCAGGACACCCTTGCCGTCCTTCTCGCGGAAGCGGTTGACGCCCTCGGAGACGACCTTGAGGGCGTCGATGTCGAGGCCGGAGTCGGTCTCGTCGAGGATCGCGACCTTGGGGTCGAGCAGCTCGAGCTGGGCGATCTCGTGGCGCTTCTTCTCACCACCGGAGAAGCCCTCGTTAACCGAACGCTGCGAGAACGTCGGGTCGAGGTCGAGGTTGCCGAGCGCGGTGTTGACGTCCTTGACCCAGGTGCGGAGCTTGGGGGCCTCGCCGTCGATGGCGGTCTTGGCGGTGCGCAGGAAGTTCGCGACCGACACGCCCGGGACCTCGACGGGGTACTGCATCGCGAGGAAGAGCCCCGCGCGCGCCCGCTCGTCGACGGACATGTCGAGCACGTCCTCGCCGTCGAGGGTGACGCTGCCGCCAGTGATGTCGTACTTCGGGTGGCCCGCGATCGAGTAGGCGAGGGTGGACTTGCCCGAGCCGTTGGGGCCCATGATCGCGTGGGTCTCGCCGTCGCCGATGGTCAGCGTGACGCCCTTGAGGATCTCCTTGGGGCCGTCCTCGGTCTTGACCGAGACCTGCAGGTCCTTGATCTCCAGCGTGCTCATTGCGGGGTGACTCCGTTCAGGGTGGTGGTGATGTCGATGTGGACGCTGCGACCGTCGGCGTCGTCGCGGATCTCGACGGGGAACGTCGCGACCGGCTCGGTCGCGGGCAGCGAGGTGGGCTTGCCGGTGCGCAGGTCGAAGCGCGAGCCGTGGAGCCAGCACTCGATGGCGCAGTCCTCGACGTCACCTTCGGAGAGGGCGACCGCGGCGTGGGTGCACAGGTCCTCGACCGCGAAGACCTCGTCGCCGTCACGGCCGAGGGCGAGGTCCTTGTCGCCCACGGTCACCCCGAGGGCCGCGCCCTCGGGGATCTCGTCGAGGGCGCAGGCGCGCTCGAAGGCCACGGTCAGTCGCTCCCCAGCATGTTCTTGGCGAGCTCGGCCTCGACGGTCTGCGTGAGCCGGTCGGCGATGGAGGGCACGCCGGCCTTGCGGATCAGGTCGGCGAAGAAGCCGTGCAGCACCAGCTGGCGGGCCTCGGACTCCGAGACCCCGCGCGAGCGGAGGTAGAACAGCTGCTCGTCGTCGAAGCGGGCGGTCGTGGACGCGTGGCCTGCGCCCTCGATCTCGCCGGTCTCGATCTCGAGGTTGGGCACCGAGTCGGCCTGGCAGCCGTCGGTGAGCACGAGGTTGCGGTTCTCCTCGTAGGTCTCGATGCCCTCGGCGACCTTGCGGATCAGCACGTTGCCGATCCAGACCGTGTGGGCGCCCTGGCCCTGCAGCGCGCCCTTGTAGCTGACGTTGCTCTTGGTCTTGGGCTGGTTGTGGTCGGCGAAGAGCCGGTGCTCGAGGTGCTGGCCGGCGTCGGCGAAGTAGAGGCCCAGCAGCTCGGCCTCACCGCCCGGGGCGGCGTACTCGACGTTGGCGTGCAGGCGCACGACGTCTCCGCCGAAGCTCACCGCAGTGTGGCGCACCGAGGCGTCACGGCCGACCTTGATCGCGTCGCGACCGAGGTGCACCGCGTCGTCGTCCCAGTCCTGCAGCGTCAGCACGTTGACCTGGGCGCCGTCGCCGACGAGCACCGAGGTGGTCGCGGCGTAGCGCGCCGAGCCGGTGTGCACCACGACGATCGTCGCCTTGGAGAAGGCGCCGACGCGCAGCACGAGGTGGCCCCAGACGACATCCTCGGCCGACTCGCCGTGCAGGCGCAGCACGACCGGCTGGTCGTCGGAGAGCTCGACCTCGGAGGCCACGTCGACGAGCACCGCGCTGGCGGCGTTCTGCACCGCGAGCGCGGAGGGCCGGTCGTTGGGGGCCAGCTCGCCCAGCTCGCGGGCCTCGGCAGCGCTGATCTCGGTGAGCGTCACGCCCTCGGGCAGCTCGGTCGTCCACGTCAGGCGGGCGTCGGACGCCTCGCCGTCGAGGAGGCCGCGCAGCCGCTTCAGCGGCGTGAACCGCCAGATCTCCTCGCGACCGTGCGGGACCGGGTGGTCGGCCAGGTCGTAGGACGGGGGCGGGTTGAGGTGGCTCTCGAGACCGGTCACGGTCTCGAGAGCGTCGGCGACAGCGGTCATCAGCCGACGGCCCCTTCCATCTGCAGCTCGATGAGGCGGTTGAGCTCGAGGGCGTACTCCATCGGGAGCTCCTTGGCGATGGGCTCGACGAAGCCGCGCACGATCATCGCCATGGCCTCGTCCTCCTCCATGCCGCGCGACATGAGGTAGAAGAGCTGGTCGTCGGAGACCTTCGAGACCGAGGCCTCGTGACCCATCGAGACGTCGTCCTCGCGGATGTCGACGTAGGGGTAGGTGTCGGAGCGGCTGATCTGGTCGACGAGCAGCGCGTCGCACAGCACGTTGGACTTCGACCCGTGCGCACCCTCGTTGACCTGGATCAGGCCGCGGTACGACGTGCGCCCGCCGCCACGCGCCACCGACTTGCTCAGGATCGAGCTCGAGGTGTGCGGGGCCGCGTGCACCATCTTGGCGCCGGCGTCCTGGTGCTGACCCTCGCCCGCGAAGGCGATCGACAGGGTCTCGCCCTTGGCGTGCTCGCCCATGAGGTAGATGGCGGGGTACTTCATCGTGACCTTGGAGCCGATGTTGCCGTCGACCCACTCCATCGTCGCGCCGGCGTCGCAGGTCGCGCGCTTGGTGACGAGGTTGTAGACGTTGTTTGACCAGTTCTGGATCGTCGTGTAGCGGCAGCGGCCGCCCTTCTTCACGATGATCTCGACGACCGCCGAGTGCAGCGAGTCGCTGGAGTAGATCGGCGCGGTGCAGCCCTCGACGTAGTGCACGTAGGCGTCCTCGTCGACGATGATCAGCGTGCGCTCGAACTGGCCCATGTTCTCGGTGTTGATCCGGAAGTAGGCCTGCAGCGGGATGTCGACGTGGACACCCTTGGGCACGTAGATGAACGAGCCACCCGACCACACCGAGGTGTTGAGCGCGGCGAACTTGTTGTCGCCGACCGGGATGACGGTGCCGAAGTACTCGCGGAAGAGCTCCTCGTGCTCCTTCAGCGCCGTGTCGGTGTCGACGAAGATGACGCCCTGCTCCTCGAGGTCCTCGCGGATCGAGTGGTAGACGACCTCGGACTCGTACTGCGCGGCGACACCGGAGACGAGGCGCTGCTTCTCCGCCTCGGGGATGCCGAGCTTGTCGTAGGTGTTCTTGATGTCCTCGGGCAGGTCGTCCCAGGTGGCCGCCTGCTTCTCGCTCGAGCGGACGAAGTACTTGATGTTGTCGAAGTCGATGCCCGACAGGTCGGAGCCCCACGACGGCATCGGCTTGCGGCCGAAGAGCTTGAGCCCCTTCAGGCGCAGGTCGAGCATCCACTGCGGCTCGCTCTTCTTGCTCGAGATGTCGCGGACGACGTCCTCGTTGAGCCCGCGCTTGGCGACCGAACCGGCCTCGTCGCTGTCGGCCCAGCCGAACTGGTAGCGACCGAGACCTTCGAGCTCGGGGTTGCGCTCCTCGATGGAGGTCATGAGGTGACCGTCTCCTTCTGGTGGTGGGTCGAGCCTGGCTGCCGCGTCGACGCGGGCGGCAGGTCGGGGATGCAGGTGGTGCAGACGCCGTCGCCGTGGGCGATGGTGGCCAGCCGCTGCACGTGGCGCCCGAGCACGCGGCTGATCGCCTCGGTCTCGGCCTCGCACAGCTGGGGGAACTCGTGGGCGACGTGCGAGACGGGGCAGTGCTGCTGGCACAGCTGCTCCCCCGCGCTCTGCCCGCTGATGAGGGGCAGCCCGCGCACGGCGGCGGCGTACCCCTCGTCGGTCAGGACCGCGGCGACGACCTCGACGCTGGTCAGGTCGGGGCGCGCGGCCGAGACCTCGGCGAAGCGCTCCTCGATGAACGACACGCGGCGGTCGGCGAAGGCGCGGACCGCCTCCTCGCCGCCGGTCTCGCGCACGAAGCGCAGTGCCTGGACGGCCAGGTCGTCGTAGTGCTGGTCGAAGCCCTCGCGCCCGCGCTCGGTCAGCGCGAACACCTTGGCCGGGCGGCCCCGGCCGCGCTGTGCCTGCGGCCGCGGGTCGCGGGCCTCCACCGCGCCCTCCTCGACGAGCTGGTCGAGGTGGCGTCGTACGGCGGCCGGCGTCAGGTCGAGACGCACGCCGAGTGCCGCTGCCGTGGAGGGGCCGTCGACGAGGAGCGAGCGCGCGACGCGCAGACGCGTCGGCTGGTCGTCCTCGAATATCACAACACCAGTGTGCCGTTATTGGATCGGCCGCTTCAAGGAAGGCTCCCCTTACCTCCGGCCGTACCCGGGGCTACCTAGACTCGGACTGTGTCAGACCCCGCCGTCGTCGTCGACGGCCTCGTGATGAGGTACGCCGAGACCACGGCCGTCGACGGCCTCTCCCTCACCGTCGAGCGCGGCACGATCACCGCCGTGCTGGGTCCCAACGGCGCCGGCAAGACCACCACGCTCGAGACCTGCGAAGGCTACCGACGCCCCCAGCAGGGCTCGGTCCGGGTGCTCGGCCTCGACCCCCGCGCCCAGGCGCGCGCGCTGCTGCCGCGCATCGGCGTGATGCTGCAGGACGGCGGTGCCTGGAGCGGCGCGCGGGCCCCGGAGATGCTGCGCCACATCGCGAGCCTGCACGCCCACCCGCTCGACCCCGCGGTGCTCGAGGAGCGGCTCGGCCTCGGCGACTGCGGCCGCACGGCGTACCGCCGCCTGAGCGGGGGTCAGAAGCAGCGCCTCGGCCTGGCGATGGCGCTCGTCGGGCGCCCCGAGGTGGTCTTCGTCGACGAGCCGACCGCCGGCCTCGACCCGGCCGCGCGGCGCACGGTCTGGGAGCTGTTCGACGAGCTGCGCCGCGACGGGGTCACCGTCGTGCTCACGACCCACTACATGGACGAGGCCGAGAAGCTGGCGGACCGCATCCACATCATCGACCGCGGCACGCTGATCGCCTCCGGCACGCCCATCGAGCTGACGCGCGGCGGCACCGTCTCGACGATCCGCCTGGTCGTCACCAAGCCGTTCCCGCCGGGCGCGCCGGCCTCCCTCGAGGCGGCGCTCGGCGCGGACATCGAGGTGGTCCTGCTCGACGAGCTGAGCCTGCTGGTGACCGGCCCGGCCGACGCCTCCACGCTCGCCAAGGTCTCCGCCTGGTGTGAGCAGAACCACGTGCTGCCGGAGTCGCTGACCCTCGGCACCCGCAACCTGGAGGACGTCTTCCTCCAGCTCACCGGCCGCGGGCTGAAGGAGTCGGCGTGAGCGGCACCTTCACCCCGCAGCCCGGCGCCGCCCCGCTGCCCCGGATGGTGCTGGCGCAGGCGCGCATGGAGGCCCGCCTGCTCGTGCGCAACGGCGAGCAGCTGCTGATCGCCGTCGTCATCCCGGTCATCGTGCTCATCGGGATGGTGCGCGGGGCCGAGCGGCTCGGCCTCGACTACGACCACCCCGTGGTCGACGTGGTCACGCCGGGGGTCCTCGCGCTCGCGGTGATGTCGACGGCGTTCACCTCGCTGGCGATCGCGACCGGGTTCGAGCGTCGCTACGGCATCCTCAAGCGGCTCGGCGCCTCACCGCTCCCCCGCTCCGGCCTGCTGGTCGGCAAGGTCGGCGCGCTGCTGGCCGTCGAGGTCCTGCAGCTCGCCGTGCTCTCCGTGGTCGGCCTCCTCCTCGGCTGGGACCCCCACCTGTCGGCCGTCTCGCTCCTGGCCGGCGCGCTCGCCGTCCTGCTCGGCACCGCGGCGTTCGCCTCGCTCGGCCTGCTCATGGCCGGCGCCCTGCGCGCCGAGGCGACGCTGGCCGCCGCCAACCTGGTCTACCTGCTGCTGCTCGCCGCCGGCGCCGTGATCCTGCCCGCGTCGGCGTACGGCGGGTTCGGCGAGGTCGCGCAGTGGCTGCCCTCCGGTGCCCTCGGCGAGGCCATGCGCGAGGCCTTCATCGACGGCACCGTCGCCTGGCGTGACCTGGTCGTGCTCGCGGCCTGGACGACACTGGGCACCATCGCGACGACGAGGACGTTCTCATGGGAGTGACCACCACCGAGCCCACCGGCACGAGGGACCGCGCAGCCCCACCGGCGACGCGGCGCACCGACCGGTTAGTGAAGCCGCTGGCCTGGGCCACCCTCGTCGCCAACATCGCGATCGTCGTCACCGGCGGGGCGGTGCGCCTCACCGGCTCGGGGCTCGGCTGCCCGACCTGGCCGCGGTGCACCGACGAGTCGTTCCGCCCGCACGGCGAGCTGGAGTTCCACTCCGCGATCGAGTTCGGCAACCGGATGCTCACCTTCGCCCTGGTGGCCATCGCGATCGCGACGTTCGTCGTCGCCTGGCGCACCCGGCGGCGCGAGCTGCGGGTGATGTCGCTGGTCATCGCCCTCGGCATCCCCGCCCAGGCCGTCATCGGCGGCATCACGGTGCTCACCGACCTCAACCCCTGGCTCGTCGCCCTCCACCTGCTCTGCTCGATGGCGATCATCGGGGTCGCCGTACGGCTGCTGCTCAGCGTCGACGCCCCGCTGCCACCGGCCCGACGCGGCCCGCCGGCGGTGCTCGCCTGGGCGACGTTCGCCGTGGCCTGGGTCGTGCTCTACCTCGGCACCGTCGTCACCGGCTCCGGCCCGCACGCGGGCGACCTGCGCACCGAGCGCAACGGCCTCGACCCGCTGCAGATGAGCCAGCTGCACGCCGACGTCGTCTTCCTCTTCGTGGGGCTGGTCATCGGCCTGCTCGTCACCCTCCACGTCGTCTCCGGCCCCACGACCTCCCGCGCCCGGCGCGCCGTCGTCGCCCTGCTCGTGATCACCCTTGCCCAGGGCACCGTCGGCTTCGTCCAGTACTTCACCGACCTCCCCGAGGTGCTCGTCGGCATCCACATGCTCGGCGCCGCCGTCATCTCCGCCTCCGTCACCTGGGTCCTGCTCCGGGTCCGGCGCCCGGTGGCCTGAGGCCTGAGGCCGTCCTTCCCGTGGGCGGTGAGTGGTCAACCCGGCTCCACCGCTGGCGGTGAGCCGTCAACCCGCTCGAGGTCGGCCCGGGTTCACCACTCACCGCTCACGCAGGGTGGAGGTTGGCAGCTCACCGCCCGCCGGGGCCGCCGCGGGCGTGCTCACGTCCGGGTGGCGGTGACTGCTCAACCCGCGGCGCCGAGTGGCGGTGAGCTGTCAACCGTTCTGACGCCCTGACAGGTTGAGGAGTCACCGCTCCCCTGCGCCCCGGGTTGACGGCTCACCGCTCCCCAGGAGCGACGCCCGGCGTCGACGAAGCCTCCACAGGTCGCGGACGCCGGTCGTCTCTCCACAGCCCACTGCGACACGGGTCGCGCCAGCGGCGGGTTCGACGACGGTGGGGGACGTGACCGCAGAGCCCGCAGAGCAGCCCCTGATCGGGCCGGCGCCGTTCACCCGCGCCCAGGCCCGGGCAGCCGGGGTGAGCGACCGGCAGCTGCAGCACCGCCGCTACGTGAGGGTGCTGCCGCGGGTCTGGCGCCACGTCGACCACAAGATGAGCGACGAGGACTGGCGCAGCGCCGCTCTGCTCGCGCTGCCCCCGCGCGTCCACCTGACCGGCATCACCAGGTTGCAGCAGCTCGGGTTGGACTACGGCCCGCGGCTGCCGGTGCGGTGCGTCGTGGAGGGCGACCTCCACCTCGCCTACGACCACGTCTTCCTGCACCGCACCAAGCGTCTGCCACCGACCGACGAGATCGGCGTCTGCGTCGCTGCGGCGTTCATGGCCTACGCCCGCCTGACCCGCGTGATCGACGCGGTCAAGGTAGGCGACTGGTTGCTGCACCGAGGACACCTCGACCTCGCCGAGCTCGAGAGGCTGGCGACGTCGGCCCTGTGGCGAGCGGGGGCCGACGAGGCGCTGTGGGTCCTGCCCCACCTCGACGGCCGCGCCCGCTCCGTGAAGGAGTCTGAGCTGCGGTGTGTGCTCGCCTTCGCCGGACTCCCGACGCCAGCTGTCAACGCGGCTCTGCCGGTCGGGCCCGACGCCGAGGCGTACGGCGATCTGGTCTACCGCCCCTGGCGCACCGTGGTGGAGTACGAGGGCGGGCACCACCAGACGGACCGCGCGACCTACCGCTCCGACATCGACCGCTACGCGCTGTTCCGCACCCACGGCCACGACTACGTCCAGATCACGGCTGAGCACCTCGGCCGGCCGCGTGCCGCTGTGCTGCGCGTCGACCAAGCACTGCGCCGGGCGGGCTACGACGGGCAGGCGCCGGCCTTCGGCGAGCACTGGCGCACGCTCTTCGCCTCCGTGGCCACCGCCGTCGGCCCCCGGGACCGGGACCGCCGAGCAGGTTGACAGCTCACCGCCCACCCGAGTCACACCAGCGACGCGTAGATCTCCTCGAACCGCCCGGCGACGGCGCTCTGGAGGTAGCGACGGACCTCGACGGTCGCGGCGGCGGCGAGCCGGGCGCCCAGCTCGGGCGACGAGACGAGCCGACTGAGCGCCGCGGCGGTGGCGTCGACGTCGCCGGGGGGTACGACGAGAGCCGAGTCGCCGTCGGTGACCATGTCGGCGATGCCGCCCATCGACGTGGTGACGAGCGGCGCGCCGAGGGCCATCGCCTCCAGGACGGTGGTGGGGCACGGGTCGGGCCACTGCGAGGGCAGGACGGCGGCCCGGGCGTGGGCGAAGCCGGACACGATCCGCTCGTGGTCCCACTTCTGCTCGGCGCGGGCGCCCTCGGGCAGGTCGGAGAGGTCCATCGCCTCGCGGCCGACGAGCAGCAGGGCGGGCCGGGTGGCCGGGTCGAGCCGGGCGTACGCCGCGAGGACGGTGCCGACGCCCTTCTGCTCCGACAGGTCACCGGCGAAGAAGAGGTAGCCGCCGTCGGGCAGCGCCGGGTCGCGCGGCACGTCGCGGGCGCTGAGTAGCGCGTCGGGCACGAAGTTGGGCACGACCTCCCACCGCACGCCCTGCTCGTCGAGCGCGTTCGCCTCCCCGACGTACGTCGACACGGGGGTGAAGACGTCGACGACCCGGTTGCGCACGGGACGCCCGGTGCGCACCGCGGCCTGGATGACGGGGCCGCGGCCGGCGCCGTACCAGTCGGTGGTGCAGGTGAAGCACTTGCGCGGCGCGGGGCCGGAGCAGAGCCCCTCGTCGAGGTACATCAGCCGCTTGGTCGGGCAGACGTGGCTGTAGTCGTGCAGCGAGTAGACGAGCGGCAGGCGGCGGGCCGCGGGCAGCGGCAGGTAGGAGTTGATGATCCAGTTGTGGGCGTGCACCACGTCGGGACGCAGCCGGGCGACGAGCCGCCCCAGCTCCCCGGTGACGAAGGGGTCGGGGACCGGCAGGGCGAGGGGCCGGTCTGCGGTCGGGTAGAGCGCCGGCACCCGCACGCCGAGGTTGGACAGCGGGTGCACGGTGACGCCGGGGTCGTCGAGCGGCGGCTGCCCCACGTCGAGGCAGGCGACGTGCACGTCGTGGCCGCGCGCGGCGAGCTCGAGCGACAGGTTGCGGACGTGGCGCTCCTCGCCACCGATGACCGGCGGGTAGAACTGCGCCAGCACCAGCACCCTCATGCGCGGGCCTGCGAGGCCGAGGTGCCGATGGTCGAGACGTGGCCGAGCCGCCCCCGGACGTACCACCACGCGGTCACGAACAGGCACGTCACGATGCCGGCGGCGCCGCGCACGTTGCCGCGCGACAGCTCGCGCAGCACCCCGCGGGGCAGCACGCGCGTGGCGTAGCCGCGCTCGTCGGAGGTCGCGTCGCCGGCGCCGACGACGCGCGAGATGGCGGCCTTGGAGATGCCCTCGGCGTGGGAGCGTGAGACGAGGTAGGACCACTCGCAGCGCGCCTCGGTCACGCGGTGGTGGACGACCGCGGTCGGCTCGAAGACCACCCTCGCGCCCGGGATCCGCTGGCCGATGCGGATGCAGAGCTCTGTCTCCTCGTTGCCGAGCGGGATCAGCCCCACGCGCCCGACCTCTTCGAGGAAGTCGCCGACCTGCTCGAACGCCGTCGCGCGCACCGACATGTTGCAGCCCCACAGGTTGCGCACGTCGCCGCGCACCGTCGGCTGTCCGAGGTAGGTGCAGCCGACCAGCCAGTCGAGCTCGGGTGGCAGGTGCGCGGGCCGCTCCCGCGGCCACACCGGGCGGGCGACGCCGCCGACCGCCATCACCCGAGGGTCGTCGTACGCCGCGAGCAGGCGCTCCAGCCAGTCGGTCTCGGGCCGCGCGTCGTCGTCGACGAAGGCGACGACCGAGCCCCGCGCGAGGGCGATGCCGGTGTTGCGGGCCCCGGACGCGCCGCCGGTGCGCGGGTTGTCGAGCACCCGGATGCCGGGCAGCACCGCGGGCAGCTCGGCGCGGGCCCGGTCGAGGAGCGCGTGGTTGTGATCGACGACGAGCAGCACCTCGAGCGGCGGCCGCGTCTGGCGGGCGAGCGCGGCCGCGCCGGCCACGATGTCGTCCCAGCGGTCCATCGTGTGGGCGCAGACGACCACGCTGGCCTCGAGCGCGGCTCCCTCAGGCAGCGGCCCTGGGCCGGGGACCGGGTCGCTCACGCGGACCCCCGACGACGAAAGGGCCCGTGGACGTGCCCTCCCGGTAGCGACGGCAGTCGCACAGCGCGCAGTCGCTGCCGCGCCGGTAGTGCTCGTGGGCGCGGGGCACGTGCCCGCAGCGGCACGGCTGCGGCTCTCGTGGTGCGGTCGGGAGCAGACGGGGCAGACGCACCCGAGACCTCCACGCGTTCGGCGGGACCTGACGACACGAGTGTGTCAGGCCGGCCCCCGTCCTGTCGGCGCATTCGCCGAAACGGACCAGTCACCGGACAGACCACTCCTCGAGGGCGGCGTAGGTCCGGTTGGGCCGGCCGCTCGGGTCGAGGAGGGTGAACTGGGGCGGGTCCCACGGCGTCGGGTGCAGGGCGTACCAGCTGAAGACCGGCACGTACGCCGCGCAGGTGGCCTGCTCGAGCGCCTGGGTGAGGTACGTCGCGCGCCGGGCGTCGGGCACGGCGGGGCGGTCGGAGCCGGCCGACGTCGAGTACCCGAACTGGGTGACGTAGACGTCGTGCGGGTCGCCCCGGTCGGCCAGCACCCGGTGCAGACCGGTGAACCCGGAGAAGTTCGCGTCGTAGAGCCCGAACGGCTCCCGGTCGTAGCGCTTCGCGGCGTCGACGTCGTCGGGACCCGCGCCGTTGGAGAACGGGTGGGCGCCCAGCAGGTCGAAGGGCGCGGTGTCGAGGCCGAGGTCGTCGAAGGCGTCGTAGAGGGCCTCGAGGTAGCCCACGTCGTTACTGGCCAGCCCGCCGCTGACGACCTGCGTCTGCGGGCTCACACTGCGGACCACGGCGGTGGAGGCCTCCAGGAGGCGCGCGAACCCGACGGGGTCGGGACCGGTCGGCCACCACTTGCTCTCGTTGGGCTCACTCCACACCTCGAGGTAGTCGACCTCGCCGTCCAGGTGCTGCAGCACCCGGGTCAGGAACGCCGACCACCGCTCGAGCTCGGCGGCCGACCGCGGCGGCTGCCGCTCGTCACGAGGGTCGTCGAGCGCCCAGTCGGGCATGCCGACCAGCTGCAGGCGCACCTGCATGCCGGCGGCTCGGGCGGCCTCGACGTTGCGGTCGACGTACTCGAACCGGATCGGTGCGTCGGCGCTCGGCTGCATCGTGCGGAACGACGTCGTCGTCGAGATCACGCTCGCGCCCGCCTGCGCCGCCAGCGCGACGAGGTCGGAGACCTGCCGGCGCGACAGGATCGGGTCGGACGGGACGCCCGTCGCGGACTGCACGTTGAGGTCGATCGCGGGCCCGGGCCGCTCGGCGGTCGGCTGGCAGGACTCGACGGGTCGGCCGAGCTCGGGCAGGCCCGCGGAGTCGTACGCCGGCTGGGCGCGGTCGTTGCCGGGGGCGCGCGTGCCCGACCAGAGCCCGATGCCGACGACGGCGAGCACCAGCACGACCACCCCGACGACGTACGGCGCCGCGAGGCCGCGCTCGTCGGACCTCGCCTCGGCAGCCGGGCCGCCGCGCGAGGCGCGCAGGGCCTGCAGCTGCGACAGCGGCGAGTGCCAGCGCACCCCGGCGAAGGCCCGCCTGATCCACGGCAGCCCGAGCACCATCTCGAGCACCATCGCCGAGAGCCACCCGAGGCAGAGCCCGATCGCGCCGCCGAGCATCGCGCCGACGAAGGCGCCGAGCATCTCGAGGGCGAGGGCGGAGCCCGCGAGCCGGGTCGCGAGGCCGTACTCGTGCTGGGTGCGCCACAGCACGACGAGGTGGTCCTTGATGACCATCCAGAGACCGGCGGGCACGAGCAGCGCGAGGATCCCCCACGACGCCCGGGAGTAGTCGCCGCCGAAGATGAGCAGCACGGGCTCGCCGAGCACCCACGCGCCGACGCAGAGCAGGAAGCTGAGTGTGAGCGCCGCCGGGATCGTGCGCCCCATCCCGGTGCGGAACTCCTCGACCGAGGTGTGGGCCCCGTGCGCGAAGAGCGCGGTGGCCAGCAGGTACGGCGGCAGGAAGACGAAGGTCGCCATCAGCCACGCGATCGCGAACTCCGCGTTGTCGACCGAGCTGAGGCTCAGGCCCGCGACCACCGGCACCATCTGCGAGCCGGCGGCGAGCGAGAGGCTCAGTCCGTGGTTGCGCAGCGCCAGCGGCATGATGTCGCGCAGGTCGCGCAGCAGACCGGGGCTGCTCGTGTCGCCGCGCGGCAGCCGCAGGCGCCACAGCGTGAACGGGATCGACAGCAGCAGCGGCAGCACCCAGCAGACCTGCAGCACGTGGGAGTCGGTGAAGCCCAGCGAGAGCAGCACGAGGGTGACCGGGAAGCGCAGGCTGGAGGCGACCAGGTTGCGCGCGACCTGCACCTCGGAGCGCTGCACGGCCAGCGAGCTGTCGTCGACGACGAGCGCCCACGCGAAGCCGGCGATGCCGAGCACGAACGTCGTCGCGCCGATGGGGTCGCCGAGGGCCTGGCGCAGGTTGGCCGAGAAGAGCGGCGAGGCCAGCACGATCGCCCCGCCGACCACGGCCGACGAGACGGCGACCACCAGCAG
>Ga0325401_1003260_pt1 | contig 14805 bp, 19 predicted proteins | sample PopdelMetagenome_FD_205666 | JGI IMG/M metagenome (GOLD analysis project Ga0325401, IMG submission 205666) | Populus deltoides microbial communities from Bellville, Georgia, United States - Xylem-PdKOR-R2 | ecosystem: Host-associated > Plants > Phyllosphere > Stem > Wood/Secondary xylem | place...
TCCGCGCCGACGCGGTCGATGAGGGTCACCGAGACGGCGAGGCCGGTCTGGACGCAGACCATCGCGGCCATGGCCATGAGGGCGCCCTGGCGGGAGCGGTCGGGGACGGCGTACGAGGCGTGCACGACGTCAGTCAAGACCGGGGGAACCCTTCGCGTCCACGTCGATCTGCCGTACTCACCGTTCACGAATCGTGGACAATGGCAGGCGTGGACCTGCGCCGCCTGCACCTGCTCGTCGAGCTGTCACGGCTCGGGTCGATGCGCGCGGTCGCCGACACCCACGGCCTGACGACGTCGACCGTCTCGCAGCAGGTCGCGGCGCTGGCCCGCGAGGTCGGCACACCGCTGGTCGAGCCCGACGGCCGTCGGGTGCGGCTCACGCCGGCCGGGCGGCGGCTGGCCGACCACGCGGTGACGATCCTGGCCGCGGCCGACGCCGCCCGTGTCGACCTCGACCCGGCCGCCGAGCCCGCCGGGACGCTGCGCGTCGGGGGCTTCGCCACCGGGATCCGCACGTCGCTGCTCCCGGTGGTCGCCGAGCTCGAGCGGACCCACCCGGCGGTCGAGGTGCTGATCAGCGAGTACGAGCCGGCCGAGGCGCTGGCGCTCCTGGCCGAGGACGACCTCGACCTGGCCCTGACCTACGACCACAACCTGGCGCCGGTGGCCCTGCCGCCGACGATGTCGGCGATCGCGCTGTGGACCGCGCCCTGGTCGCTGGCGGTGCCGAGCGGCTCCGACCAGCCCGCCGCGGGCGTGGGGTTCGCCGCGTGGGCCAACCGCGACTGGATCGTGAACTCCCGCAACACCGCCGACGAGGACGTCCTGCGCACGCTCGGCGCGCTCGCCGGCTTCACCCCGCGGGTCCGGCACCGCATCGACAGCCTCGAGCTCGTCGAGGACCTGGTCCTGGCCGGGCAGGGGCTCGCCCTGCTGCCCGCGGCGAGCCGGCCGCGCGCGGGGGTGAGCCTGCTCGAGCTGCGGGACCCGCCCGTCCTGCTCACCGCGTACGCGGTCACCCGCCTCGGCCGTGAGCGCTGGTCACCGTTGCGGCTGCTCCTCGATCAGCTCGCCGCGCAGGACGCGCCCTGATCCTGTCGGGGGACTGACGATCAGCGGGCGTCGTCGTACCACTGCCCGTGGAACCCCAGGGGCAGTGCGTCCGGGACCTCGGCCCGCGCGACCTCGGTGAACGTCCCGGCGTCCAGGGCGAGCAGGAAGGAGCGTCGGGCGGCGGAGTCGAGGACGAGGGAGAGGACGACGCCCGCGTCCTCGGCGCTGCTCGAGGGGTCGTCGACCAGGACCGGCTCGCCCGGCCAGCAGCCCTCGGCCGTCCACTTCCGGGTGCTGCCGTCCTCGACGTCGACCTTCACCAGCCGGTCGGAGAACGACGTCGTCAGGGTGTCCGGCGTCCCGACGCCGTAGACGTGGCGGTAGGGCAGCCCCGAGCGCTGGACGTACGCGATCGCCGGGAACTCGAACGGCGTGCGGCTCAGCAGGCGCCACGTCACCGGCCCGCCGTCCAGGGGCACCCGGTAGCGGCGCAGCTCGCCCGCCGGCGTCCGCGGGCCGGGCCCGCGGAGGGCGTCGAGGTCGAACTGGTGCATCGCCTGCTCGCCGGGGACCGACGGCAGGTCGACGAGCAGGGCGCCGTCGGACTCGAAGGCGTTGACCTGGTGGTAGCAGAAGAAGGCAGGGACCACGCTGCGGCAGACGACCGAGCCGGTGGCGCGCTCCACGACCGTGAACCGCGTCCCGCGCTCGGGCCGCCAGTCGTGGCTGTCGACGAGCGAGCGGCCGGCGAGCAGCGACAGGGTGTTCGCCAGCAGGGGGTACTCGAGCAGGACGACGAACCGTGCGGTCATCGCGAACGAGTGCATGTACGACGGGTGCTCCGTCGGCACGCTGGCGACCAGGCGGCGCTCCAGGCTGTCGTCGTCGAGCTCGTACACGTGATAGCTGCTGCGCCGCCCGTACTGCAGGGTCAGGCCGGTCAGCAGACCGCGGGCCTGCTCGTGGTGCGGGTGCGCGCAGCACCAGTCGCCGGGCAGGTCGTCGTCGTAGCGGAGGACGTCGGTGGTCTCGAGGGTGGACGGGTCGTACGGGATCGCGTCCGGGGTCTCGGTCACGGCCACGTGGCGCCCGCCGAGGCGGAGCACGTTGACCACGGCGTTCGTCCCGGTCTCCGGCGGCCGACCGAACCGCGCCAGCCGCGCGGGCCACGACCGGGGCGGGGTGGTGCCGACCTCGGCGAACCCGAACGCGCCGGTCTCCGTCGCCGCCCGCCAGGCCGGGCTGCGCACGTAGCGGCGGGCGTAGGAGACCCGGCCGTCGCGCACCGTGAAGCGCTGGAGCAGCGCCAGCCCGTCGAACCAGTGCCGGGCCGGCTGCCCGCGACCGCCGGGCTGCGCGGTGAAGCGGCCGGGGCCGTTGCGCACCAGCGTGCCGCCCAGCCACGCCGGCCAGGTCCCCGTCGTCTCGAGCTCGGTGTCGACGACCTCGGTGTCGATCCCCTCGAGCCCGACCCGGTAGTCGCCCACGGTGGTCCTCCCGTCCTCGCTCCCAGCCACCGTAGGTGGCGGCCCTTCGACAGGCTCAGGGATCGTGGCTGGGTCGGTGCGCGGCTATCGGACCACGACCCCTGAGCTCGTCGAAGGGCGCTGGCGGCGCCGCGGCTCAGTGCCGGTCGATGACCAGGAACTGGCCGTCGTCGACCGAACCGTCCGGGCGCGTCTTGGCGACGAGGCCGAAGGGGGCGGCGTCGCCCGCGCTGTCGCCGATGCCGAAGTCGCTGTCGTTGGACACGATGATCCGGCGGCCGCCGTCGAGCACCGCGACGCCCTCGATCTTGTCGTGGTCGAAGAAGGTGCCGTCGGGCGCGGCGGCGTCGGTGAGGGCGCCGAGGTCGAGGTAGAGCTTCTTGCTCACCGGCGTCACGCCCGCGGTGGTCAGCGCGCTCGTCGCGGAGGCGCTGTCGCCGGTGCCGGACACGGCCTCGAGGCTCTTGCCGCCGAGCGAGACCCCGGTCGTGGCGCTGTACGGCCCGGCCGCGGTGCGCGGGCCGACGTCGGTCGCGCCGCTCAGGTCGACCTCGTAGAGCTTCTTCACCGCGCCCGGCCCGAACTCGCCGTCCCGCTCGTCGACGACGAAGCGCGTGGCCGACAGCGCGGCGATCTCGCTGACCGCCGTGCCGAGCGCCTTCGGGTCGTCGAGCACGTACGCGTACTCGCGGCTCACCTTCGTCCTCAGGTCCACGGTGACGATCCGGGTGACCGCGACCGACTTCGGCTTGCCGGCGTCGGCCTGGGTCAGCGCCGACTGCATGATCCCGACGAGCGTCTTCCCGTCCGGCGTGATGGTCAGGCCCTCCATGCCGCGGTTCGGCGTCCGCAGCGCGAGCTCGCGGGGCAGCGAACCGTCGAAGGGCGAGAGCCGCTCGATCGCGCGCCCCTTCCTGCTGAAGTGCGTGATGAACGGGCCGTACTCGTCGGACACCCAGAAGGTCCCGTCCTTCAGCGCCACCAGGCCCTCGGAGTCGTAGCCGTACGGCGACGCCGGCAGGACCTTGCCGTCGAGGTCGGTGATCGTCTCGCCGGTGCCGGCCTGGGTGTTGACCTGCCCGTTGTACGGCGTGCCGTCCTTGGCCCGCAGCTCGATCCGCTTGACGAGCCTGGCGCTGCCGTCCTTCTTGAGCGTGAACTTCCCGATCGAGGGCACGAAGCCGGGGCTCGGCTCGATCTTGCTGTCGTCGGGGCCGTCGACGTTCGGGCCGCGGTCGGTCAGGCCGTACACCTGGTCCTTGTGGCCGGGCACGGGCACGACGGCCGAGCCGTAGCCGTCGCCACGGACCTGCACGCCGCCGACGGTGCCGATCGGGGCGACGCGCTCGGTGTAGACGCGCAGGGAGAGCGAGGTCGGCGGGTGGGGGCCGGGGGCGGGGGCCGGCTTGGCCGAGGCGGCGGGGACGGCGGTCGCGGTGGCGGTCAGGGCCAGGCCGGCGACGAGCGTTCCGAGGAGGAGGGGGCGACGGGTCACGAGGCGCGAACCTAGGGCGGCGCGGTGAACCGCAGGTGGCGTCGAGGTGACGGTTCGGCGCAGGATGGAGCCATGAGGGGACGGGTGCTGGTCGTGCTCGTGCTCGTCGTGACGGTCGCCGTGATCGTCGCGTCCACGGTCTCGTTCGTGCGGCAGCGGCAGGCCCCGGTCGTCGTCGACGCGTCGTGCCCGGCGCTGCTGCCCGGCACGAGCAACGCGACGGACGACTACGGCGACGTGGTCGAGTGGCGGGGGAAGAGCCTCTGGCGCAGCGAGCAGCGCACGACCGCCGGCGAGCAGGTCGGCGTGGTCGGGTGCACCGTCACCTCGATGCCCAACCCGGACGGGCTGCGGGTCGCGCAGCTGCCGTGGGCCGACGGGACGGCGACCGTGCTCGAGCGCGGTACGACGCTGCACCTGCCGCGTGAGGATCGCGAAGGGCCGGCCCTGGTCGCGCGGACCGCCGACGGCGACGTCCTCTACTGCCCGGACGTCGTGGACGCGCCGCCGACCTGCTGAGGACCGGTCAGGTCCCGGTCAGGTGGTCGAAGTCGCCGCGGACCCAGGCGACGTACCGCTCGGCCGAGCGTCCGACCCACGTCGAGGCGTCGGCGCGGACGCAGCCCCCGAAGTTGTCGTAGAGCCGCTCGGGCCCCAGCGCCAGGACGCGGTCGGCGACCGTCCGGACGACGGCCGCGGACAGCGGCACCTTGTTCGGGTAGCTGCGCATGAACGACACCCAGTGCTCGTCCGGCGTCCCGGCGACGGTGTCCCCGGTGAGCAGCACCGTCGCACCGTCCGCCCCGGCGAACCGGGCGACCGCGCTGCCCGGGAAGTGCCCGCCGACGCGGTGCAGCACTACGCCCGGCAGCACCTCGTGCGTCTCGCCCCAGCCCTGCACGCGCTCGTCCTCGCGCTGGACCCAGCCGCGGTCCCGCTCCTGGACCCACACCGGCGCGTCGAAGCGTCGCGCCCAGTCGACCTGCGCGCCGAACATGTGCGGGTGGCTCGACGCGACCGCGGCGACCCCGCCGGCGCCGCGCACCGCCGCCTCGAGGTCGTCGTCGACGTAGCCGTTCGGGTCCCACAGCAGGTTGCCCGCGCCGGTCTGCACCAGGAGCGCGCGCTGCCCGATCCCGACCGACGGCTCGACGCCGATCCCGAGCAGGCCCGGCTCGACCTCCTCGAGCGCGCCGGCGTGGCCCTCGGCGGCGAGCTCGGCCATGGTCGTCCAGCGCTGGCCGGACGGGCGCACGTACTGCCGCTCGTCGCTGCAGATCGCGCAGGTCAAGGGCGGGTCGGCGGTCTCCGGCTGCTCGACGGCGCAGGTGCGGCAGATCCAGACGGGCACGGTCTCGTTCTCCTCAGGTCGCGAGCGAGTGGGGGAGCGGGACCTGCGTCAGCTCGGCGTACGCCGCGTCGAGCGCGGTCGCGGCCACGCCGAGCCCCTCGATGCGCCCGACCGCGTCCGCGAGCCGCGGCGAGCGGCCCTCGTGGGCGAGCAGGTCCATCGACATCGAGAGCACCAGGGCGTGGCTGTGCAGGCCGACGTCGAGGACGTGGCGCAGGCGCTCGTCGTCGGGGTGGGCGCAGCGGGCCGGCAGCTCGTCGCGCAGGCTGAAGAAGCGGCGCACCAGCGGGCCGCCGCGCGGCGCGATGAGGCCGAGGTGGCCGTGCCGGCGGATCTCGGAGAGGACGGCCTCGGCCCGGTCCTGGAGGATGACCGCCTCCGCGGCGGCCCGACGCAGCCGGGTGCGGTCCTCGACCACCGGCTCGGGGCGCGCGACCGCGTCGGTCAGCACGGCGCCACCGCCGCGCAGCCAGCTCCACAGGCGGCCCACGCGGCTCACAGTAGGCCCGGTCGACGCGCGCGGCCAGAGGCGGCGGATAGCGTGCGGGGCATGGCTGGACAGGACACGGGACGGCCGTTGCGACGGCTCGGCTTTCTCACCATCGGCCTCTTCGACCCCGCCGACCCCGGCCCCGGCCACGCCTTCACCCTCGAGATGATCGAGCTCGGCGAGCGGCTGGGGTTCGACAGCGCGTGGCTGCGCGACCGGCACCTGCAGCACGGCATCTCCTCGCCGGTCGCGGTGCTGGCGGCGGCCTCGCAGCGGACCTCGCGGATCGACCTCGGCACGGCGGTCATCCCGCTCGGCTGGGAGAACCCGCTTCGCCTGGCCGAGGACCTGGCCACGGTCGACGTGCTCAGCGGCGGCCGGCTCAACCCGGGCGTCAGCGTCGGGCCTCCGATGGCCTGGGACGACGTCAAGGCGTCGCTCTACCCCGACACCGCCGAGGTCGAGGACTTCGGCTACGGCCGGGTCGAGCGGCTGCTCGGCTTCGTCTCCGGCGAGCGGGCGAGCACGTTCACCGGCACGCGGGGCATCGAGGTCTTCTCCGACCGGGTGCAGCCGCAGGCGCCCGGGCTGCGCGAGCGCCTCTGGTACGGCGGCGCCAGCCTTCGCTCGGCGCAGTGGGCCGGCGAGCACGCGATGAACTTCCTCACCTCGAGCGTCCTCAAGGTCGACGAACCGCTGCCCGAGGGCGAGGCGTACGACTTCGGCGCGCTGCAGGCCGAGCAGGTGCGGGCCTACCGCGCCGCGCACCCGGCGGGCGAAGCGGCCCGGGTCTCCCAGGGGCTCGTCGTGCTCCCGACCGACAGCGCGACCCGCGAGCAGCGCGAGCGCTACACCGCGTACGCCGACGCGCGGCTCGAGCGCACCCGCGAGCCGCAGGGCCCGGGCCGGCTGCTCTTCGCGCCCGACCTGGTCGGCACCTCCGAGGAGCTCGCCGAGCAGCTGGCCGCGCACGCGGCCTTCCGCGAGGTCGACGAGGTCGCCTTCGCGCTGCCCTTCACCTTCGAGCCCGAGGACTACGTCCAGATCCTCACCGACATGGCCACCCGCCTCGGGCCGCTGCTCGGCTGGGAGCCGCAAGCCTGAGCCTCAGAAGGAGTCGCTGAGGTCGCCGAGGACGGCCACGAGGGCGACCAGGCCGACCAGGACCACGGCCGCCACGACCACGACGAGCACGATGGCGAAGACGACGAGGACGACCACGACGGACCCGTCCGGGCGGGTCTCACCGGGCTCCGGACTCATGCCGCTCATCCTGCGGCTCGCGGCGGCCGTGCGCTCCGCTTCCCGCGCAGAAGGAAGCGCCAGAGCTCGTCGACCCGGTTCCCGCCTCCGCGACCTCGTCTGGCGCTTCCTTCTGCACAGGGCGGCGAGGTCTCAGCCGTCGGAGCACGACGGGCCCGGGCGGGTGCTCGACCTAGGGTGACCGCGTGCTCCGGATCAGCCAAGACCTCGTCGACGGGATGGTCGCCCACGCGCGCGCGGACCACCCGGACGAGGCGTGCGGCGTCATCGCGGGACCCGAGGGCTCGGACACGCCGCTGCGCCTCGTGCCCATGATCAACGCGGACCGCTCGCCGACCTTCTTCCGCTTCGACCCGAGCGAGCAGCTCGAGATCAGCAAGCAGATGTGGGCCGCCGACGAGGAGATCGTGGTCGTCTACCACTCCCACACCGCGACCGAGGCCTACCCGTCGCGCACCGACGTGTCGTACGCCGCGGAGCCGCAGGCGCACTACGTGCTGGTCTCGACCGCGGAGTCCGGTCGTGAGCCCGGGCCGGTGTCGGTCCGCTCCTTCCGGATCCTCGAGGGCGAGGTCACCGAGGAGGAGATCGAGGTCCTCCCGGCGCCCGACGCGCAGGGCGAGACGGAATAGGGCGTCCGCGGGTCGCGTTCGACCCGGGGCAGGGCCAGCACGGACCAGTACGCGAGTGGAAGTGAGCAGGACATGGCGGTAGAGGTGCGGATCCCGACGATCCTGCGGACCTACACGGGCGGCGAGAAGGCCGTCTCCGGGCAGGGGACCACCCTCGCCGAGCTGTTCGACGACGTCGAGGGCCGGCACCCCGGCCTGCGGGCGCGGATCGTCGACGAGAAGGCCGACAGCACCGCGCTGCGCCGCTTCGTCAACGTCTACGTCAACGACGAGGACGTCCGCTTCTCCGGCGGCCTCTCGGCCCCCGTCGCCGACGGCGACGTCGTCGTCGTCCTCCCCGCCGTCGCGGGCGGCTCGCTCTGAGCGCCCGGTGACCAGGTTCGCCTCCCTCGAGGACTCGGTCGGCGGCACCCCGCTGGTCGGGCTGCCGTCGCTCTCGCCGAGCGAGGACGTGCGGCTCTGGGCCAAGCTCGAGGACCGCAACCCGACCGGTTCGATCAAGGACCGCGCGGCTCTGGCCATGATCAGGGCCGCCGAGGCCGACGGCCGCCTGCGGCCCGGCTCGACCATCCTCGAGCCGACCAGCGGCAACACCGGTATCTCGCTGGCGATGGCCGCCAAGGTGCGCGGTTACCGCATGGTCTGCGTGATGCCCGAGAACACCTCGATCGAGCGCAAGCAGATCCTGGCCATGTGGGGCGCGGAGATCGTGTCCTCCCCGGCCGCCGGCGGCTCGAACGAGGCCGTCCGCGTGGCCAAGGAGGTCGCGGCGGACCACCCCGACTGGGTGATGCTCTACCAGTACGGCAACCCGGCGAACTCCGAGGCGCACTACCTCACTACCGGGCCCGAGATCCTCGCCGACCTGCCGACCGTCACGCACGTGGTCGCCGGCCTGGGCACGACGGGCACGTTGATGGGCATGGGCCGCTTCTTCCGCGAGCACAAGCCGGAGGTGCAGATCATCGCGGCGGAGCCCCGCTACGGCGAGCTCGTCTACGGCCTGCGCAACCTCGACGAGGGCTTCGTGCCCGAGCTGTACGACGCCAGCCTCGTCGACCGCCGCTTCTCGGTGGGCGCGCGCGACTCGGTGCGCCGGGTCCGCGAGCTGCTCGAGCGCGAGGGGATCTTCGCTGGCCTGTCGACCGGCGCGATCGTCCACGCCGCGCTCGCCCAGGCGACGCGCTCGCTGAAGGCGGGGGAGCCCGCCGACATCGCGTTCATCATCTGCGACGCGGGCTGGAAGTACCTCTCGACCGGTGCCTACAACACCGACCTCGACACGACCGAGGACTTCCTCGACACCCAGGTCTGGGCGTAGCCGCACGCCGGCCGTCCTCGGCAGGCGGTGCAGGTCGCGCACGACCGACCCGGTCGGTCGCGTGCGACCGTTCGGGGGCAGACTGCTCCCCATGACCCAGCAGCCCGCCCAGGCGGTCGTCCCCAGCCGCATCAACCACCTCCGCCTGACCGTCACCGACATCGCCCGGTCGAAGGCCTTCTACGGCACCCTCCTGGGACGCGAGCCCGTCATCGACCACTCGGCCGAGGTCGACGAGCCGGGGGTGCGTGAGGACCAGAGCCGCTTCTACGGCGGGGTCGTCTACTCCTTCGGCGACCAGGTGCTCGGGCTCCGTCCCGTCGCCGAGCCCGGCGACACCTTCTCCTCCACCCGTGTCGGCCTGGACCACGTCGGGCTGCAGGTCGCCTCCCGCGCCGAGCTCGAGGCGGCGGCCGAGCGCCTGGCCGCCGACGGCGTGCCGCACGGCGAGATCACCGACCTCGGCTCGATGCTCATCCTGTCCCTGCAGGACCCGGACGACATCAACCTCGAGCTCTGCTGCCCGCAGGGCTGACTCGCCTAGGATCGGGCCCCGTGGCAGCACCCGGGACCGAGGCGCCGGTCGGGATCTTCGACTCCGGCTTCGGCGGGCTCCTGGTGGCCCGCGCGGTGACCGACCTGCTGCCGTACGAGGACATCGTCTACCTGGGCGACACGGCCCGGTGCCCCTACGGGGACCAGCCGATCGCCCAGGTGCGCGAGTACGCGCTGGAGTGCCTCGACCACCTCGTCGCGCAGGGCGTGAAGGCCCTCGTGATCGCCTGCAACGCGGCCAGCGCCGCGGTCCTGCGCGACGCACGCGAGCGCTACTCGGTGCCCGTCGTCGAGGTCATCTCACCCGCGGCGAGACGCGCGGCGGCCGCCACGCGCAACGGCCGCGTCGGGGTCATCTGCACCGAGGCGACGGCCACCTCGCAGGCGTACGACGACGCGTTCGCGGCCGCGCCGCGCATCGACCTCACGACCGTGGCCTGCCCGTCCTTCGTGCCCTTCGTCGAGGCCGGCATCACCGGCGGGCCGGAGCTCCTCGCCGCCGCCGAGGAGTACCTGACGCCGCTCCGGGGCGAGCCCGGCGCGGAGCGCGAGGGGGTCGACACGCTGATCCTCGGGTGCACGCACTACCCGCTGCTGACCGGGGTGATCTCGATGGTCCTCGGCGACGAGGTGACGCTCGTGTCGAGCGCCGACGAGGGCGCCAAGGCGGTCTACGCCGAGCTGACTCGGCGCGGGCTCACGCACGGCGAGCCCCGCCCGAGCAGCCACCGCTTCCTCACCACGGGCAACCCGGAGGCCTTCGAGCGGCTCGGCGCCCGGCTCCTGAACGGTCTCGTCACCGACGTCGAGCAGTTCGTCTGATGCGGTGTCGTCGATGAGGCGGTGCCGCCGATGAGGCTGACGGTGGTCGGCTGCAGCGGTTCGGTCTCCGGGCCGGCCTCGCCCGCGTCCTGCTACCTGGTGCAGGCGCCGTACGAGGGCCGCACCTACAGCCTCGTGCTCGACCTCGGCCCCGGCTCCTTCGGTGCCCTCCACCGGCACCTCGACCCGCGCACCGTCGACGCGTACGCCTTCAGCCACCTGCACCCCGACCACTGCCTCGACCTGTGCGCGGCCTACGTCGCCGCCCGGTACTCGCCGACGGCGCCGTGGCCGCGGGTCCCCGTCCTGGCCCCCGCGGGCGCGCCGGAGCGCTTCGCCCGGGCGTACGACGTCGAGCCGCGCGACGGTGCGGCGCCCGAGGGCGGCATCTCGATCGCCGACTGGTTCGACCACCGGCCCTGGCGCGACGAGCAGCTCCTCGGGCCGTTCCGCGTCGCGGTCGCCCCGGTCGACCACCCGGTCGAGGCGTACGCCGTCCGCGTCACCGAGGCCGCGAGCGGCGCCTCGCTCGTCTACTCCGGCGACACCGGGCCGTGCGACACCCTCGTCGAGCTGGCCCGCGGGGAGGACGGCGGCGGGGTGGACGTGCTCCTGGCCGAGGCCGCCTTCCTGGACGGAACCGACCTGCCTACGGGCGTGCACCTGACGGGGCGCCAGGCCGCGGAGGCCGCGCAGGCTGCGGGGGTGGGTTCGCTGGTGGTCACCCACATCCCGCCGTGGCACGACCCGCAGCGCGTCCTCGCGGAGGCGGCCCCGCACTTCTCGGGCGACACCTCGCTCGCCGTGACTGACGCGGTTCTCACGATCTCGCCCCGCTGACGCCCGGCCTGGACCACACTCCTGGCGTGGACGTCGACGTGGAGGCCTTCGAGACCCGGTGGTCGCGGTCGAGGGTCCGCCGGCTGCTCGTGCTGCCCGTCGTCCTCGTGGGCGTGATCGCGCTGGCGTGGTGGGCGGGCCTGCTGCCGCCGGTGGTCGCCGCCGTCTTCCTCGTCCTCGCTCTCGGCATCGTGCTCCTCCTCGTCGTCGCCGCTCGCGCATCCGCGGCACACCCCGTCGCGCTGCGGATCGACGAGCTCGGTCTCACGCTCCCGGGCTGCCCAGTCGTTCCGTGGAGCGACGTCGAGGTGGTCGAGGTCGGTCCGTTGAGACCGGCCTGGCCGATCGGGCGACCGAAGCTCGTCGCCGCCGTGCTGCCGCGAACGGGCGTCCGGCTGGGTGGGACGCCCGAGGGAGGACCGAGGGGCTCCGGCTGGGCAGACGGCCTGCGCCGGCGGCGCTACGGCACCGAGGTGGTGCTGCCGCTCTTCGCCCTCGAGGCCGACCCGGAGGTCGTCGTTGGCGCCATCGAGACCCGAGGTCGCGTCCCCGTGCGACGGGCACCGCTCCGGCGCGGTCGCCTCTGGCTCGTGCTCCTCGTCGTGGGCGCCGTCCTCGTCGCGCTGCTCGGTGCCCTGCTCCTCCTCGGCCTCCTCTGGATGGTCGTCTGACGCCGCTGTCGGAGGTCGCACCTAGGCTCAGGGACCATGACCACCCGCGCCGACGGCCGCAGTCCCGACGACCTCCGCGAGGTCAAGATCACCCGCGGCTGGCTGGAGCAGGCCGAGGGCTCGGTGCTCGTCGAGTTCGGCAGCACGCGCGTCCTCGTCGCCGCCAGCGTGACCCAGGGCGTGCCGCGCTGGCGCAAGGGCTCCGGGCTCGGCTGGGTGACCAGCGAGTACGCGATGCTGCCCCGCGCGACGAACACCCGCAACGACCGCGAGTCGGTCAAGGGCCGCATCGGCGGGCGCACGCACGAGATCAGCCGGCTCATCGGCCGCAGCCTGCGCGCGGTGATCGACTACGCCGCCCTCGGCGAGAACACGATCGTGCTCGACTGCGACGTCCTCCAGGCCGACGGCGGCACCCGGACGGCGTCCATCACGGGCGCGTACGTCGCGCTGGCCGACGCCGTCAGCTGGCTGCGCGACCGCAACGCCCTCAACGGCGAGCCGCTGACCGGCTCCGTCGCCGCGGTCTCGGTCGGTGTGGTGGGGGAGACCCCGATGCTCGACCTCGCCTACTCCGAGGACTCCGTGGCCGAGGTCGACCTCAACGTCGTCACCGACGGCACCGGCCGCTTCATCGAGGTCCAGGGCACGGCCGAGGGGGCACCGTTCGACCGCGCGATGATGGACACGCTGCTCGACCTCGGCGTCGCCGGCACGGCCCGGCTGACCGAGCTGCAGCGCGCCGCGCTCGCGTCGTGACCGGGTCCGGTCCGGGCCGGACCGTCGTGCTCGCGACGAACAACGCCCACAAGCTCGTCGAGCTCCGCCGCCTCGTCACCGAGGCGGGTGCGGCCGTGACGGTGCTCGGGCTGGGCGACCTGCCGCGATACCCCGAGCCGGCCGAGACGGAGCGGACGTTCGTCGGCAACGCCCTGCTCAAGGCCCGCGCCTGCGTGGCGGCGACCGGGCTGCCGGCGCTGGCCGACGACTCCGGCATCGCCGTCGACGTGCTGAACGGGATGCCCGGCGTGCGCTCGGCCCGCTGGTCGGGTCCGGACGCGACCGACGCGACGAACAACGCCCTGCTGCTCGCGCAGCTCGACGACGTGGAGGACCCCGACCGCACGGCGTCCTTCGAGGCCGCTGTGGCCCTGGTGCTGCCCGACGGCCGCGAGCACACGACGACCGGCCGGATGAGGGGGCGGCTCCTCCGGGCCGCGGCCGGCGAGCACGGCTTCGGCTACGACCCGCTGTTCGTCGCCGACGGGCAGGAGGTCTCCAACGGCCAGCTCGACGCGGCGGCCAAGGACCGGATCAGCCACCGCGGCCAGGCGGTCCGTGCGATGGTGCCGGTGCTGCTCGAGGAGCTGACGAAGGAGCCGCAGTGAAGGCCTACCTCGACCTCGTCCGCCACGTCCTCGAGGACGGCGTGGAGAAGTCGGACCGGACCGGGACCGGCACGCTCAGCACGTTCGGCCACCAGATGCGCTTCGACCTGCGCGAGGGCTTCCCGCTGCTGACCACCAAGAAGGTGCACACCCGGTCGGTGTTCGCCGAGCTGCTGTGGTTCCTGCGCGGTGACTCCAACGTCGGCTGGCTGCACGAGAACGGCGTGACGATCTGGGACGAGTGGGCCGACGCCGACGGCGAGCTCGGACCGGTCTACGGCGTGCAGTGGCGCTCCTGGCCCACGCCGGACGGCCGCCACGTCGACCAGGTCGCGGAGGTCATCCGCTCGATCAAGGCCAGCCCCGACTCGCGCCGCCACCTCGTGAACGCCTGGAACGTCGGCCAGCTCGACGAGATGGCCCTGCCGCCCTGCCACACGCTGTTCCAGTTCTACGTCGCCGAGGGGCGGCTGTCCTGCCAGCTCTACCAGCGCTCGGGCGACGTCTTCCTCGGCGTGCCCTTCAACATCGCCTCGTACGCGCTCCTGACCCACCTCGTCGCGCAGGTCTGCGGGCTCGAGGTCGGCGACTTCGTGCACGTCCTCGGCGACGCGCACCTCTACCTCAACCACCTCGACCAGGCGCGGCTGCAGCTCACCCGCGAGCCGCGGCCGCTGCCCCGGCTCGTGCTGAACCCCGACGTGCGCGACATCGACGGCTTCACCCTCGACGACATCAAGCTGGAGGGCTACGACCCGCACCCGGGCATCAAGGCCCCGATCGCCGTATGAGCCCCTCGTGCGGCCCCGAGCTCGTGGGCATCGCCGCCGTCGCCCGCAACGGGGTCATCGGCGCCGACGGCGACATCCCGTGGCGGGTGCCGGCCGACTGGCGGCGGTTCAAGCGGCTGACGACCGGGCACACCCTCGTCATGGGCCGCAAGACCTACGACTCGATCGGACGGCCGCTGCCCGACCGCACGACGGTGGTCGTGACCCGCGACCGGAGGTGGCGCGGGGAGGGCGTGCTGGTGGCGCCGACGATCGACGAGGCGCTGCGGGTCGCCGCCGAGCGCGAGGCCGAGCAGGAGGTCGGGACCGTCTGGGTCGCCGGGGGAGGGGAGGTCTACTCCGCCACCTGGGACCGGCTCGACCGTCTCGAGCTCACCGAGGTCGACGTCGAGCCCGAGGGCGCCGTACGCCTGCCCGCTGTCGAGGCCGAGATGTGGCGCGAGAGCGCCCGCGAGGCGTACGCGGCGGAGGACGGGGTGCCCGCGTTCGCCTTCGTCACCTACGTGCGCGTGCCGGAGAAGGGACTCGAACCCTCACGCCCTGCGGGCACAGGAACCTAAATCCTGCGTGTCTGCCAGTTCCACCACTCCGGCCGGCGCCCGAGCGTAACCCCGGGCGCAGGAGCCCCCTAGGCGCCGGCGGGG
>Ga0325401_1003261_pt1 | contig 14799 bp, 12 predicted proteins | sample PopdelMetagenome_FD_205666 | JGI IMG/M metagenome (GOLD analysis project Ga0325401, IMG submission 205666) | Populus deltoides microbial communities from Bellville, Georgia, United States - Xylem-PdKOR-R2 | ecosystem: Host-associated > Plants > Phyllosphere > Stem > Wood/Secondary xylem | place...
AAAAAACTTTTTTTATGTTTATGGATCAATTTTGAAGTGCTGATATCAAATATGATTTTTAAAAAATAAAAAAAAATGATTTTCATGCATTTCTAAGCGAAAAACACTTTGAAAAGCAACCACCACCACACTCTCAAACACTAAATCAAAAGTGTTGTTGTGCCCCATTACTTATTTGAGCCACATGAACACTACATTTGGTGTTGTCATTGCTAAAGCCTTTGTTGGTGAGGTATGTAATTACATAAGTGTGATACACACACACATAAATATAATAATATCATGGGTAACCAACCAATTGGCTTCAGGGTATATTAAACCAACATATGATATGTGATAATCAAGTGAATTATCTGGAAAGAGGAGCCTAAAACTAATTTGTTGATGCTTGTTATAAGACATGTACACTTAACTGTTCTGAATGAGAATTTCATATGAAGACATCACATATGTTTTATGAAAAGGCTCATATGATGGTTATGTAAGTGATCCTTAGACTTGATATCATTAAATTATCTTATATAGAGAATGTTATGCTGTGAATGGTTATGGAAAGGCTCATATTATTTAAAAGGACTACTCATGGAAGCTGTGAATGACATGTTGCTTATAATTGACGAGCCTACCAATTACTTGGAAGTAATATATGATATTTATTTCAAGAAATGACTTAAAGCTATGGACTTCTTGTACTAACCAATTTTGAAATTTGGTCGATCAACCTGAAGGGATAAAACATAATGGATCTAAACATGTCTTTAAGAGAAAGACTAATACGAAGGGATAAAACTCAAAGGATTTAGAATTTAGGGTTCTTAATTTGGGATATGAAAAAGGTTTAATTTAGTCATTGGTCTTTCAATTAGGGCACATGCACCTTGAATTGAAATAAAAACTTTTAATTGCATGCAATTTAACCCTGCTAGACTCAAATATCATCCCCGAAGTTTCGCGCCGTTTTTGTTTATTTTTGTTTTGATCTTTAGTTTTTGATTTGTTCAATTGGATCCCTAATTGACCATTAAACTTTCAATTTTCTTCAATTTGGCCCCTAATTTCACCAATTTCTACCCCTGAAAATTACGCGCCATTTATAGTTTAGTCCTTGGTCTTGCATTTCTTCAATCAAACCTCTATTTGGCTACCAAACTTTAAGTTTTTCACAATTAAGCCTTTGATTTGGCCAAGTAAGCTTTTTAAAGTCTAATTTCAGCCCTAAACTTCAATTTCTTTAAATTAACACTCGAAATTAACTCCAAAAAATTGATTTTCTTTGCATCTAAGTCCTCAAAAAAATTAATTAAGCCTTTCAAAATCCTTATTGAGTTCTTATTCATCCAAATTTGTATTTCTTTACCCCCAAATACAAATATTTTCATCGAATGGATCTTTTTTCAATTAGAATCAGGTTGTTAATTTTATCAATCTTGTACATTCTATTCCTTTAACTTTTCAATTGTCATTTTGGTAATTCACCATCAACTTGGGCCACCTTTTGAGCTTTCTTATGGGTATCCTCTTATATTTTGGATTTTTTTTCCTTTTTTTCCTTTCTTGATTTTTATTAGTATGTTGGTAAATTGTTAGAAAATTAACCCAAAAATAAAATAAATATATATGTATTAAATTATTTAAAATGAAGTTTTATGGATTAAAATATAGAGGAAAGACAAGTTGTACTAATTTCACCGAGATAGAATGCTTGGTTGGGCAAGATATACTTCATGAATTATAGCATAGAGACAATATTATAAATAACAATTTATAGGAGCAAATAAATAGCTTTCTTGGCTTCTTTTGGAAGCTGAGAGCTGTCGACTATAGAGGAAAAAAAAGAGAGAAAATCTCATGATTTCTTTTAACTTCTTTCAATAAAAACACTTAAAAGAGGATGATTTAAGTGTTTAAAGAAGTTTTTAAACATTAAAACAAAGGATTTTCAGTTTTGGGAAGGGTTATAAGCTTAGAAAAATAAATGCTAGAAGTTGGGGAGAGAAAGATAAGAAGAGGTGAAGAAAGCTTGAATTTCTCATCAATTTCTTTGTGATTTCTTGTGATTAGGAGGTTTCACCATGATTAATTTTAACTTTGGTATGTTTTGAAGCTTAGGAAGAAATGTGTATATTATAAAAAATTGAATTTTCTAGGCTGAAATGTTCAAATTTATATTTTTTATTAAGAATCATGTTCTTGGGCATGCATTAGGAATGAGTAATGAGTCAGTTGTGGAAAAATTAAAGAAAAACCATGCTCCCCTTTAAATGGGCATTTCGGCCAAGTTAATGTGAATAATTCTAAAATGTTTTGTCCAAATTAACATGAAATTGATGGTTAATTATGTGCTATGATGAAATAAATGATTGGGTGAATGGAGTTTTAAATCTAAAGGTGATGAGTTGCAAGTGACACAATGGGTATCAAAAATAAAATAATGCATTTATATGGTTGAGAACAACATAATAGGAGTTCGAGAAAAATAAACATATGGGTGAACCAATGGTAATTAATAATATGATAAGTAGATTGAATGGATTAACAAATCCATAATTGAACTAGAGTATGATTTATGGGTATTATTTAAGATTTTTAAATCTATGAAATAAATTAAGTATGAAATATGGACAAACTATTAAATCTATGGTTGAACCAAGATTACTAGGTTGACATGAGATGAATTACAAGTCAATGTGTATAAAGATATGAAGTTATGTTTATTTTAGGGCAGATTTGTTTAATGAAGGATTATGAACACAAATTTAATTGTCAAGTTAAAAGGACAAAATATACAAAGAATGTTTGAAATCAAAATGTGATTATTATATAGCGAATTTGTTATAATCCTTGAAAAAGATTGAAATTTTAAGAATTGAACAAGGGAGACTATCTATATACTTTAATGCTAATAAGTTATTATTGGAAGACATAATCAATTGATTTATATAATGAAAGGAACTATAGGGGCTAGACCTGAAGGTTAATATATTAGAAAAGATAAGGACTATAATGTTACATCCCATGTGATGTAATAATAGAGATAAATTGTTAATGTAAATCTGAAAGAAAATATAAGTGTGGCATTTATGAAGTATGTTTGTAAGAGAATTGCAAGCATGTGATTAGCAAAGTCGATGATGGTATTATGAGAACAATTATATATATAAATGCAGTGTTATGATGTGTTTATTTTTTAAAAAAGTAGTAGTAGTTCTATTAGTTTTAGATATGATACAAATATTTATAATCAATATTAATTTTATGATATAGATACACTTAATCATTTGTCTCAAAAGTCAGGCTATCTCATGGATTTATTATAGAGATAAAAATTTATATAGAAATTCAATGTTCTATAAGTAAATTTGTTTTGAACCCTTTAAATTAATAAAATACTAGAAATTGTTGAAATAGAGTACACAAATGTCTTGTTATTATTTGATGTCGATAATTATATCAAAGGGCATGGCTAATGTTGATTTATAATTGTATATATAGATTTATATATTTTAGGTGTATATTAAAAGGAAATTGATGAGGGTTATCATTAAGGGTATGCCTGAAGCTATTTGTGATTTGGAATATAGGTGGATTGTTTTCCATTGGATGTTATTGATGCCATTGTAGATAATTTAGAGCATGAAGAAAATTTAGATAGAGCTCTAGAATAGAAGAAATTTTGCTGAAATTTCATTGAAATGGGTATCTCTAGAATAAAATGTACTATGAAGGTTACTCACGTCGAGGGGTCTGCGCCGCGATGTAGTCGGCGACGATAGAGGCTTTTATCGTGTCTTGATTAGTACTTAAAAGTGCATTTTTATCAATGTTTTTATATCATTATTTTACACTTAAAGTATCAATAACTCCTTAACTAGAGCATATTTTATAATAACAAGTCTGATAATATAAAATACCTTTAATTTATGGTAAATGTTTATTTTAAATGCAGGCCTATCATATAAATCAAAGGATTGATTGATGAGTTTAACTACTGAAATTGAGAAGACAAAGAGAAGGTTAAGCTTAGAAAAGAGATGCTGATTGAATTCAAATTGAAACACCATTCGGGTATTGGATCATAACTGGAGCTGTAGAACTTGGATTTAGGTCTGGTTTATATGGATAGAAAGCTAAGAGATATGCATAAAACTTTCATGAAGAGTCCAAGATTCAAAAGAACCATTTTTCAAGTTCAAATTATAGCAACAACAGAGAAGTCGGAATCTGTCCTGCAGTTCAGACACTGTTCAGTGTTCAGCCCATATCTTGAGTTCTAGAAGTCCAAATGACCTTATTCTTGTTTTTTTTTAAAGCTGAGACAATTTCTCAGAACTTTCATAAAGACAATTTGTTCAAATTCTAATGTTAGCAATGACGTTTTCTGCAGATAAAAAGATAAAGATTGTTACCAAGTCAAGATGTGGCCACCCACTCAACAATTAGTCATCAAATTAATAGTTTTGAATTTTGGCCTATAAAAGGAGGTGTTTGCCATTCATTTAGGCATCTTGGTGTTCAGATCAAGATCATATTCTTGCTTTCTTTCTTTGTATTTTTGTAATGTTTAAATTTTGCTTTCATTAATCTCTTGTTTATTTTTTTCATCATAACTATGGTCTTATCTAGTTTATTTATGTTTCTTTTCTTCATAATGTTTAGCTAAGTTTATTATGTCAAGGTGAAAAGGTTACACTAATGGTGTAAGAATAAGTATAGTGTAAACTCAACATGAACTTTAATGTTTGATACTAACATGTTATGTTTTGGTTATCGTATTCACTCTTAATACTTTGCTTGTTAAATGGTTAATCTAGATTTATATTGTATGACCCTTGGTACAATAAATGTTTGACCCTTTCATAGCCCACTGTATGGTTTAACCGACACTTGTGCTATGAAAAGAACTTGATTTATTGTTAACAGAAATTAACATCATGAATAGCTGACAACATTTACAAGTATTAGCATTATTCGAATAAGATAACTAATGTAATCATGTTAACAATTTATAATCCGATTGGAACCTCCTTTGTGTGTGGTTTCCAGTTGAGTAATAAAAAGTGTTTATACTATACTTATTTGAAATATCATTAGTGGATCCTCTAACTTTGATAATTGTTTAATTCTTACATCAATATCCCATAAAATTCTCATAAACTTTGTTATATATATATATATATATATATATATATATATATATATATATATATATATATATATATATATTATTTTTTAACATGTTGAATTAAAGCTTGAAGTGAGAATTGCATATGCATTGAATTTGGCCTCAAATGTCTTAATTTTTATTCTTTCTGCACTTCTTTAACATGTAACTGAGAATTGCATATTATGCATTGAATTTGGCTGCAAATGTCTTTTTATTCTTTCTGCACTTTCTTATTTTAATTTATTCTTTCTGCACTTTCTTATTTTTAACCTGATAGCATGCAAATTTCCAAATTTATGCATCTCGTCTCTTACTTACTTCAAATTGATGCTCTTTCCCAGCTTGGAGAGCTGCTACCCACCAACTTTGACCAACAGAAGGCCAAAGCTGCAGAAAACATCACATGATAATACATGTTTTGCCCTTTAGAAAAGAGCAAAACATGTTTTGCCTTCTGTCCGGCTGCAAGTCTTGTGTCCGTCGTCGTCGCAGTAATTATTTTTTAAAATATTTTTTATTTTAAAATATATTAAAATAATATTTTTTTATTTTTTAAAAATAAATTTTAACATTATCACATTAAAATAATATAAAAATATTAATTTTTTTAAAAAAGACTTTCAAAATACAATACTAAATACGCTAGGTAGTCTCCTTGGTAAAAGCTTAGCTATGCCATTACATTATCGACAAGTTCAACATCATGCCAAATTAATATCCAATCTATCATCACCAACTGCTGGTTCAGAAATCCAGATTCCGGCGTCAAAATTCTTGACACGGGTCAACGATATGCTCCAGTTGCTTACCTGTTTAATGTCAATTTTCTATTAAGACGGTGGGATCCAAATATTTAATTACTTGATTCATGACAGCCAGCAGATGTACTCTGTACTGGTAACGATGGATTGTTTTTGTATGAGTTTTTTTAATTGAGAATGATTTTTTTTATTTTTTTATATTAATATATTAAAATCATTGAAAATAATTTTAAAACCATCATTTTAATTTTTTTAATATAAAAAACACTCTGAAAAATAAATTAAACAACAAAAAATATTTATTAAATATTTAATTTTGCATTATAACTTGCCTTTTAAATTATTTTTCAAATTATTTTTTATTTGAAAAGATATTAAATGGAATTTTTAGATGTTTTTATATAATTTTAATATACTGATATAAAAAAATATAATAAAAGTTATTTTAATATATTTTTAATTAAAAAATATTTTTAAAAAATATTATACGCTACAATATTAAATAAATAATATTGAAGCATTCTACAGAACATTAACTCACAAACTAAGCAAAGGTTAAACAACTAATATTTGAGCCCTTAAACACATACTGGAGCCTCCAACACACCACCCTGTCGATTTTCCCTGGAAATTACTCGAGGCTCCCTGCTTGGCCTGTCGTTTCGTTCATCATGCATGAAGGAAAAATATCCCAATTATTTTAATTCCATAAAATACTAAAAAGACAAACAAAAACACGACAATCAACTTCCTCGTGTCAAGATCTTGAACCATCTAGTAAACCAAACTTGTTCGACCTTTAACACCTGACATGGTATAAAAACCCACTTCCCTCCCTCTCTTACCCTCACTGCATATCGCAATAATTATTAGCGCATCTCCATCGCCACAAGAAGTTGGCGCTCCCCCCCCATGAAGTAAGCATTCCTCCTGGAATGCACTTCTATTGAGTCCGCAAGAAAAAGCAAGGAAAACCCTGCTTGTTAATCATAGTCTCCAAGCTCTTCAACGCACTTTTAAAAGTCTTCTCAAGACATTTTTTGGTGAGTTCTTTTTCTGTGTATTGAGAAACAACGAGAAACTCGGTTGTTTCTATGACCATTCTAGCTAGTTTAATTAGTTTGTCTTGCGCAGAATACCGAGGAGACATGGTAGCTTCACGGTTAGGATCTTTTAATGTTTGAAGCTTCTTTTTTTTTAGCTCCTTTTGCTCTCAAATCTTTACCATCAACTTTCCTTTTTAGAGTTTTGTTTTGGGTCTTTGGAAATGGGATTTTATGTTTCTGAATCTACAGACAAAATTGCTTTAGAGCTAAAAATGAACAAACAGAAAGTGTGAAAACATTGGAGCCCCCCCCTCTCTACTTCTCTTATTTATTTTTTATTTTTTTCAAGTCCTTAAATCTATTTTTATGTTTTCACTGAACTCCTTGAATTCTATCTAATTTCCGAACAAGATGCCCACAAAAATCTGAGTGTGATATTGTTCTTTTTTCACAGGCACACGAAACTTGAAACGCTGACTAACCCAAAACTCCAAAAACTTAGATTTATTTCAGTGTCATATACATTCATCCATTTTTCTAATACTGATTTTAACATTTATTTTTCTGGGAAATACTTAACAGTCCCTTATATTTGATTCTTTGTATTTTTGAACCAGTTCTTGGAAATTAAGGCTGCAAGAACAATTGGTGTCTAGTTTGTTTGTTTTTTTTTTTATAAAAAAAGTGAGAGAAAGGAAGAAAGACATAAATGCTGAGGATTTTAAGAGACCAACAACAACTGAAGTGGATACCTTGTAATAGTTCGTTGAAGTGGAGGGAGTGGAGAAGTTACAACAATTGTCGTAGAAACCATCAAACTAGCATCCGCATGAATTACCCTTTTTCCTCGTATTAGCTTCCGATCCAAAAATCACACAAACCCTTTAGGTCCATATCTAGTAGTCAACCATTTTATACCCTTGGTTTGGTTTCTTATTATGTTTGTTTTGTGTTTTTTTTTTTGGGTGTGCAGTAACCAAGTGTAAGACAGCAACAATGACGGTGACACCAAAGATTTCAATCAATGATGGGAACCTTGTGGTTCATGGGAAGACAATTTTAACTGGAGTTCCTGATAACATTGTTCTGACTCCTGGCTCTGGTGTTGGACTTGTTGCTGGTGCTTTTATTGGTGCTACTGCTTCTCATAACAAAAGTCTCCATGTTTTTCCTGTTGGGGGTTTAGAGTAAGCATTTTTAAGCCTTTCCTTTCATTGCTGATGATCTTAGGTTATGCGTTTTTTTTCTTTCTTTTGCATTCTTGGAGATGCTCACTTTCAATTTTTGTGGCAGGGATCTTCGATTTATGTGTTGCTTCCGATTCAAGTTATGGTGGATGACCCAGAGAATGGGGAAGTGTGGGAAAGATATTCCACTGGAGACTCAATTCATGCTAGTGGAAAGCAAGGGTGGTGGTGAAGAAGTTGATCAAGATGATGCACAGACAATCTACACTGTTTTCCTTCCCCTGCTTGAAGGCCAGTTCCGTGCTGTACTGCAAGGCAACGACAGGAATGAGATGGAGATTTGCCTTGAGAGCGGTGAGTAGATTATGGCAATTAAAGTGTCTGGTGCAACTAATATGTACCCACCCATGAGCCTAATCTCTCATTATTGAGACCACATCACAGACTTATGGGCTGTACCTGTCATTAGTTACCCTACTTCATATGGTCGAAACTACTGTTAATTCAGTCTCATCCTGTCGGTCACTAGTGAAGGAGACTTAATTCTGAAATTCTGGGTTGGGGCTGTCATTGGTGTGAACACTATCAGGCTGGAGAACCAATCAATGACTCCACCATCCAGATGAATCGTTTTTTTGGAGTTCCTTTCATTTGGAAGAAATAGATAGAGAGGATCGAGTTTGAAAGAAACCGAAACGATGTGTTTTTTTGTGTGGTTGATTTGGTTTTGCAGGCGATAGTGCTGTTGAAACCAACCAAGGCCTTCACCTGGTCTACATGCATGCTGGGACCAATCCTTTTGAAGTCATAAACCAAGCTGTAAAGTGAGTTCTCCACTTTATCTTTATCTGCACTTGCATTGAGTTTCAATTTTAGCCTGCAATTACAATTTTCCTAACAACTTTCATGAAAACAGGGCTGTGGAAAAACATTTGCAAACCTTTCTTCATCGGGAGAAGAAAAGGGTACGTTACATGTTTCTTTCATTTTGCATATGTTACCTCAATTTTTAATCAAGAAATTTGACCATGAGTGCAGAAAATTTTGAAGTGCTTTTCAATCTTATTTTGTGTTCTGTTGGATCTTGTGCAGATGCCCTCTTTTCTTGACTGGTTTGGCTGGTGTACTTGGGATGCCTTTTACACAGATGTCACCGCTGAGGGTGTCGAGGAAGGCCTTAAGAGGTAATTCAGAATTAATATGGAAGAGTCAATTAGATCCTATCGTGAATGAAATGTAGACTTAGATCTCCAAATATTGAGATTGAATGACTGGATTGTGTTCCAATTGCAAATGCAGTCTGTCAGAGGGAGGGACTCCTCCACGATTTTTGATCATCGATGATGGTTGGCAACAGATTGAAAATAAAGCAAAGGAGGATGCTAATGCTGTTGTACAAGAAGGAGCACAGTATGACCACTCTTTCTCTATCTCACAATACACACACACATGGAGACCGCCCAAGTGTCCATAGACATGATGGGCATTAGCTGGGATACTTTTCTGGATTAATATTTCTCCATTTTCGTTTTATTGTAATTTTGTTGATAATATCTGAAGACAGAGTGCTTGCAATTTTATTTATCGCAGATTTGCAAGTAGGCTTACTGGAATAAAGGAGAACTCTAAATTCCAGAAGAATGGTGAAAAGAATGAGCAGGCCGTAGGACTGAAGCTTGTTGTGGACAATGCCAAGCAACAACACAATGTGAAGTGAGTGATCTTAGTTCTATTTTGTCGTTAACTATTTGCTGCTGTGCTAGTGTTGCATTTTCATGAAAATATTTACCATAATACAGAAGGTTTGTCCATGATTCCTTTTAGTGTTAGGGAAATTGGCATCATGCATACGTGAGATGAAGTAAGGGAAGAGTATTAGCTGAAAACAGTGTAGTTTTTTTTCTTCACACTTTGCTTTATTTTTTTATCGCAGGTATGTTTATGCATGGCATGCTTTGGCTGGTTATTGGGGTGGAGTTAAACCAGCAGCTGCTGGTATGGAGCATTATGACACTGCCCTGGCTTATCCAGTTCAATCTCCTGGCGTGTTAGGCAACCAACCTGATATTGTTATGGACAGCCTAGCAGTTCATGGCCTTGGTTTGGTGCATCCAAAGAAGGTCTTCAACTTCTACAATGAGCTCCATGCCTACTTAGCATCATGTGGAGTTGATGGAGTGAAAGTCGATGTTCAGAACATTATTGAAACCCTTGGTGCTGGCCATGGTGGAAGAGTTTCTCTGACTCGTAGCTATCAACAAGCACTTGAGGCTTCAATTGCACGAAACTTCCCCGACAATGGATGTATTTCCTGCATGTGTCATAACACTGATGGAATCTATAGCACCAAGCAGACAGCTGTAGTGAGAGCTTCTGATGATTTCTATCCTCGGGATCCTGCTTCCCACACCATCCATATCTCCTCTGTGGCTTACAACACTCTATTCCTTGGAGAATTTATGCAACCAGACTGGGATATGTTCCATGTAAGTGGAAATGAATTAATTCTCGTTCTGTTAGTCCATCATATTTTTTTTATCCTGTTTGTTTATATATAACCCATAGGGAGGCTGAAACTAAAGTTTCAACATAGTTTTCATATTTATAACATGCAATCCATGGTTGCAGAGTTTACACCCGGCTGCAGATTATCATGGGGCAGCTCGTGCTATTGGTGGATGTGCAATCTATGTCAGGTATTTTTCTTTTTTAAAACTAATTTCTGTATCCAATTAATCTTGACATGAATTTATGAAACATATCACAAATCTCTGACATGGAAATATACTATCTTTCCATCCTGTGCAGTGATAAGCCAGGCCACCACAACTTTGATCTATTGAAGAAGCTGGTCCTCCCTGATGGATCTGTCCTTCGTGCTCAACTTCCAGGGAGGCCAACACGTGACAGCCTCTTTGTTGATCCAGCAAGAGATGGAATGAGGTGTGTTGCTTTTTCCCTCTTTGCATGCCAGTCATCTCTGTTTTAAGCATGCTCCATTTAAAATTCTCACTCTGAATATCATGTTTTGCAGCTTACTCAAGGTCTGGAATGTGAACAAATGCACTGGTGTGGTTGGTGTCTTCAACTGCCAAGGTGCGGGTTGGTGCAAGATTGAGAAGAAGACCCGCATTCATGACACAACTCCGGGGACCCTCACTGCTTCTGTTCGTGCCAGTGACGTTGACTGCATTGCTCAAGTTGCTGGTGCAAATTGGGATGGGGAGACCGTGGTGTATGCCTACAAATCAGGTAATTAACTTTCCAGTCCTTCCTGTAAAATATGAATATACTAAATTTTCTCTGGAAAAAAAAAAAAGAGGAGGACGAGAAGGGAAGAGAGAGTCTAAATGTCAGTCGTGCATTAATATACTAGCCCTGGCCCTCTCTATATGGCAGGAAATTGAGCCTTAATGTGAACTTCTCAAGTCGTGCATTAAATATCTTCAATTTCCGGTAGATTAAAGCAAAGTTTTCTTCAGTGTTGGTAAATAATGCCTTTTGAGCTTCCGGATTTATATCATGTTAACATGATCCTATCTTTGTTGGATTACAGGGGAGTTGGTTCGGTTGCCTAAAGGTGCTTCAATGCCAGTGACATTGAAAGTTCTTGAATACGAACTCTTCCATTTCTGTCCTATCAATGTGAGTCTTTCTCAAGCTGGTTTCTTTCTTTGTTGCTGCTGTGTTTAATGAGACATCTGTGATTCACTGAATGATCAAACTATTCATGTGCAGGAGATCACTTCCAACATTTCATTTGCACCAATAGGCTTGCTTGACATGTTCAACACAGGAGGTGCTGTGGAGCAGGTTGAAATCCAAATGGCTTCTGACAAGTCACCGGAGCACTTTGATGGTGAAGTCTCCTCAGAGCTGACCACTTCTCTCAGTGAGAACCGATCTCCAACTGCAACCATTGCGCTGAAAGTCAGGGGGTGTGGAAGGTTTGGTGCTTACTCTTCCCAAAGACCTCTGAAATGCACTGTGGGCAATGTTTTCACCGACTTCAATTATGACTCTGCCACTGGGCTAGTTACCCTGACCCTGCCTGTACCAGTAGAGGAAATGTACAGATGGCCTGTGGAGATACAGGTTTAAGCAGATTTAAGTAATGACATGTTACTAATATCAAGTGGAATGTCACCATTGTTAGGAGGGTTTCCTGCAAGTAGGTAGGGATGGTGGTGCATGACTTACGTGATGGATTTGTATTGCATAACATGGAGTGAGAGAGAGCCCTCACATTGTTGAATAACCAATGGCCAGCGATGCTGTTGTATTTCATTTATCAGCAATAAAAGTTACTTTCTTTTTATAATTCTACTGTGCTTCCTTTTTGTTATATCAGTTGCCAGATTAAATTGCTGCTAGGCCCATTAGTTGCTCAAAAAATGTGATGGAACAAAGGCGACGAGAATGTGCATTAAGAAAATTAACAATCCAATGCTATAAAATATAGACCTGGTAGGGCTCTGAAACAGCAGAACTTTGACATCCATCCAATGGCGTTTTTGCGTCTCTCTGTTTTAGGTAGCTTTTTTTACAGTATATGAGGAAAAAAATAATATTGTCAATACTCAATAGCAGAAAGGAAAGATAGGTTACTGGATTTATTTGATCTCACCTTCTGAGGATCTCAAATGCGAGCAGACAGATTCATTGCTTCGACTGATTTCCCTGTATGCTAATTTCAGCCTGCGCATACGAATCAGTTATGAATAGCGAGGTTTCAGAGAACACCAGTCAAGTAATCACTATATATCCCTTGACTCACATCCATAGAGTTGGTTGCCTGAAACACCAAAGATCCGAAGCCCAGGACATCATATGCTTCATAGAGGAGATAAAGGCCGATTAGCAATGAAAGATAACTCCAAGCTTGAATAGATTCATGTTTACAGATTTGCAATGTGCTGAATATAATAAAATTGAACTAACAAAAATGATAAAGAACACCTAACTATAACAGTGGTTGTTTTCAGGGCCATACTTGGATTCTTTAGTGCTCAAATATATGGACAAAGTAATTGATGTGATTCACACCCAGAACAGACAGCGGTTGCCTGATTTTCCATATTCCAAAGGAATTTCAAAGATTAGGAGTACCAAACAAAAAATAATAAAAATAATTGTTGGATAAAAGCTCTGGTTTCCTCGATTGTATATATCTCTGTTCTTGTCCTTCCAGAGTACAGCCTTCCTATGATACATGTCAAAGCTTCAGATTTGCATGGTCACCAAATGCAGAGGATGCAGCAAGAATTTTTTAAGATTTGACATTCACCTGTTTAACTTCTTCAAATTCCATTAAAATGGAGCACGCTTTAAGTGCAAAAGCTACGAATTAGCACTTGGATACCCTCTTTTGACCGTCTTCTTGAACTAATTAAAGGGTTCCTTTGACGGGTTTTAACTCAACAAACAGCCCCTTATAATTAAATTATAAGAAAATACATTTGGGTTTGGGATTTGAGCGAAAACTTTGCGCACATAATCGATGCTTCCAATAGGAGAAAGAGCTGAAAAGGAAAGGATTTTGGAAAGCAAGGAAGAGATGCTGGGGACGGGGAGGAACAGCGTGAGGACTGCGGAATGGATTTGTTGGAGAATACGCATGCTGGGACATTTTTGGACCCTTTGAAACGAGTCGTTCTGTTTCCTTCTTCTTCCAGCTCTACTTCTTGTTAGGGCTTCAGAGAGGGTTTTTCGGTTGGTGTTTTTTGTGCCGTTGAGCTTGAACCCGGGAAATGTAACTGATTTTTAAAAATTAGTATGTTTTAAGTTTTGACTGACAAGGACAGGTAAAAGATCGGGCCTTTTCCACTTTCGTCGCGCTGGCCGAATAGGCCTCTGAAGATTTTCATGAATCTAGCTTTATTTTATGAGGCGTGGGCCTATGATATATGATGATAAAATTTTGAGTAAATTATTCTTTAGTCCCCCAGTTTTGAACATGGTTATAATTTAATCCTTCATATTTAAAACTATACACTTTAATTCCCTAACTCTTGTTGATTTTGACTTTTGAGAGGTCCATTAGTTTTTCTGACGTTGAACATCTAGCAACATTTATGGACTCGATCGGTAGGGAAGTCCAAACGAGTTTATTAACAGAAACAAACATAATTTTAATTGATTTTTGCATCAAGCAAAAAGTTTTGTGAACATGTTCTATAAGCATGTCATTTTTATAATTTTTTTAAATTATTTTCTTTGTTATTTTTTGGTTTCTTTCTAATCAGGTTTAGTATATTTATTTAATTTGAAATTTACTAGTTATTTTAATTTAACTCTGATATTTAGAGTGTATTAAATCAAAATTCTCTCCACAGTTTAGTTCTAATTTTAAGGTTCGTGAACTCTAGCTTTATTATATTATATAAAAAATGACTTTGGGATAAAAAGAAGAATTAACCCAATTTATTCTTAGCTGGTGTTTATTCTATCCTTAAAAAAAAATTATCCAAGATTGCATATATTAAAACTATTATAAAAAATCATTTAAAAAAAATGCAATCTATATAATTTAAAAAAAAATCACAAATAAATCATATCAATCTTTTTAAAAATAAAACACACTCGCTATTACAAAAAAAATAATTGCAATATAAAAAAGGCTAAAGAAGAGAAAAATATCA
>Ga0325401_1003262_pt1 | contig 14796 bp, 14 predicted proteins | sample PopdelMetagenome_FD_205666 | JGI IMG/M metagenome (GOLD analysis project Ga0325401, IMG submission 205666) | Populus deltoides microbial communities from Bellville, Georgia, United States - Xylem-PdKOR-R2 | ecosystem: Host-associated > Plants > Phyllosphere > Stem > Wood/Secondary xylem | place...
CCGATCTCCACGTCCGGCCCCGCCCGCAGGACGGCCGTCAGGGTCCAGGCACGGGCGCCCCGCGAGCGGCGGTGCTCCAGGGTGCGGATGCGGACGACGTCCGAGAGCGCGGCGAGGCGGCGCCCGTTCAGCAGCAGCGCGTCGCCCGGCGCGTCGAGCACGACCGTGTGACCCGCGGCGATCATGCGGATCGTCGGCGCCGAGACCAGGGCGAGGCCGGCCATGAGCCCGAGCAGGGCGAACGCCGCCAGGTGGTGCCGCCGCAGCAGGACGGCGGCCGTGCCGAGCATCAGCAGGAGCGGGACGAGGGCGAAGCTCGCGCCCGCGATGAGCGGACCCCACCCCGCGGGGTTGCGGACGAGCACGGCGCGCGTCGGCTCCGCGCGGTGCAGGAAGCTGGCCGGCCCGTCCCGCCAGTCCCCCGCCCCGGGCCAGGGCAGCAGGCCCTGCGCGGCGTACTCCGCGGCCAGGCCCGCCGCCCGCTGCCTCAGCAGGAACAGGACGACCAGCCCGGCCGCGGCGCAGAGGAGCGGGGTGGCGACGAGGATCATCGCGAGGCGCGCCCCGCCCTCGATGGCGCGGGGCGGGGCGGCCGGAGAGGTGTCCAAGGCGGTTCCCCCGATGGTGCGGCCAGCCTGCCCGCCCGGCGGGCGGTCGGGTAGGGGGCGCGCCGGTCAGGCCGGCGGCGCGCCCAGCCGCGCCCGCAGCGCCCGCACCGCGCTGTCGGGCGTCGTCAGCACGCGCAGGCCGGTCGCGGCCGCGACGGCCGGGGCGGCGCGAGCAAGGGAGAACTGGGCGAGGGCGAGGGCGTCGCAGCCCGCGAGGTCGCGCGCCGCCTCCGCGGTCAGGCGGTCGTGCTCCGCCGCGTCGCCGCGGTCGAGGGCGGCCAGGGCGCCCTCCACCAGGCGGGGGACGAGGGCGAGGCCGGACGGGAACTCGGCCGGCATGGTGGCCAGCGTCGGCGCGAAGCTCGCCAGCAGCCCGATCCGCCCGCCGAGCGCGGCGGCGTCGGCGATCATCGCCTCGTTCGGCTTCAGCACGGGCATCGGGGCGAGGGCCTCGGCCACCGCCTCGATGCAGGGGCCGAAGGCGGAGCAGGTGAAGAGGATGCCGCGGGCGCCAGTGCCGGCGGCGTAGCGGGCGAGCGCGAGGAAGCGCTCCGTCATGCCCGGGGTGAGGCCGCCGTCGCGCACGAGGTCGGCCGACAGGCTTGTGTCGAGCAGGCTCATCACCTCCGCCTCCGGCCAGAGGCGGGCGAAGGCGGCCTCAACCGGCGGGGGGGAGTGGGCGAGGGCGTGGATGAGGGCGATCCGCATGGGGGCCGGAGTGTGGCGCGCGGCGGGCGGGGCGACAAACCTCGCGAAGCCTTGCCGGCGCGGGGTGCACCATGGGGGCGGCCGTCCCCCCCCCGTGCCGGCGAGGATGCCGATGCCCTCCTGCATCGCGGCCGGCGGCCAGGGCTCCTGGATCCGGCTGTCGGACGGGCGGGCGGTGCTCGACGCCTCGGGCGGGGCGGCGGTGTCCTGCCTCGGGCACGGGCACCCGGCGGTGGTCGCGGCCGTGCGGGCGCAGGTCGGCGTGCTGGAGTACGCGCACACGGGCTTCTTCACGAACGACCCCGCCGAGCGGCTGGGCGAGGTGCTGGTCGGGCACGAGCCGGGCGGGCTGTCGCGCGCCCACCTCGTCTCCGGCGGGTCGGAGGCGATGGAGGCGGCCCTCAAGCTCGCCCGCCGGCAATTCGTGGAGAAGGGCGAGCCCGCGCGGGCGCGCTTCATCGCGCGGCGGCAGAGCTATCACGGCAACACGCTCGGGGCGCTCGCGGCGGGTGGCAACGCGGCGCGGCGGGCGCCCTACGCGCCGCTGCTGGCCGACTGCTTCTCCCACGTCTCGCCGGCCTTCGCGTACCGGGGGATGCGGGAGGGGGAGGACGAGGCGGGCTACGTCGCGCGGCTGGCGGAGGAGCTGGAGGCGGAGTTCGAGCGGCTGGGGCCGGGCAACGTCGCGGCCTTCGTGGCGGAGACGGTGGTGGGCGCGACGGCCGGCTGCGTGGCGGCGCCGGCGGGGTACTTCCGCGCCGTGCGCGCGATCTGCGACCGGCACGGCGCGCTGCTGATCCTCGACGAGGTGATGAGCGGCATGGGCCGCGCCGGCACGCTGCACGCCTGGGAGCAGGAGGGGGTGTCCCCCGACATCCAGGCGATCGCCGAGGGGCTCGGCGGCGGCTACCAGCCGATCGGGGCGATCCCGATGAACGAGCGGGTGCTGGCGCCGATCATGGCGGGGTCGGGCGAGTTCCGGCACGGCCACACCTACCTGTCCCACCCGGTCGCCTGCACGGCGGCGCTGGCGGTGCAGGAGGCGATCGCGGGGGACGGGCTGCTGCAGCGGGTGCGCGTCCTCGGGCACCGGCTGAAGGCGGGGCTGACCGAGCGCCTCGGCAACCACCGCCACGTCGGCGACATCCGCGGCCGCGGGCTGTTCCGGGCGATCGAGCTGGTGGAGGACCGGGTGACGCGCGCGCCCTTCGATCCCTCCCGCCGCCTCAACCTGCGGATCAAGGAGGCGGCGCTGGCGCGCGGGCTGGCGATGTATCCCGGCGGCGGCACGGCGGACGGCGTCGCGGGGGACCACGTCCTGCTCGCGCCGCCCTACACGCCCACGGAGGAGGAGATCGACCTCGTCGCCGCGCGGCTCGGGGAGGCCGTGGACGCGGCGCTGGCGGCCTGATGCGCGCCGTCGCGCCGCTCCGCGCCGGACTGTCGCTCCCGGTGATCCGGGAGCGCGGGCGGGCGCGGGTCCCTCTCGGCACCGGCGAGAACACGACGCTCGAGCGGGCGGTGGGCAACTACGGCGAGGTGTTCGAGCGCAACATCGGGCAGGGCAGCCCGCTGCGGCTGCCGCGCGGACCGAACGTGCAGTGGACGGGCGGGGGACTGATGTACGCGATCCCGTTCCGGGGACGCGGGTCTGATCCTGTGCTCGCCCTCCGTGGCCAGGGGGAGGAAGAAGGAATTCTTCCTCCCCCTGGAACCCCCTCCATCATCTTTTTCTGTTTATTTTCAAAATCTTGTTGGTAAGGCCCACGCCTCGGTTCGTGAACCCGAGGCGCCCGGAGAGGTCAGGACGGGTGCGATGGGGTCAGGGACACCGCGTCCCACCGCATCCGCGGTAGCCTGTACGCGGGTCCAGGGCCCCCGCCGGGGCCCTGGCGGGGGATCCAAGGAGCGGGGAGCCCCTTGGGGCCGCCCGCGCGACGCCTCCGGGCCATCCACGAGGCGACGCCTGCCCCCCCATCCCCTATCATCCGCGGGGAGGATCGCCATGCCGCCGCGCCGGATGCGTCTCGTCGCCTATCTCAAGACCGGTCCCACGGCGCTGCACGTCGGCGGCTGGCGGCACCCGGAGGCGACGCTGCACGACATCCTGAAGCCCTCCCGCTACGAGGGCATCGCGCGGCTGCTGGAGGAGGCGTGCTTCGACGCCTGCTTCTTCGCCGATCTGTTCGGCCTCTACGACGTGCACGGCGGCAGCTACGACGCCTACCTGCGGCGCGGGGGGCAGATCAGCTTCCTCGATCCCACGGTGGTGCTGCCGGTGATGGCGGCGGCGACGCGTCACCTGGGGTTGGGGGCCACGCTGTCGACGAGCTTCCACACGCCCTACCACCTCGCGCGCTGGCTCGGCTCGCTCGACGCGATGAGCGGGGGGCGGGTGGCGTGGAACGTCGTCACCTCGGCGACCGATCTGGAGGCGCGCAACGCGGGGATGGACGCGCTGCCGCCGAAGGAGGAGCGCTACGACCGCGCCGACGAGGTGCTGGAGGCCTGCACCGCGCTGTGGGAGGGCTGGGACGCGGACGCGATGGTGCTCGACAAGGCGGGGATGATGGCCGACCCCGCGAAGGTCCGCTACGCCGACTACGCGGGGCGCTGGGTGCGGACGCGCGGGCCGCTGTCGATCCCGCGCTCGCCGCAGGGGCGGCCGGTGATCCTGCAGGCCGGGTCGTCCGAGCGCGGGCGGGACTTCGCGGCGCGCTGGGCGGAGGCGGTCTTCACCATCCAGCACGGGGAGGCGGAGATGCGCGCCTTCCGCGACGACCTGCGCGCGCGGGTGGCGGCGCGGGGGCGCGACCCGGACCTGTGCGCGGTGCTGCCGGGCATCCAGGTGATCCTGGGGGAGACGGAGGGCATCGCGCGGGAGCGGGCGGCCTACCTCGCCGGTCTCGTCGATCCGGAGCTGGGGCTGGCCTCCGCCTCCGCCTCGCTCGGCGTCGACCTGTCGCGGGAGGGCGACGGGCGCGGCATCGCGGAGCGGCAGGGCAGCCAGGGGATGCAGGGCACGAAGGACCTGATCGACCAGGCGATGGCGGCGGAGGGCCTGACGCTGCGCCAGGCCGCGACGCGCCGGCACGAGGGGCGCGAGATCGTCGGCACCGCGGCCACGGTGGCGGACCGGCTGGAGGCGCTGTTCACCTCGGGCGCCTGCGACGGCTTCGTCCTGGCGCCGGCCGTCTTCCCGGGGTCCTTCGAGGGGTTCTGCCGCGCCGTGGTGCCGGAGCTGCAGCGCCGCGGGCTGTTCCGGACGCGCTACGAGGGGCGGACCCTGCGGGAGAACCTGCGGGGCGGGTAGGGCCGCGCCGCCTACCGGCGCAGCGCGGCGAGCGGCAGGCGCCCCGATTCCTTCAGCCGGTCGAGCACGATGGAGGAGCGGACGCGGGCCACGCTGCCGTGCGGCAGCAGCACGTCGTTCACGAGGGCCGAGAGGTCCTTCAGGTCCGGCACGATCGCCTTCAGCAGGTAGTCGGCGTCGCCGGTGGTGGCGTAGGCCTCCTGCACCTCCTCGATCCGGTCCACGAGGTCGCGGAAGCGGCTGGCGTTGTCGCGGCTGTGGGCGGCGAGGGTGACCTGGACGAAGACGAGGAGGCGCAGGCCGAGAGGTTCCGCCGCGAGGGCGGCGTGGTAGCCGCGGATGATTCCCCGCGCCTCCAGCGCCAGGCGGCGGCGGGAGCACTGGGAGGGGGAGAGGCCGACCAGCTCCCCCGCCTGCTGGTTGGTGAGCCGGCCGTCGTCCTGGAGCGCCGCCAGGAGGCGGAGGTCGATGGCGTCCAGGGCGGCCGGGCCGTGCATGGGGGGCCGCGCCAAGCCGCGCCGGCGGTCCGGGGGGCGGTGCCGCCGGCGCGGGCCGGGTGCCCTATTCCTCCCACACCTTCATCGCGGAGACCTTGCCGAGCACGCCCTTGGCGCGTTCCGCCTGGTCGGTGTTGGCGGCGTCCACGGTGACGACGGCGACCGCCTTCTCGGAGTCCGGCACCACGTCCGGGGTGGCCGCGGCGGCGACGCCCTGGGAGGCCGCGCCGGCGCCGACGCCGGCCGCGGCCGCGGCCGCCACCGCGGGCAGGGCCGCGCCGCCGGTCGCGACCACGAGGCCGGCGGCCGCCATCGCGGCGCCCGCGGAGGCGAGGCTGGTGCCCATGGTGCGGAGGCTGCGCTGCTCGTCCTCCTGCACGGTGTCGTTCGTGTCGCCGGGGGCCTGGACGGGCTGGAGGCCGGTGTCGGCGGTGCGGATCGAGACCTGGTCGCCGGGGATCGCCTCGGCGTTGAGGAACTGCACGGCGCGCTCGGCGTCCTCGCGGGTCGCGAAGCTCGCCATGATCTTGCGGCCGGCGGGGGCCCCGGTGTCGCCTTGGGTGCCGGACATGGCGTTGTCTCCTGTGGGATGGTCGCTGCCGTGAACGCCGGCGCGCGGGGGATGTTGCCCCGTCACCCCGCGAGGGCGGCCGGCGCGGGGGCGTCGGCGAGCATCGCGCGCACCAGCGGCGCGACCTCGCGGCCGTAGAGCTCGATGCTGCGCATCATCCGGGCGTGCGGCAGGGTGCCGGCGGAGTACTTCATCTCGAAGCGGGAGAGGCCGAGGGCGCGGACCGTGGCTGCGATTCGGCGGGCCACGGTCCCGGGGGCGCCGAGGTAGAGGGAGCCGCCGGCGATCTCGCGCTCGAAGTCCTCCCGCCGGGCCGGGGGCCAGCCGCGCTCGGCGCCGATGCGGTCGCGGGAGGCCTTCCAGTGCGGGAACATCTCCTCCCGCGCCGCCGCGTCCGTCTCGGCGACGTAGCCGTGGGAGTGGATGCCGACGGGCTGCGGGGCCTGCCCGGTCTTCCCCAGCGCCTCGTGGTAGAGGTCGACGTAGGGGCGGAAGCGCGCGGGGTCGCCGCCGATGACGGCGAGCATCAGCGGCAGGCCGTGGCGCGCCGCGCGCACCACCGATTGCGGACTGCCGCCGACGCCGACCCAGGCGCGGAGCAGGCCGTGCTCCACCGGCGGGAAGACGCGCTGGTCGCGCAGCGGCGGGCGGGTGGTGCCCTGCCACGTCACCGGCCCCCCGGCGCGGACGGCGGCGAAGAGGCCGAGCTTCTCCTCGAACAGGGCCTCGTAGTCGCGCAGGTCGTGGCCGAAGAGGGGGAAGGATTCCGTGAAGGAGCCGCGGCCGAGGATCACCTCCGCCCGCCCGTCCGAGAGGGCGTCGAGCGTCGAGAAGCGCTGGAAGACGCGGATCGGGTCGTCCGAGGAGAGCACGGTGACGGCGGTGCCGAGGCGGATGCGGCGCGTGCGGGCGGCGACGGCGCCGAGGATCACCTCGGGCGCGGAGACGGCGAAGTCGTCGCGGTGGTGCTCGCCGATCGCGAAGGCGTCGACGCCGACCGCCTCGGCCAGCACCGCCTCCTCCACGAGCTCGCGGATCACCCGGGCGTGGGGCAGCGGCGCGCCGTCCGGGCCGGCGGTGACGTCGCCGAAGGTGTCGAGGGCGAGTTCGAGGGGGAAGGACACGGGGGGCCTCGCGGTGTGGTGGCGTGCAGGTATTCACCGCCGTCGCCGCAATCCAGGCGGCGGGGGGCGATGGGGCTCATTGACGCGCGTGATGCCGGGGGTGTGGTTCAGGGTGGCCCCAGGGAGAGGGAGAAGGCATTCTCCCTCTCCCTGGAACCCTCTCCCTTATCTTTTTCCGGGAGGCTGCCGCGGAATGCGGCGCTGTGGTTCGCATGAGCCGGAAGGCGTCTGCCCGCTGCGCAGGCGTTCCACGGCAGTCTCGAAGAAAAAGATGAGTGGGGGATCCGAGGGGAGGAGAGTTCCTTCTCTCCCCCTCGGGGCCACAAGCGCGACCGTCGCCTAGAGCAGCTCCAACTGCCGCTCCACGGCCTTCGGCACCGCGAAGGACGAGCAGTCCAGCCGCCCGTTCTCCCGCGCCCCGTCCAGCCCCAGGCGCCGCGCCGCGACGGCGAAGCGGCGGGCGAGCATGTCGGCGTAGGGGCCGGTGCCGGTCTGGCGGGTGCCGAAGCGGGAGTCGTAGGTCTTGCCGGCGCGGGTCTCCCGCACGAGGGCGAGGACGCGGGCGGCGCGGTCCGGCATGTGGGCGTTGAGCCAGCCCTCGAACATCTCCCGGATCTCCAGCGGCAGGCGCAGCAGCACGTAGCCGGCGGAGGTGGCGCCGTGGGCCCCGGCGGCCTCCAGCACCTTCTCCAGCTCGGCGTCGTTCACGCCGGGGATCATCGGCGCGGCGAGGACGCCGGTGCGGATGCCGGCGCGGGACAGCTCGTGCATGGCGGCCAGCCGCCGCAGCGGGGTGGCCGCGCGCGGCTCCATGATCCGGGCGAGGCGGTTGTCGAGGGTGGTGACCGAGAGGCAGACCTGGACGAGGTTGCGCGCGGCCATGCGGGTGAGGATGTCGAGGTCGCGCAGGACGCCCGCGGACTTGGTGACGATCGTCACCGGGTGGTTGTGGCGCTCCAGCACCTCCAGCACCTGGCGGGTGAGGCCGAGGGTGCGCTCGACGGGCTGGTAGGGGTCGGTGTTGGAGCCGAGGGCGATCGGCCGCGGCACGTAGCCGGGCCTGCCGATCTCCTTCTCCAGCAGGGTCGCGACCTCGGGCTTGAAGACGAGGCGGGACTCGAAGTCGAGGCCCGGCGAGAGGCCGATCCAGGCGTGGCTGGGGCGGGCGTAGCAGTAGATGCAGCCGTGCTCGCAGCCGCGATAGGGGTTCACCGCGCGGTCGAAGCCGAGGTCGGGGCTGTCGTTCCAGGCAAGGGCCGAGCGCGAGGCGTCCCGCGTGAGGGATGTGGCGAGCGGCGGCAGGTCGGCCATCGCCTCGGCGAGGGTGTTCCAGCCGTCGTCGAAGGCGGCGGCGCGGGTCCGCTCGTACCGGTTGCCCGGCTCCGAGACGGCGCCGCGGCCGCGGCGGATGGGGTGCGGGATGGGGCTGCCCAGGCTGCCGTCCGGCATGTCAGGCCTCCTCTGAGGTTCGCCTCGTGTTCCCGATCATCTGGGCATCCGGACCCCGCCGCGTCAAGAACATTAAGGGAACATTCGGGGTGGAAAAAACGCCGCGCGGCGGTGCCACGCGGCGTTCCGGCCCTAGCGCCAGACGAGGTCGGAGCGGCTGCAGGTCTCGATGCCGCGGCGCTCCATGGCGGCGCCGTTCATGTAGACGACGCGGATGTCGGCGGCGCAGCTGCCACCGCCCGGCAGGTCGATCCAGGAGGACTGGCCGGGGCCCATCACGTTCGATCCCAGCCGGTCGGGTCCCCAGCTGCGCTGCGAGGAGAGGGAGATGTAGAGCTCGCGGATCGTCTGGCCGGACTGGTTGACGAAGTTGAAGGACGGGTTGCCGCCGCGCGGGGCGGCGACCGAGGCGCCGGGGCTTCCGCCGATGGTCGCGCCGGCACCGCCGCCGCCACCGCCGCCCCTGCCGAAGGCGATGGTGCTGAGGTTGCAGGCGTTCACGCCCATCCGCGTCTCCTCCCGCCCGCCGGCGTACTGCACGCGCACGTCGAGCACGCAGTCGCCGAAGTTGGGGGTGACGAAGACCCGGTTGCCGGAGGGCAGCACGCCGGAGCCGAGGATGTCGGGACCCCAGTTCGACAGGCGGGAGGGCGAGACGTTGGCGATCTGGATGGTGTCGCCGGAGTTGTTGACGAGCCAGAAGCGGTTCTGGGCCTGCGCGGGCGCGGCGGCGAGGCCGAGCGCGACGGCGAGGGCGACGAGAAGGGCGCGCATGAACGGGTTCCTCTCCAGGATCGACTCGGCGGGGAATGGACCACATGTTGTAACAAGCGTGAAGGCGAGCCACGAAAATGCCACAGTTTGGGCGCGCCGGCCCCGCGCGCGGAACGGGACGCTGGCCCTTCACGGGGCGGTGATCCTACGCTGCGCCGCATGATGCCGCCCCTGGCCCGCCCCTGTTCCCCCTCCCGCACCCCGTCCCGGACGGGGCGCGCGCCCCGGTGCCGGCGGGCGGCCCTCCTGGCGGCCGCGCTCCTGGCGGGCTGCGCGGCCGGCGAGGCCGTCCCCCCCGCGGCGGCGCTCACGGGGGAGGAAGGGGGCGGGGCCGTGGTGGCGCAGGCCTCCTTCGCGCCGGCGGCCCGGCGTCCCGCCCCGGCCGCACCGTCCCCGGCGTCGGAGGGGGCCTTCGGTGCCTACCTCGCCGGCCGGCTGGCCGCGAACGAGAGCGACGCGGCGGCCGCGGCGGGGGCGCTGCTCGCCGCGCTCGCGGCCGATCCGGACGAGCCGGAGATCCTGTCCCGCGCCTTCAACGCCGCGGTGATGGATGGCCGGCCCGAGGCGGTGCGCCTGGCCCGGCGCCTGCCCGAGAGCCAGCTCGCCGCCCTGCTGCTGGCGGGTGCCGACGCCCAGGCCGGGCGGTGGGAGCGGGCGGAGGCGCGGATCCGCTCCCTGCCGCGCCAGGGCAGCGCGCAGATCCTCCAGCCCCTGCTGCTGGCCTGGGTGCAGGCCGGGCGCGGGGGGGTGGACGCGGCGCTGGCGACGCTCCGGCCGCTCACCGAGGGCGGCCGGCTGCGCGGGGTCGCGGCGCTGCACGGGGCGATGATCGCCGACCTCGCCGGGCGCCCGCGCGAGGCGGAGCGGCTGATCCGCCTCGCGGTCGCCGGGGCGGAGGAGCCGAGCCTCCGGCTCACCACGGTCGCCGCCGGCATCCTCGCCCGCGCCGGGCGGGAGGCGGACGGGGCGCGGCTGTTCGACGCCATGGCCGTGGGATCCGACGACGTGGCGCTCGCGGCGGGGCCGGCGGCGCGGCGGGCGGCGCTGTCGGGGCGCGCCATCGCCTCCCCGGTGGAGGGGATGGCGGAGGCGCAGGTGGCGCTCGGCGCGGCGCTGCGCGGCCAGGGCTCGCCGGAGCCGGCGCTGATCCTGGCGCGGCTGTCGCTGCGCCTGCGGCCGGACTTCGCGCCCGCCCGGCTGCTGGCCGCCGAGAGCATGGCCGACGAGCGCCACGCCGCCGCGGCGCTGGCGATGCTGGAGGAGGTGCCGGAGGGCGATCCCCTGGCGCCGCTCGTGGCGCTGCGCCGCGCCGCGCTGCTCGGGGCGCTGGACCGGCCGGCGGAGGCGGCGGCGCTGCTGCGGCGCCTCGCCGAGGCCCATCCGGGCACGCCGCAGCCGGTCATCGCCCTCGCCGACGCGCTGCGCCGGGAGGGCCGGGCCGCGGAGGCGGAGGCGGCCTACGGCGCGGCGATCGCGCGCCTCGGGCGGCCCGGCGCGGCGGACTGGCCGCTGTTCCACGCCCGCGCCCTCGTGCGGGAGGGGGCGGGCGACTGGGCCGGGGCGGAGGCCGACCTGCGCCAGGCCCTCCTGCTCTCGCCGGACCAGCCGGTGCTGCTGAACCACCTCGCCTACGCCTGGGTCGAGCGGGGCGAGCGGATCGAGGAGGCGCGCGGGATGCTCGAGCGCGCGGCCGCCGCCCGGCCGAGGGACGGCAACATCGCCGACAGTCTCGGCTGGGCGCTGTTCCGGCTCGGCGACCTGCCCGGCGCCATCCGCGCGCTGGAGCGGGCGGCGGAGCTGGAGTCGCGCAACGCGGTCATCAACGACCACCTGGGCGACGCCTACTGGGCGGCCGGGCGCCGGGCGGAGGCGCGGTTCCAGTGGCGCCGCGCGCTCGGGCTGGATCCCGAGCCGGGGGAGGCGGGCCGGATTGAGGCGAAGATGCGCGACGGGCTGCCCGCGGCCACGGCGCTGCGGTGAGCCGGGCCACGGTGAGTGGGGTGGGGGGTGGGGCGTCCGGGCCGCTTCCGGAGGCGGCGCGGGCGAAGGTGAACCTCTACCTGCACGTCACCGGGCGGCGGCCGGACGGGTACCACCTGCTGGACAGCCTCGCGGTCTTCGCGGGGGCGTCGGACGCTGTGTCCGTCGCGCCGGCGGTGGGGCCAGGGTCGGGCCCTGGGTCAGGATTGTCGCTGGTGCTGCACGGGCCCGAGGCGGGCGGGCTGGCGGCGGAACGCGACAACCTCGTGCTGCGCGCCGCGCGGGAACTGGAGGCGGCGGCGGGCCGGCCGCTGCCCGGGGCGGCGCTGCGGCTGGAGAAGCGGCTTCCCGTCGCCTCCGGCATCGGCGGCGGGTCGGCGGACGCGGCGGCGGCGCTGCGGCTGCTGGACCGTTTCTGGGGGCTGGGATTCGGCGCGGCGCGGCTGGAGGCGATCGCGGCGCGGCTGGGGGCGGACGTGCCGGTCTGCGTCGCCTCCCGCCCGGCGGTGATGAGCGGGGTGGGGGAGGTGCTGCGGCCCGCGCCGGTCCTGCCGGCCTTCGGGATGGTGCTTGCCAACCCGCGCGTGGCGGTCGCGACGCCCGACGTCTTCGCGGCGCGGGTCGGCCCCTTCTCGGCCCCCGCGGCGCTGCCGGGGGGGTGGGGGGATGCGGCCGCCCTGGCGGCGGCGCTGCGGGGGCTGCGGAACGATCTGGAGACGCCGGCGGTCGCGCTGTGCCCGCCGGTGGCCGGGGTGCTGGCCGCCCTGCGGGCGCTGCCCGGGGCGCTGATGGCGCGGATGAGCGGGTCGGGCGCCACCTGCTTCGCGCTGTTCTCGGACGGGGTCGCGGCGGCGCGGGCGGCGGGGGGGCTGCCGGCAACCTGGTGGCGGTGGGGCGGGCCCGTGGGCGGCTGAGCGGGGGTTTACGCGGCGGGTCCGCGAGGACATGTTCCGGCCCGTACCAGGTGATGGGGCGTCGCCAAGCGGTAAGGCAGCGGTTTTTGGTACCGCCATTCCCAGGTTCGAATCCTGGCGCCCCAACCAGCCTTCTTCCCGGACGCGCGTATCGGGTGCAGGTATCGCGAGAGGGCCGAAAAGGCCCCGGACGCGGGACCTAATTTCCTTCCCTCTCAAGCTTCCGGGAGCAGAGACGCTTCTCGTGGCGCGAGGTCATGCGCCGAGGGGTGCCGCGTCTCCGGTGAGCTGAGAGTGGGTCCCTTCCCAAGATCTCCGCACGGAGACACCAGGTCTTTGGAGAGACGTTCAGCAGGTCTACGGGACGCTGATCTGCCTAGCAGTACTCGCCGGTGGCGGAGTGCTTAGAACTACGGACAAAACCGCCTGATCTGACGGAGGCAGATGACGGCGCAGGCAAGTGTTGTGAGAGCGAGATGGAGATCGGCGCGGCGTTCATAGCGGACGGTCAGGCGCCTGAACCGGGCCAGCCAAGCGAAAGTGCGTTCGACCACCCAACGGTGTCGGCCGAGGCGGGCACTGCTCTCAATCCCCCGCCTTGCGATGCGCGGGGTGATGCCGCGGGCGCGGCACTCCCGGCGGCAACGCCGTGTCAGGCCGAGCGGCGTGCCGCAGGCATCCGTGACGAGGTGGCGCTTGGTGCCCGGCTTGCCGCGGTCTGTCGGGTTCGGCCCGACCTCCGCGCCCCCTTTTTCGCGGGCAGGCTAGCGCTGTCGAGCGCCGCCCGGCTCCAGTCCAGGCCCCCTGCGTCCTGCAGGCGCTCCAGCAGCACCCGGTGCAGCCGGGTCCAGACCCCGGCCGCGTGCCACTCGCCCAGCCACCGCCAGCAGGTCTTGCCGCAGCAGCCCAGTTCGGTCGGCACCTCGTGCCACTGAATGCCCGTGCGCAGCACGAACAAGATGCCCGCCAGCGCCGCCCGGTCGGGTGCCCGAGGTCGGCCACCCTTCGGCTTCGGCCGCTGCCGCGGCAGCAGTGGCTCCACCGCCGCCCAAAGATCATCAGGAACGAGGAGCGCCATCCCTCCTCAACGCCTCAAACCCAGGTTTGTCCCCAACTCTTACTGCCTGCTCCACCAAGCCGTCATAGAGAGGTCCGACGAAGTACCGTGGGCCTGTCCGAAACTGACGGAAGGCAAACACTGCCTGGGAGTTCGAGAAAAGAGAGAGGCTGCGGCGCCGGAGCATGCTTTGTCCAGTGGACTGAGGCGAAGGGTAAACGGAGTGAAGCGACAACTCCGACTGGACTAGGTGTACGGTCCCGGGGTGTGGTGTGACGGATCGAGGCTGAAGCGTTCGGGCTCTTTCGTCCATGTTTGATGGATGAACTCGTTGGGTGTGAGGCCGCGCAGGGTCTTGAGCCGACGGACGTGGTTGTAGGCATCGACGAAGAGCTGAAGGTGGGACCGCAGCTGCTCGTGGGTGTCGTAGTGGTAGCGCTTGACGGTGGCGTCCTTGATGGTGCGGTTCATCCGCTCGACCTGGCCGTTGGTCCAGGGGTGATTGATCTTGGTCAGCCGGTGCTCGATGCCGTGCTGGCGGCAGACACGGTCGAAGATGTGCTCCGTGTCCCAGATGTCCTGTTTGCGCGGGGTGAACTGCACGCCGTTATCGGTGAGCACGGTGTGGATGCGGTAGGGAATGGCTGCGATCAGCTCGCGCAGGAACTCGGCAGCCTCCATCTTACCCGCGCTCGGGATGAGGCGGACGAAGGCGAACTTGCTGGCTCGGTCGATGGCCACGAAGAGGCGCAGCTTACTTTCTTCGGTGCTGACCTCGGCGAGGTCGATGTGGAAGTAGCCGATGGGGTAGGTGGCAAAGCGCTGCCGGGCCGGTTTGTCCCCGCTGACCTGGGGTAAGCGGCTGATGCCGTGCCGTTCCAGGCAGCGGTGCAGGGTCGAGCGCGTCAGATGAGGGATGGTGGGTTGGAGGGCGTAAAGGCAGTTGTCCAGGGGCAGCAGGGTGTGCCGACGGAAAGCGACGACAATAGCCTCCTGCTCGGGTGTCAGGACGGTGGAGCGGGGTTCCTTTGGCCCCATGGGAGCATCGGCCGTCGTGACCCGCTTGCGCCATTTCAGGACCGTGGTGGGGCTGACACCGAAGCGCCGGGCCAGGGTCCTTACGCTCTCTTGTTGTAGCTGGATCGCGCGACGAACCGCCTCCGTCGTGCGGGCGCATCCGTGAAGAACCTGGCCCTAGCGCGTCCCTCGCAGCATGGTGGTCAAGCGTACCACCACACCCCGGGACCAAACACCTAGTCTGGATCCGCCAACAAGCCGAGGAAACCGTGAGGAGGAGTGAGGGTCCGATAACTGGATGGCGCTGATGCGAGCTGTCAGCCATGCATTGAGAGCGGCAGTTACCCCCTACCTGTCTTGGAGTGCGCCCATCCAAGTGGCCGCGCGGCGAGCGCCCATCGGGCCTGCTCGACCAACGCTGCGCCCGGAGTTCACCTGTTCGCCGCCATCTGGCCCGCCACCTCATGCATCGCACAGTTCGAAGCCATGATCTTCAGGCGCGCCGCGCCGCGTCGCAAATGACGTTCCGCCACATCTCTCCGCCGTTCCAGCCCTGTCAGGAAGGTCACGTTGTTTACCTCAGAAGCAGACAGGGACAGGCGGTGGAGGGCTGCTCAAACAGGCTCGACCGGCCAAGTCCGAGCAAGGCGCTCGGCAGCATCACTATGACCGTACCTATGCTTCCAAGACGCGTTTCCGGAGAAGAACGTCCACCTCATCCATGCGATACCCTGCGTTTAACAGGATCTCCGCACTATGCTCACCGACTCTCGGTGGCTGCCTC
>Ga0325401_1003263_pt1 | contig 14794 bp, 7 predicted proteins | sample PopdelMetagenome_FD_205666 | JGI IMG/M metagenome (GOLD analysis project Ga0325401, IMG submission 205666) | Populus deltoides microbial communities from Bellville, Georgia, United States - Xylem-PdKOR-R2 | ecosystem: Host-associated > Plants > Phyllosphere > Stem > Wood/Secondary xylem | place...
CCTGATCTCCCTCGGCCATCAATTATTAATAAATACACAGATCACGATCTGCCAGTCAATTTTGCCATTATATTGACATCTTCCATAATTGCCGCGAATATTAGCAGGAGTTAACAACTGTCTTCTCAGGGCACCTTATTAAGGAACTAGATTCAATAGCGGCTGCCGGTTTATTTCTTGATAAGAATGCTTGATGTTCTCTTATTACATAATAAGTTACTACGTACTGTTTATGATGATCTCGAATTAAAAATCTTTGGAAGATATTTTTTTTATTATTATTTATTAACGTTCAAAATAGATTGCGTGTATCTTAATTAATTTTACGAATTTTAAAATTAATGACCATATAAGTCTCTAGTAACCATTATATTAGTAACCACGAGATTCGAAATTGAGACTACAAAGAAAACAATTCCTTTAATCTCAAATTTTTATTATTGAGTCACTTATTAGATGGTTATTTTTAGAAGATATTTTATTTTTTATAATATTTTTAATAGATGTAACATTGTATAATATTTGTTTTTTTTTTCATTGAATAAATTTTATATATATTTATATTTTAGTTTATATTATAAATTAATTTTAATAAATAAATTCAATTTTTGTTACCAATCTAGTTTGAGTTATTACAATTCAGCATCAAAACTTAGATTCGCAATCCAGCGCAATATCTTCTACTTACTTTCTCCCAAGTCAAAATCTCTTCAAGTGCACGTATACATTTGTTAGGTCGGAACGCAATAGATTCTATTAAAGTTGACAAATTTGACATTGTCCAGAGTCATTAAATTTTATTAATTAAAGGGTTTTTGCAAATATAATAATAATTATTTTTTAAAATGTTTTTTATTTAGAAATATATTAAAATATTATTTTTTATTTTTAAAAATTATTTTTAACATTAACATATCAAAATATCTAAAACATTAATTTGAAATAGAAAAAAAATAAAAAAAATTAATTTTTTTATTAAAATACAAGAATAAAAATAAAAACTCTTATATTTGTCAAAGTTGGGGGAATTTTGGATGCTGGTTCTCGTGTTGTTGACAAAACAACAATTTTCCATTCCAATTTTGAATCACCACCGACAAAGTTTGACTAAAAAAATTAAAACCAAAAAAAATCTCACAAATATGTATGGAGTAGGTGTAAGACTATCAATGCTTACAAATAAAAATTATTTGATATTATTATTAAATTTAATCTAACAATTAACCTTGAAATATTCCGATTAAATTCTTATCTGACTCAGTTTTATATTTTAAAGAAATCCAGTCCCGGTAAAAAGTTCCGTGCCATGACCTTACTTGAGTTAATTTCTTGGGATTAACCGTAGCTTTTGGATTAATAGCAACCCATTTTTACACCCAGCTGGTTCACAAGTTTTGATTAAAGGTGGCCCAAATTGCTAGAGATGAGCTTGCATTAATTAGGCATGCATAATTAACAAAATAACTGAGCCTTACAGACATACGAAGGATGTGGAAAAACAAGAACCCGAGATTTAATGTTGTCTGTGTCCTAATTTCACTGTTCCATATTTCAATGAAATATCAATATCTTGTTAGGCTTGCATGTATTGTTTAGTAGTGTAATGAATATTATTTTTAAAAATATTATTTATTTAAAAATATTTTTAAATAATATTTTTTTATTTTTAAAAATTATTTTTGATATAAATATATTAAACCATCTAAAACTACAAAAAAAAAATTAAAGTTAAAAAAATTAATTCTTTTTTAAAAACACGATCCAAAAAACCTTCATTTCATACTTTTCAAATTATTTATTCAATTTAGAGATCTTCAATTCAATACAACATATTTTTAATATATTCACTTTGAAATCACATCCTAAGGACATCTCCAACCCAGGAAGCAAAAGAGAAGCCAAATTCAAAAACCTGTCCTTTTAGCTGTTTTTTTGTCTCAATTCTCAGCATGGTAGAAGAATAGCAAAAATAGTTTTTTTTTAAAGAAATTCCTATATATTAATCAAGAAAGCTAAAACCAGCAAAAAAAAAAAATCCAATTAAATGCAACTAAGTGAATAAAAAAAGATTTCAAACTTCTTTAAAAAAAAAAAGCAAAATTTTCATTAGAGTATACAATAAAATATATATATATATATATATATATACTATTCAAAATACCATATTAATATTTTAACACTTCAACATAAACATAGGAGATGATATAATGTTCGACATCTCAAATATTTTTTTTTTTACTTTAATATTAACAGATATACTGACATGATAATCACAGCAACACACCATGTCTATGTGGCACTAACATGTTATTGCGGCACCACATGACTGACGGCATTGATCATTTTTCACAAAAAAAATCATGAAATTTTAAAAGGCAGGGACCAAGATAACAGGAGCTTGTAATTTGTGGACAACCTAGAGTCAATTTTTATTTTTATGATTTAATATATATATATATATATATATATATATATTTTCCTTACTTTGATTTTTTTATGTTTTAATATTATTTTAATAAATTTTAAAATAAAAAACATTTTAAAACAATCTCAACCACTACAGAAAATTGTGTTCCAAGCTACGATTGCTTGCTTGAACTATTAAGAATATTTTTGGCAGTGTGATTATGGGTGTTTTTTAAATAATTTTTTGTATCAAAATATATTCTAATGATATTTTTTTATTTTTTAAAAATTATTTTTAACATTAATACATTAAAACAATTTAAAATATATAAATTATATTTAATTTTAATATAATAAAAAATTTTAAAAAAACGAATCAGTACGCGTCCGAGAGAGGACAACAATCTCGTAAGTATTTAATAAAAAAAACTCAATCCTCACATGAGACCAAGCCCACCACGATCCCCACCCCCTCTATAAAAATAATTAAAAACCTTTCCCTCCTCGACCTCAACATCACCGAAAAAAACTGACATTTTCCTCTCTGTCACATCTCCTTTTGGCACGCACAGAAAAGAGCCACAAAAAAAAAAGGATTTGTAAACTCTGGGTGAGATTTAAAGTCCTCAAATTTGGTGATCTCTGATTTGGATTTTGTTTTTGAAAAAATCGAAAATGGGGAGTTTGGGAGCGATATTAAAACACCCAGATGATTTATACCCACTATTGAAGCTGAAAATGGCTGCTAAACATGCTGAAAAACAGATCCCGTCTGAACCTCACTGGGCTTTCTGTTATTCCATGCTTCATCGGGTCTCTCGTAGTTTTGCTTTCGTTATTCAACAGCTTGGCACAGAACTCCGTAACGCTGTAATTATATTTTACATTGCACTTTTTTATTGTTTTACTTGCGTTGTTTTGATCTGGGTTTTGTGTAGTAAGTATTTAATAGTCATTTTTTTTTTGGTTTGCAGGTGTGCATTTTTTACTTGGTTCTTCGAGCCCTTGACACTGTTGGTTTGTTCTTGTTAACCTCGTGCTTTGTCTGTGATTTTTGTTTTTATTTCTGGCAGAATTTGATACATCCTAAATGGGTTTTGTTGAGTTTTAAGATTAATGATGTAGTGTTTTATGCTAGGCAATTGTTTGATTTTCTAGTTCTTCAATTATGTTTTGATGGATTTTAGAATCGGAGAGTGTCATATTGAGTTTGAAGTTGCTAGCTCTAGAGTTTTTGATATTCTAATAAATGGCTAGTGGAGATTTTAGTTTAGATGATAGCTTTGTAACCGAAGTCCTGAGGTCATTTTTTTGAAGAAAAAAAAAATTTGAGAGGAGAGAGCTGTTGGTTTTGCTTAGTTACGGCGTACTGTGAGGAGAAGTTTCCTTGAAGCACTCTGTTTGAATAACACTGGATTTCCACTTAACCGTTGTACTTATTGATGTTATTTTGTTAGTTGATACATTGTTTTTTGTTAAATGTTTTCGATGATTCCTTTACAGAGGATGATACAAGCATACCTACAGACGTCAAAGTACCTATTCTGATAGCTTTTCACCGCCACATTTATGATCGCAATTGGCATTTCTCATGTGAGTCTTGAAATTTTAGTTTTGATATCCTTGATTCTACAATTTGGAGAACAGTTGACTTGAATAAATTTGTTGCTGAGATTTAGCTTGAAAATTTCATCCGTCCAAACTTAACATTTCTTCTCTGTGCAAGTAATTTCTTGTACTGACTAAATAGGGCATCTAGACTATACCAATTTAAGTTAGGATTAGCTCCTGTTCTTTTGTTCAATCACAATACAGATTTTAACAATATTTGTAATGCCTGCAAATCGTTTGCATTTATGGTCTGCTATAAAATTACATGTTCTGATATTACCATTTTTAGTTTGATGACTCAAGTGTCTAGTCCAAGAGCTTGAACATTTTTACAAAATTTGTTTTACATTTATCTCTTACAAACAGTTGATTAATGTCTGAGAAAGTCTCTCCTCTTTAAGGTAGCCAGAGAAGTTTACTCATGAGAGGCAACAGTTCCATGGCACCTGTATCTGTAAAATGTAATGTCAATTGAATATTTTTGCTCACTCTACTTTGATTCTTCTTTTGCATAAGGTGGTACCAAGGACTACAAGGTTCTTATGGACCAGTTCCATGATGTTTCAACTGCTTTTCTAGAGCTTGGAAAAGGGTTAGTTGTACCTCATTTTGACTCCTGTTTGATTGCATGCTTATTGAGGATCTGATTGATTCAGGGTCTATATAATGTGCTCTACACTTCTAACAATTCATTGCATCCAATCACAATAGTGTCTGTGCGCCTGTTTCTCTTCAATAGAAGACTTATGAAACTCAATTTATTCTGCAGTTACCAGGAGGCAATTGAGGATATTACCAAAAGAATGGGTGCAGGGATGGCAAAGTTTATCTGCAAGGAGGTTAGTTATGTGGGGTGTTGTAATGCGGCATCGAATGGTGCATGGATAACCAACTTAAGGAAAAAAGGATTTCTCTAGGTTCCACTGCTGAATTGCGTGATACATGATACAAATGTGGGTGTCTGTGTGATTGCATCCATCATGATATCAAAAAGTATAATAAATATGCACATGTATACTGTGGACTGTAGTGGGCTCAAGCTATATGCATCACAGGAATCAGGTGCTTGGTTATCAAGTAGCCCATGCAATTTTTATTTGGGTCGTGTATAGAAGATGAATAGATTATCAAGAGAATGAAGAATTAATAGTGAAATCTAGAGTATTTAGTCATCCTCCTAGAGATAGCAAAGGACACTAGGGATGGCTGTGTGATCCCTTTGGATGTCAGCTAAAGAAATTCTTTGAACTCAATAAAATATGCTGACAGAACTATTCTATCCTACAGGGCTTTAACAGTTTCCTCATTACTCATGTTAATCATCAAATTGCACAAGCTTCGATTTCTTCAGTTTTTCTTAAAACAGAATGGAAAAAGTTATGTTTATGTGATGCCATTAGACTTTCTTGTCTGCAGGTGGAAACCATTGATGACTATGATGAATATTGCCACTATGTAGCAGGACTTGTTGGAATGGGCTTGTCCAAGCTTTTCCATGCCTCTGAATTAGAAGATTTGGCTTCAGATAGCATCTCCAATTCAATGGGATTGTTTCTTCAGGTATCACTATGATGCAAGAGCCATTGATGTGCTTTATCTGGGGGTTAACTTTGTTTTGAAATGTAATTCTAACATGTATATCCTGGATTTGATAAAACTTAGAAAACAAACATTATTCGTGATTATCTGGAGGACATAAATGAGATACCTAAGTCACGCATGTTTTGGCCTCGCGAGATTTGGAGTAAATATGTCAACAAACTTGAGGTTTGCTTCTTTTCCATATATAGTCTCAACTTTAGTACCATAAACATCCCTTTGTAGTCATTATGTTCGTGAATGATGTAAATATAAGTACAATACTTGAAATGTGATAGTGTTATTTTTGGCTTCACCCATCTGATTAACATTCTCCCTGTTTTGTGTTTTGTGCCTCAGGACTTGAAATATGAAGAGAACTCAGTCGAGGCAGTACAGTGCTTGAATGACATGGTTACCAATTCCTTGATGCATGTGGATGATTGCTTGAAATACATGTCTGCATTGCGGGAACCTGCTATATTTCGGTTTTGTGCTATCCCTCAGGTAAGAAATATGCTTAAACTGACCTTTGAAGATATCATTGTTTCATGTCTTGTAATTTGACCACTTGACTCGTGCTTATGCCTTTTCACTTATTCTGAAATTTTTTAAAAAACTTTTTCATCATGTCATATATTTTATTACACGGTGAGGAAAGCTCACAATATTTTTAGTCTAATTGTGTAGTTTTATGTTTAGTGTTAGCTATAATGGATGTTCTGGTGGAAGCTTTCTTCTAATTTGACCCCTCTCCTCCTAGGTCATGGCTATCGGAACCCTAGCAATGTGCTACAACAACATCAATGTCTTCAGAGGTGTAGTGAAGATGAGACGAGGTAAGATTACTTTATAGACTGCATTATTTTCTTGGCATCTGAAACTGGTGGAATGTTATAGCAATAACAGAAATTGTTTTGGTGCATGTAAATATCCCATGAAGACTGGAAGGTTTTGATCGTTGTTGTGTTATCATAAATGTAGAATTGCATCTAGAATGCAAATGCAATATAAGATATCATCTCTCTTTAGAATACAATAAGGTTATTACCAGATGGACCATTCCACAAATACCATGTGTTTGTTTGGGAACTGCATAACTCTCAGACTAAGTAAATCATGCCCCAGCTTGCATATCTCGGATTATTTTTAAAAATTTCACACCCCATCTACCATATCACCCCTGTCCCCTGCTGCTCTTTATTGTACAAAGGATTCTGGCTTGTTAATTAAGTACCTGCATCAAAATAATAAGTCCTGGGTTTTCATGATTCCTTATTCAATGATGTTTAATTTAATGCTAAGCCTATTTCTAGGTCTTACCGCTCAAGTTTTTCATCGAACGAAAACAATGGCCGATGTCTATGGAGCTTTCTTTGACTTCTCTTGTGTGCTGAAGTCCAAGGTATGATGCTATCCTTAATTCTAACCAAGACATTGCTTTTCCTGGCAGGTTCAAGTATGAAAGTTATATTTCTCCCGCTTGTAAAAAACACCGAACCCTATAAAGCTTCAGTTTTTCTTGCCAGCTTGTTTTGTGCTCGTTCATCTCATTGAACCTAAGTAGATCGACGCCAGTTAGACTTTCTAGAAAATAATTTCATAGAAGGGACTTGGTGGAATCTTCCCTAATAATAATGAATATATTTGCTTGTATCAATCCCCTCAGGGTTGATGAATGAGGGGATGAGCAAATGATAGTAGGTTGCCACATTGTTTGCTGTGTGGTAGTAGCCTTTGAGATAGTGTATTAATTAACTATGTGGCATCTTAATAACAACAATCAACAACTGTGGTGGTTTTGTCAGATTCGGAAAATGGAAGTTTATGTATAAAGGTGGGAGCTTTTTCACTAGGATGCCACTGAATATTTATGGAGTCGATTATGATCCTCAAGTTTGTTTGCTAAATTTTCTAGGTGCCTATATTGAGAAATGTGCAATTGGATACTGCAGGTTGACAAGAACGATCCTAATGCAACAAAAACATTGAGCAGTCTGGAAGCAGTACAAAAAACTTGCAGGGAATCCGGGGCTCTAAACAAAAGGTTTGCCAAGCTATCCTCTGAGCCTTTAATTGTTTTTTTGTTATTTTATTGGGCTGACATTCTTTCATGCTTCTACCAGGAAATCTTACATACTTAGGAATGAGCTAAAATATAATTCTGTTCTGGTGAGTTCTGCCGAATTGTCAACCGGATTTCCTTGTGTAGCCTGGTGGAAACTTTGTTGTTCAAAACAATTTATTTATTTCCATTTTTTTTCCTGTCCTTTTCAATCCTACTGATTAATCTACAGTTGAATGACGAAATGCATCTCGTGTGCTTGTGGGTTGATCCAAGAATATCAAATGTGAATATCATCTGATTTCTTTTATCGTCTAATGCAGATCGTCCTCCTCTTCATTATATTGTCTATTATTTTTGCTTATCTCTCTGCCAACCGATCAAGTTACTAGGGTAAGTTGTGCCAGAAAAACAATTATTGATTGGATTCGCTATCATGATAATGATTTTCTAAAAAACTTCGTTTGTTGATGCACAGGATGGTCGATTTCTTGAATTCCCCAGTGTGCGTATGGATGATGGCTGGTTACACAAGTGCCTGTTCTATTCCGTGGAAGCTGCTTTTCTTATAATTGTGTAACCTTATAATGGCTACAGTTTAAACTCAAGAGTGTATGCAGTATTAAAATGTTATTACAGTTCCCATAGCTTCCAATCTCTTATAGTTGTAATTTATAATGCACCTGTAGTCTTTATCAGCCATTCAGGACTCTCGAGCGTAGAAATAAGGTCCTCTTTGGTTGTTATCGTAGTTATTTTGCGGATGGAGCAATAATACGAACTTGAAGTTTTTCCGAGTTCAACAGCAGCTGTTGACCCTCTGGTCCTTCTCTCTTCCTGCTACTCGTCTTCCAGTGTCGAGGGACTGATTTCTGATCTGCCCTTGTTTGAGGCAATATGGCCTTGAGTCTTGTGACACAGCAACGATATGCCAGGGATAAGCAGCAAGGGCAACATTAAAATCCCAGATAGGATTGCCCGTAGGAAGAAAGATTCGTCTTTAAGAACTCCGCGGTGGCTATCTCCATGGTCATAGCTACTCTTCTTTCTCTTTTCTTTTGGGCTTAGGCCCCGTTTCTAATAAAAAAAAAACAAAAAAAACATTTTTAAGAAAAAAAAATAAACTATATATATATAAACTTCTCGAAAAAGCATGTTTCAGTAGAAAATTGAAGTTTTCAATTTCAACATATAAAACAAGGGCATTGTTACTGTCAATTAATTATTTATGCCCATTCCAAAAAAAAATGTATTCGACAATTAGGTTTTTAGTTATTTTTTCAGAATAAATTAAAAAAAGTAGAGATGGAAACTTCAATACGTTTTCTATGTACGTCTATCTTCATTTGCTACTTTCACTGTCCTTGTTAGAAATGATGAACAAGCTCGCTTGATCACATGAATCATCCTTGGTAAACCAACTTGTTCTTGGAGACAGAGGATCCACCAAACTAGATGACTATATTTATACATGGGAGGAATCAAGATCACTCTCCTAGCAAACTATTTTTTTTCCTTACTTTTTTAAAATTCGTTATATATACATGTGTGTGTTTGAGAAGGGTTTTGATTTGTTGATTTTAACATGTACGTGTTTGGTTTATTTGTTTACCTTGTATATTTTAAGCTGCGCGTGTGTTTAGTTGATTTAATTATAGTTTTTCTTAAATGCATCATGTTTTAATATTTTTTTTTCTTAAATGCTGTTCAAATATGATGTAAAAAAATTATGGTTGTCTGGTTAAAATGCAAGACTTGGAATAAACATGTTCACTTGTTGAGGTGGGTTTATGCTAAAATCTATCATCAAACCTATTCTTGGCTGAAGTCTATGGTGTTTTCTTTGACTTTTCCTGTATGCTGAAGTCCAAGGTGCGATGCTTCCTTTAATTCTAAACAAGATATATTTTCCTAGCAAGTTGCCGTGGGAAAGTTAAGCTTATCCAACTTGCAGTATCAGCTACAAGATAAAATTTCAGTTCTGCTGCCAGCCCGCCTTTTGGACTAGTTTGATTGCCTTGAACCTTTTCACCATATCTCCACTTGTTTGTTACATTGAATAGAGGATGGTTGTGCTTATTGGAAATACACAATCGACTCTCACATTTTGACATGAGTGATCCTAATGCAACAGAAACATCGATTAGATTGGAAGCGATACGAAAAAATTGCAGGGAATCTGGGTTTCTAAACTAAAGGTTTGTCAATGTAACCATGGTGGATGTGGTTTTCTGTTTTTTTTTTTTTTTTGGCTGACGTTCGATTCTTGTTTCCGCCAGGAAATCTTACGTAATCAGGAATGAGCCCAGATATAGTTCTGCTGTGTTGAGTTGTTGTTCAAAGCAATTTACTTGCTAAATGCACGCCCAAGTGGTGTCCTATACTTAAGTTTCTTTTTTCCCGGTCCTACTCTACATGTAGATGCACATATGCTTTCTGGCTTAAAAATATCGACTGTTTTCTTTCATAATCTCAATGCAGGTTGTCCTCCTTTTGTTACGTTGTCCATCGTTTTTTATCGTCTCTCGGCCGACCAATTATCAAGTGAGAAGGGTCAGTTTTGCTACGGAAATAGCTATTGATGGGACTCATTATTGTGATAAACGTTTTTGTTGGAAACCAGGTTTCATTTGTCCAGGATGGTTGATTTTCTAAAATTCCTCTTCATGGATGATAGCTGGCTACACCGAGTGCTTGACTTCTTCTGCCGAAGTTTCTGTTTTCTGATGCTGGAGTACTTGTAATGGCCACATTTAGTTTTCTGATGCTGGAGTACTTGTAATGGCCACATTTAGTTATTTACTGTTCTGTTCTCGTGTATCCAACATAAAAATGGACTGTTAAATTTCCACCAGAACTGGAGTTGCCTTCGGCCTCTATTGTCATCCCGACTTTCTGGCCTGGCGGGATTTTTAAACGTGCTCCTCCAAGAAAACAGGAAAGTAGTCGCTAAATCTTCTGCAGGGTCATCCCGGTCAGTTTGGAGAAGCTATGGCTTTTAACTGTAGCTATGGCTTTTGAAAGCTACAAATTATAGCTTTTAAAAAAATCACATGGAAATAGTTATGATATTAGTTTTTAAAGTATTATCAAACACTTGAAAAGCCATGGCCATAACTAGAATGTTGATTCCTAAACAGGCTCGTAGTTTAAAAGCTACTTATAAGTGACCTACAACTGGAGAAAAAGGAGGTCTTCGCGGCCATACCGAATATCAATAACTCGGGTCAAAATCTTAATGCTATTCGTTGCACAGAATAATTAAAAATAATAAACAAGGCATTTATATATCAATATGATCACGAGGTAAAATCAGTACGTATATCACAAGGAAAGCCACGGCCTCCAATTTGCAACAATTTTCCCCCCTTGATCATCGATCCACAACAATCATTCTCCGCATTTGAGAACATGCAGAGTGTAGAACATACACTCAATACAAAATCATCAGCCCAGAAGAAAACTCTAAAACACTTCAGCTATTTTGCTGGCAAGGACACGATCCCTTCTTTCAATGTACCCATATGGGAACCAGCCTGCTTTACCTTTGCACTCCCCTTCGGCCCAGCCATTGTTTGTCACCTGTCGAGAATGCATGGCAGAATATTAAACCTTGCATGGACTTTAGTTGACATAAAATAAAATATCTGAACAGTACATAATTTTAAAAAAAAAAAAGTAGTTTCAGAAAGCTCTAAACCTTTCGAACAACAACATAGTCACCAATTGACAAAGTCAGCTCCACATCAGATTGTCCTTGATATGAATGCATGACCTGCAATAAAAAGCAAATAAATGGCAGACAATAAATAAAAACATGCAAGCAACATCAAGGTCCTATTTTGTAAGAATTTAAGGTAACTTTAACAGCATGATAAATTCAATTACTAACTTCCCCTAAAAAGTAACTGATGCTGTCCGTTGTTCCGTTATGTGCTTGGGAAGCATACATGCCGTTCACTTCTTCATATGATGGAGGTGGAGGCATGCTGTTCTCTGCACTTGGGGTGGGAGGCGCTTCAATTCGTTGTCGTTCTGATGTCATCTATTAATAGCAACAAATGTGGATTATGATCCAAATAAAGGCAAATACAAAAAATTAGGACCATTCCATTCCAATTCAGGCCTGGTAAAAGGACTTCAAATACCTCTCCTTCAAGCTGATCTAGTATCTGAAGGACTCTCTGGTGATAAGCACGCTCAGCTTCAACCTTCAAATTAGAACATGAATCAGAGAAGGATAATCTTTAAATCTGATCTCTTCCCAACACATAATTCATGACTTGGTTGAATCCATAGCAGAAATAAGGGATCATTCATATTACCATAGCTATAAGTCTCTGAAGAGTTAACCTCTGCTGTTGGGCTTCAACAGCAGCCATTGCTGCAGCCGCTTCCTTCCCCAATATGGACATGTTTGACTTCAGATCTTGCAGCTTTGTTTCTGCAGATTCTAACTTCATTGCAAGCTCAGGACTGCCTGGCATTTCTCTCACTTTTGCCTGCCGCTTGGAAACTTCAATAGCCTGTCTAGGTTCAAATGAAGGGTAACTAAACAATTTTGGAGAAAGAATAGACCACACACCATGATAATTATGCTGTGAACTGCACTTCAATTGATTCATGATCATTGATATTTAGATCAGAAAAATAAGAACAATTGATAATTCTCTAGGGAACACAAAAGTGAAAGTAAGTTGAATAAGTATCATGCAAGTAAAAGGAACACCAAATCTAGCAAGTAAATCTCAGGAGCAATTCAAAATAAGATGCCCATTGAATCATACATTTCAAAAACTTGGTAAAGAGAGCGATATTTCAATATATACCTGAGCTTCTGCTTCTTGTCGCATCCTGTCATAACGTTGAGCAAGATGCCGCGCATCTTCCAATGGAGCTCCCATTACCATAGCTCTTAATGGCTCAGCCACCTAATAATAAAAAACAGTCAATGCCATACCAAGAGCATGATAAAATGCTCTATGAATAACAAGGATGATAATGAAGAAAATATTAAACATGGAGTAAAAAAACAGTCTTGAGACACCTCAGTTCTTCCACTAAATTATAAGTATTTGAGACCAGTTTTAATGTTTCATAATTCTTGTGTTCTGGATCTCAGGCATAATGTTTACCCATTTAATGCTTTCTTGACACTTGTTCGTATGATTTACTAAAAGTCCAGTATGCAAACTAATAAAAACCACTTGCAGCTTTGCAAGACAATGGAGCACAGTGGAATCAGCACAGGAAAATGAGACATACATAAGCTCATTAATAATATTTAAATCAGCACATTTGTAGTGATGAAAGATGCAGGAATATGGAAATTTGTGTTATAGTCAAACCTGTGTACCAAGAGCTTTCAGCAGATTCCCACGTTCCTTCTCCATCTGAGCACGGGCACGACCATAATTCATTGCAGCCTTTGACAATGTATTACCACTAGTACATGTATTTTCGGCACCATATTTCCTGCTATCTTCTGAAAACTTTGTTCCTGTAGAACACAATGAATTTGTATAAAAGACCACATTACCTTCTTGGAATTCAATATATATGATGCTACAGGAATAACATCAAGATTCCCACCATCCCACCTATTTCAACTTGTTTGGATCCTGTGACAATATATCCTTCTACACCACGAACAATATCCCGTTGAAAATGCTGAAAAATAACATTTGACATTAATAAGTCAACGACTAAAAGAAAGGGAGAACAATATGCCATAGGAGGACTGGATAACCTTGCCAGCACGTGTTGATATGTAAAGCCTCTCAAGTTTCTGGTGCTGATGGAGTTCTGCTTCATCAGTAACAAGTGTGTCTGAACCTCCATATCCACCAGCCCCAAACTGCTTGAGAACAGCCTGATTTAACACCCAGCACAATCAGAACACTGGTTTTGAGGAGCAAACTACTACAATGTGGAGAAAATAAAATGCAGTGCTCCGTGAAGCCAGACATGCACCCTAATTATGTCAAGCTGGGGAAACACCATCAAATGTATAAAACCCAGTGGAGCTTCAGATTGATGTTCCACTACCAAAGCACGTAGAAATTGAAACTTGCATCGCAATCAAAAAAGTCTGTTACATGCATGAATCTTATTGAAAGACCCACAAAGAAAAAAAAATCTCAAATCAAAATCAAAAGGGTAAATGAAATGGAGCTTCAACTTGATGGGTTAGTATCAAATTACAGTGTTACAAAGTAAAACAAACATTTCGATCGAAAGAACTAGATTACAAGCACTATTGAAAGTGGCGTAAAACATTTCCTTACTGAATCGTACACTGTAAATTTGAAGTAATTTCACCTACCATGCATAAAAACAATCACTTTATTCTCTCTTCATTTTCACTCCACCAAATCAAACTCCTTTAAACTTATAAAATTAAAATCCTAAACCTTAGCAAAATCCTCATGAAGCAAGAAATCAATTATCGCAAACAATCTTCCCTAGAAGCTTTCATTTTTACTAACACCTACATTACATTGAACATTCCCAAAAACCCACGAAAAGACTTCAGATAATAATCCAAGACTGCAATTTCCAGCTCCGGTGCATGATAACACTAAACGGATTTAACCAAATCAATCAAATTCGCAAAAGATTTGACACGATCTTTCTCGTTCCTAATCCCATAGACAACATGTTTACCAAAAAACAATCAGAAATGATACATCGAAGTCTAGAATAAATAAATAAATTGATATTGAGCTGAAAAAAAATGGAATTTTAAACTTGGATCTAGAATTTCAGGGTTTGATTTAGAGGGATACCTGTTGTTGCTTAGCGACCTGTTCCCTAAGTTTCGTGGCTTGTTTTCGTATCGCTTCCATTCAATGAAGAGGGATTTAAGAATTTTAATCGGTTTTGAAGAGGTGAAACCAAACGCGGTGTTAAAAGAGGGAGAGAGGTTTTTGAAAAGAAAGAAGGGTGGGGGTTGTCGCCGTTGTTGTTATTAGCCACTTTGGTAGCCAGCCTCCTTTGGAGCTTCCAACGGCAGACATTTGTGTCATTTCAAAACACCCAAAATTATGATGCTATGCCTGCGCCCGTTCTCATTTTACCATTCCTGAGCCCCCTTTTATTGAGATGCATGTTAATAGGTTTGTTTCAAAAAAA
>Ga0325401_1003266_pt1 | contig 14787 bp, 12 predicted proteins | sample PopdelMetagenome_FD_205666 | JGI IMG/M metagenome (GOLD analysis project Ga0325401, IMG submission 205666) | Populus deltoides microbial communities from Bellville, Georgia, United States - Xylem-PdKOR-R2 | ecosystem: Host-associated > Plants > Phyllosphere > Stem > Wood/Secondary xylem | place...
ACATTGATGGTAACAATTTTGGATAAAATTTATTTTTGTGATGCTAAATTAAATTTTATAAAGACTTGATTATGTTAATATAAACTTAGGCATCTTCAAGTCATATTTATATTAAGGAGTTCATATTACTTCAAATTAATGTAAAAAGATTCCTATAACATTAAAACTTTGACATATATATTAAATTCACTAATTTTGTTATCATCAAAATAATTAATCCATGATGTTAAAGACCTTTGGATTAACAATCCCTCTTTTTTTTTTTATAATGACAAACAATTCATGCAATAAGAATATAAATATGTTATTTAATATTATCTCCCCTTTATAACAAGCAATTCATGCAATAAAAAAATAAAGATGATATTTAATATTATAAATTTTTAAATATTATAAGCTCCCTATATCAACTTGAATATTTAAGATATAATAAAGATATAGCATTACATAAATGTATCACTTGTAAGAACTAAAATTCATGCATATCACAATCCACATTTAACTATAAACACCGCATTTTTCTCTCTAAAATAATAAATATTAAGCATCCAAGCACTACATTTTTCTCCTTCTTTGGCACATCAAAAAGGAAGGCACCAAATAGCAAATAGATCCACGATATTACATAACCAAATAGAAAATTTATAATTTAAATGGAAATAAAAGCACATCAAACATAGTTAAAACCAATATCCATTGATTTAAAGATTGTAAACCAAATCTTCTTGATCTCATTTTATGTCCTAAAATCTTCTCTCATGTTTAGCCAAAGTGCAAGAATATTAACTCCAAAAGTTTGTCTCTTTTCCAAAGGATTAAAAAAGTGTAACCTTTCTAACTAAGACTCATTTTCATCAACTTATAAATGAATGTACAATCAATTTAATATTTTTATGCAAACATGAATTAAGTCTAAAACATATTTTTATATTTTTGAAATGAGAATTTTTTTTTAATTTTTTGATTTTGTTTTGAAAATTTAATTGAAAACGAGTATTTTAATACCAGGCTCACTTCTTATAATGTTAGTATACAATCACTACCAAAAATTCTCTTAATACCAATGGAATTACCGACGGCTTACTTCTGTCGGTACTTTGAGGTCACCATTATCGACGGACTTTTTTCCGTCCGTCATTCCGCCGGTATATACTGACGAACACATTCGGTCGGTATTTACGGACGGAATGACAGACGGAATATGCAGAATTAAAAAAAATGGTTCGCTGACGTGGATTTTTTTGGGTGATTTTACCGACGGAATCACCGAGGAATTCAAAACAGTAGATCCGTACGGTGACGTGACCGATTCACCGTTTAACATCCCGATGGAATCACCGAAGGATTCAAAGCGAAATTTCTGTACAGTGACGTGCCTTGTTTATCGTCAAAATAACCGATGAAATCGCAGACGGAATAATTATGTCGGTGAATCCATAGGCAAAAGTTATATTTCTTGAAGTTTTGTGGTCACAACATCAATGTTCTGATTTACCGATGGATTTTATCAGTTTTTATAAGTAATTCAATCTTTTTAAATTTTAACATTTAAATGACAATTTTGTTTTTTTTATATGTATTTTGTTAGTATATGTACATGTTTTATTCTTATTTCTCAAACAAACTTGTAGTATATGAATGTATAATTTTATACTTGTTATGGTTTGTTTTAGATTTTGTAAAATTATATTTGTTTGTAAATTGTTGAAACTTAATTGAATTACCGAATTACATGTGTTGTTTTGAAATAATTAATAGTTTGTTTAACGGGTTCGTTTTAATTTTTATCAATGGTATTGCGGAGTTGTAATTTCCGTAAATTTATATTTATTAATTTGTATGGACGTTGATAATTGATAATGAATATTTAATATTTACAAGAAGTTGTAAATGGTGTGTTGGATAATTTCGAGGTAAGTCAATAGTTTTGCAAATTTATTTACCTAACACAGTTAATTAATACATGTTGTCATCATAATTTTATAGAGGTTCGATAGAAGTCATGGATGATCGTTCATGTATGTATCAAGATTCACCCCAAGGTTTTATTAATTGCAGAGGATGGATTATTGTAACGGGGTTCATGGTTTTATTAATTTCACAACATCTATTCCCAGAAATTTTACCGGAAGCGGTATTAGGTGTCCATACAGGAAGTGTCAAAATAAAAAGTATCTGCATCCAGATGGTGTAATGATGCATCTACTACACAAAGGGTTTATGGAGAATTACTGGTGTTGGTATGCACACAAAGAAGTATTTGTTAGTAAGAAGAGTATAGGAGAAAGGGTGATTGGGTCAACTTCTAGTGCTAGCAATGTGCATGAAGCGGCAAATGACAACACTAATCCTTATAGGAATATGGTTATGGATGCAATGAGAATGAATCAAGGTAATGTCAGTCAATGTCCAATCATAGAAGAAGAACGTAATACAGATGCAACTAGGTTTTTTAATTTATTGAAAGATTCTGATGAACCATTATGGGATGGTTGCACAAATCATAATAAATTATCGACCGTAGCACAGGTGTTCACCATCAAGTCAGATCACGGGTTGAGTGAGGTCGGGTATGACAAAATTATTGAATGGGCGAGAAGCATTTTACCTGAAGGGAACAGGCTGAAAGAGAACTTCTATGCTGTGAAGTCCATAATGAAACCCCTCGGTTTAGGATACCAGAAAATTAATATGTGCCCTAACTTCTGCATGTTATACTACCTTTAAAACACTGAGTTGATCGAGTGCATGACATGTGGGCATTCCCGTTACAAACCCAAAATTGGTAGGGGAAGACACTAGTGGCATATAAAAAACTTAGATACTTCCCAATCACACCTACACTACAGAGGTTATTCATGTCACCAAGGACTGCTGAGCACATGACATGGCACCAATCACATGATGCGGTTGATGAAGTGATGGTGCATCCTTCTAATGGCGAAGCCTAGAAACACTTTAACAGTATGTATCCTCACTTTTTAGCTGAATCAAGAAACGTGCATCTTGGATTGTGTACAGATGGATTTAACCTGTTCGGGTCATTTGCTGCTCCTTATTCTTATTAGGCGGTCATACTTGCGGTTTATAACTTGCCACTGGGAATGTGTATAAGGTCGGAGTTCATGTTTTTATCTACTGTCATACCCGGTCCAAGCAGCCCGGGTCAGAATATAGATGTTTATCTTCGACCGTTGATTGATGAGTTGGCGCATTAGTGATCCTCCAGAGATTTGACTTATGATATATCGAGGAAACAAAATTTTCTTATGAGGGCGGTTTTGATATGGATTATCAATGATTTTCCAGCTTATGGAATGCTTTCTGGTTGGAGCATGCATGGAAAACTAGCATGTCCATAATACATGGAAAACAACAAGGCATTCACACTAACAAACGGAGGTAAAGCTTCTTTTTCTGACTATCACCTTCGTTTCTTGCCACATAATCACAGGTATAGAAAGAACAAAAATAATTTCTTTGTTGGCAGAGTTGAAAAGGATGTTGCATCCCCGTGTTTTTCTTATGAAGAATTGCATAATGTTGTGTCAGAGTATAGTGACATTGTATTTGGTCTTCAATCAGGTAAGCAAAAGCTTCCTGGTTTTGCTTTGACCCATAATTGGGCAAAACGAAGTATCTTTTGGAAGCTTCCTTATTGGAAGGCCAATCTGCTCCGCCATAACCTTGACGTCATGCATGTTGAAAATAATGTGTTTGAGAACATTTTCAACACCGTCATGGATGTGAATGGGAAGACAAAGGACAACATCAAGGCTAGATTGGATGTAGCTTTGTTCTGTAACCGTAAAAATACAGAGTTAGTTTGTGATGTGTCACGGGTCGCAAAACCAAGAGCAAGCTTCGTGTTAAGGAAATATGCATAACTAGTAGTCTACAAATAGCTTAAGAGTCTGCGTTTTCCCGATGGACATGCCTCGAACATATTAAGGCTGGCTAATACGAAGGAATGCAGATTGTATGGAATGAAGAGTCATGACTACCATGTGTTTATGCAAACACTCATCTCATTAGCTTTTCGTGATTTGATGCCAAAGGGGATATGGAATGCACTCACAGAGATCAGTTATTTCTTTAGAGATATATTTTCCAACAAGTTGAATGTTGATCACATTTTGAGGCCTGAAACGAATGTCGTCGAGACACTATGCAAACTTGAGATGATATTCCCTCCATCATTTTTTGACTCAATGGAGCATCTCCCCATACATCTACCGTTCGAGGTAAAAGTTGGAGGACCGATCTAGTATAGATGGATGTACCCATTTGAACGGTTAGATATTATAGTTGCAATGTAATTCATATATAAAAGTATTTTCTTTGTTTTTCTTAATTGAAAACATTTGATTAATTCAATGCAGGTAATTATTCAATCTCAAGAAAAAGGTTAAGAATAAGGCACATATTGAGACTTCGATATGTGAGGCCTATATTGTTGAGGAGATCTCAACATTTATCTCGTTCTATTTCGAACCTCATTTGAGAACGAGAATCAATCGTGTTCCCCGGCATGATAATGGCGATGAAGTGTCTTCCAATAGGAACTTGTCAATATTCTCCAATCCTGGACGACCCACACCTAAAAATGCCGTAAGAGATAGATATTTTTTGAAAATAGAGTTCAAACAAGCACACAATTATGTTCTATTTAACTGTGATGAGTTGAGACCTTTTATTCAGTAAGTATATATATGCGTAATACTAATTAAAATTTGCCAATAATATATATACTTGAGTTTATATACCTCGAACATGTCATACTGTCATTATCACTTGTAGGTAACATCGACAATATTTGTTGTCCAATAACTCACAGCTGACCGAATCCAAAATCTTTCAATTACAAGATGAACAATTTGCCACATGATTCAGAACACATGTAAGTACTATCACAAACTCATCCTCACTTGCAAAATTACTATATGCATGTCATTATGAGAAAAATATTTATTATTCATTGATGTACATTACATACAAGGTTTATCAAATGGGAATGAGTGCTGCTAAGTCATTATCTTCACTAAGCCTGGGCCCTAAAAGAAAAGTTAAGTGCTACAACAGGTATTTTGTCAATTGATATGTGTTCCATATTGAAGAATACGGGCATGGAAAAAAGACATACAACAACGGTGTTTGTGTTAAGGGATCGACTAGTAGTGAGTTAGCAGTTGACTACTATGGTAGATTAGAAGAGGTCGTCGAACTGCAATATCATAGCGAGTATAATAGAGTGTTTTTATTCAAATGCTATTGGTATGACACGATTGACAGAGGAATCAGAGTTGATTCGCACTATGGTCTGGTCAAAATCAACTCAAAAGCTAGACTCCGCAACGTAAATGATGTTTTTGTTTTCGCAAAGCAATGTCAACAAGTTTATTACACATACACCCCTTCCTTTAGAAAGGATCGATCAAGAGTGGATTGGTTGTCCATTTTAAAAGCGAAACCCAGGGGTCGTGTCGAGCTTGTTCAGGATGAGAATGAAGACACAAGTGTGTAAGATGTAGTCTTTCAAGTTAGTGAGCTGGTTGAACCATATCGAGTTGCTTCATCAATTGACTTGGAAGAAAATTCAAATTTTCATGTTTTCGATGATAGTCTTGTTGATGTTGACGCAGAGGAGTTGAATGTTGTTTTAATCTATAGCGGACAAGCAAATGTCAATGAAGATGATGATATCCATATTGAAGATTGCGATGAAGGTGATGACTATTCAATTGACGACGAAAAAGAAGAAAATTCTGACTAATTATCATAATGAAGCCTTGTGTAAAACATTTTTTTCATGTAATAAATATTATGGATGATATATTTTGTAACATAAAATATTTATTTTATAAGTTTATGTATTGTTTAAGCACTGTTGTTATTATTTTGTGCGATGGATAGTTTATCATTTAAGTGTTTGCAGGAAGGTAAATAGGTAACACAAATATAATCTTTCTTTACATGAACTATCATTGACGGAATAAGGTCCGTCAGCATTTCACAGAGACTTGAAAAATAATTACTGGAAAATGTCACATTCACCGACGTCTATACCGACGGAATAAGGTCCGTCGGCATTTCACAGAGAGTTGGAAAATAATTACTGGAAAATGCCACAATCATCGACGTATATACCAACGGATTAAGATCCATTGACATTTCACAGAGAGTTGAAAAATAATTACTGAAAAATGCCACAATCATCGATGCATTGGCCGATGGATTTAAGTCCATCAGTATGTTGTCGGCAGGTCAATATTAATGATAACATCACCGACGGATGGTGCGAATTCCAAAGGGCGATGCAATAAATGCATCTCTGACCGTGTCATATTGCCGACGGACTGTGAAAAAGAGGGTAATTAAAAACGATGGGGGGAAATTCAAAATTTACCAACGGATTTTCGAAACTTCACCGACGGAATAATTTAAAATAATATTAATTTTTTATTTCTATTGGTGAAGTCGTCGGTAAAACTACGCTATAAATCCCAGCGACCGTCCTTTCAATTAATTTTTTCATCTGCTTCATTTCATAGTTTCATGTTTTCCTTTCATTTCCTTCAAAATTTTTGTGTTTTTGACTTGTAATCTTTAGTTCAATCTTCAGCAAATTAAAAGGTATGTACTTCCTCTTCTTCATTTCTTTAATATTTTAATTTTTTATTTGTTTTTTTTAGCTATTGTCATTTTTATTATGTTTTTTGTTTTGGTGTATTTTTATAATGTAGATAAATTCTTGAAATAAACACATTATTAAGGTAAGTATATTTCATTCCTAAAGTCTAAATTATTTTTTTGAATTTTTTGAATATCTTTTATAGTTGTGTTGCCATAATAATTGAATAATTGGTTAAATTGTTATTATTAATGTTGAATTTACCTCGTAATTAGTAATTGAATATGTTGGAATAATTATAATTTTACTCTATTATTGCATGATTTGTGTTTAATTATTTCCATTAATTTTAATTGTTAGTCTAGAGTTTTTTTTTTTGAATTTATTGAATATATTTTATTGTTGTAGTTGCCATAATAATTGAATAATTTGTTGAATTATAATTGTTAATGTTGAATTTACCACGTAATTAGTAATTGAATATGTTGGGATAATTAGTAAATTTATTCTATTATTGTGTGATTTGTGTTTAATTATTTGCATTAATTTTAATTGTTTGTCTATATTTTTTTTTGAATTTATTGAATATATTTTATTGTTGTGTTGCCATAATAATTGAATAATTTTTTGAATTGTAATTGTTAATGTTGAATTTAACTCGTAATTAGTAATTGAATATGTTGGAATAATTAGTAGTTTTACTCTATTATTGCATGATTTTTGTTTAATTATTTCCATTAATTTTAATTGTTAGTCTAAAGTTTTGTTTTTTGAATTTATTGAATATATTTTATTGTTGTGTTGCCAGAATTATTGAATATTTGTTGAATTGTAATTGTTAATGTTGAATTTAACTCGTAATTAGTAATTGAATATGTTGGAATAATTAGTCGTTTTACTCTATTATTGCATGATTTGTGTTTAATTATTTCCATTAATTTTAATTGTTAGTCTACATTTTTTTTTGAATTTATTGAATATATTTTATTGTTGTGTTGCCATAATAATTGAAAATTTGTTGAATTGTAATTGTTAATGTTGAATTTAACTCGTAATTAATAATTGAATATGTTGGAATAATTAGTAATTTTACTCTATTATTGCGTGATTTGTGTTTAATTATTTCCATTAATTTTAATTGTTAGTCCAGAGTTTTTTTTTTTTGAAATTAATGAATATATTTTATTGTTGTGTTGCTACAATAATTGAATAATTTATTGAGTTGTAATTGTTAATGTTGAATTTAACTAGTAATTAGTAATTGAATATGTTGGAATAATTAGTCGTTTTACTCTATTATTGCATGATTTGTGTTTAATTATTTCCATTAATTTTAATTGTTAGTCCAGAGTTTTTTTTGTTTTGAATTTAGTGATTATATTTTATTGTTGTGTTGCCAAAATAATTGAAAATTTGTTAAATTGTAATTGTTAATGTTGAATTTAACTCGTAATTAGTAATTGAATATGTTGGGATAATTAGTAAATTTATTCTATTATTGCGTGATTTGTGTTTAATTATTTCCATTAATTTTAATTGTTTGTCTATATTTTTTTTTGAATTTAATGAATATATTTTATTGTTGTGTTGCTATAATAATTGAATAATTTATTGAGTTGTAATTGTTAATGTTGAATTTAAATCGTAATTAGTAATTGAATATGTTGGGATAATTAGTAATTTTACTCTATTATTGCGTGATTTGTGTTTAATTATTTCCATTAATTTTAATTGTTATTCCAGAGTTGATTTTTTTTGAATTTAATGAATATATTTTATTGTTGTGTTGCTATAATAATTGAATAATTTATTGAGTTGTAATTGTTAATGTTGAATTTAACTAGTAATTAGTAATTGAATATGTTGGGATAATTAGTAATTTTACTCTATTATTGCGTGATTTGTGTTTAATTATTTCCATTAATTTTAATTGTTAGTCCGGAGTTTTTTTGTTTTGAATTTAATGAATATATTTTATTGTTGTGTTGCTATAGTAATTGAATAATTTGTTGAATTGTAATTGTTAATGTTGAATTTAACTCGTAATCAGTAATTGCATATGTTGGAATAATTAGTAATTTTACTCTATTATTGCATGATTTGTGTTTAATTATTTTCATTAATTTTAATTGTTATTCCAGAGTTGATTTTTTTTGAATTTAATGAATATATTTTATTGTTGTGTTGCTATAATAATTGAATAATTTATTGAGTTGTAATTGTTAATGTTGAATTTAACTAGTAATTAGTAATTGAATATGTTGGGATACTTAGTAATTTTACTCTATTATTGCGTGATTTGTGTTTAATTATTTCCATTAATTTTAATTGTTAGTCCAGAGTTTTTTTGTTTTGAATTTAATGAATATATTTTATTGTTGTGTTTCTATAATAATTGAATAATTTGTTGAATTGTAATTGTTAATGTTGAATTTTCCTCGTAATTTGTAATTGAATATGTTGGAATAATTAGTAATTTTACTCTATTATTGCATGATTTGTGTTTAATTATTTTCATTAATTTTAATTGTTAATCTATAATTTTGTTTTTTTAAATTTATTTAATATATTTTGTTGTTGTGTTGCCATAATAATTGAATAATTTGTTGAATTGTAATTGTTAATGTTGAATTTAACTCGTAATTAGTAATTGAATATGTTGGAATAATTAGTAATTTTACTCTATTATTGCATGATTTTTGTTTAATTATTTCCATTAATTTTAATTGTTAGTCTAAAGTTTTATTTTTTGAATTTATTGAATATATTTTATTGTTGTGTTGCCAGAATTATTGAATATTTGTTGAATTGTAATTGTTAATGTTGAATTTAACTCGTAATTAGTAATTGAATATGTTGGAATAATTAGTCGTTTTACTCTATTATTGCATGATTTGTGTTTAATTATTTCCATTAATTTTAATTGTTAGTCTATATTTGTTTTTGAATTTAATGAATATATTTTATTGTTGTGTTGCTATAATAATTGAATAATTTGTTGAATTGTAATTGTTAATGTTGAATTTAACTCGTAATTAGTAATTGAATATGTTGGGATAATTAGTAAATTTATTCTATTATTGCATGATTTGTGTTTAATTATTTCCATTAATTTTAATTGTTAGTCTAAAGTTTTGTTTTTTGAATTTATTGAATATATTTTATTGTTGTGTTGCCATAATAATTGATTAATTTGTTGAATTGTAATTGTTAATGTTGAACTTAACTCGTAATTAGTAATTGAATTTGTTGGAATAATTAGTAATTTTACTCTATTATTGCATGATTTTTGTTTAATTATTTCCATTAATTTTAATTGTTGTTCTAGATTTTTTTTTTGAATTTATTGAATATATTTTATTGTTGTGTTGCCATAATAATTGAAAATTTGTTGAATTGTAATTGTTAATGTTGAATTTAACTCGTAATTACTAGTTGAATATGTTGGAATGATTAGTAGTTTTACTCTATTATTGCATGATTTGTGTTTAATTATTTTCATTAATTTTAATTGTTAGTCTACATTTTTTTTAAATTTATTGAATATATTTTATTGTTGTGTTGCTATAATTATTGAATAATTTGTTGAATTGTAATTGTTAATGTTGAATTTACCTCGTAATTAGTAATTGAATATGTTGGAATAATTAGTAAATTTATTCTATTATTGCATGATTTGTGTTTAATTATTTCCATTAATTTTAATTGTTAGTCTAGAGTTTTTTTTTTGTATTTATTGAATATATTTTATTGTTGTGTTGTTTTAATAATTGAATAATTTGTTGAATTGTAATTGTTAATGTTTAATTTACCTTGTAGTTTGTGTGGATGTTATTTGTATTGTTGTTATGTTAAATACAATATTAGAAGAGATGGGGTCAATTGGTTGTGGCTATTGTCAATATTTGCAGGTTTGTGGATTTGGATTGTCTACAGTTTAGGAGAGGTGTTGTCGAATTTTTTTTAACAGTCAAATTTAATTATATAATTATTCATATAAAATTATGTAGATGCGTAGAACGAAATCCACGGCTCATCGCTCACGTATGGTCACAGTAGGTCTTTTAGTAGCGAGGATGACATATCCTTAGGTGCCTCTCAAGAGGAGGCACCTGCGCCATCAACCGATGATGCCTCTTTCAGCGCGGTTTCACAGCGCAGAGGCGGCGTGCCTTTACAGCGGAATCAATTCACCCACAAGTATAAGGCACAGTGGAAGGACGACCTTTTAATGTAAGTTTGTTAAGGTTTTAGTTTTTTTTAATTATAAAATTATTTATGAACAACTAAATCAATATTTCATTAATTTAATTTATTTTCAGGTTTACAAACATTGAGGCCACCCAAGTAATATCATCGGCGTTTAAATCGTCGATGGAGATTTCATTGTGTCAATGGAGTCAGTATCCAGACATTCTGAATGGATACCTCAAATCGTTGCATGATTTGATAGATTTGAAGTTGGTGTTAATTTATAATTTTTAGCTTATTTCTAATAATTTATTAATATAATTGTAAATAAATTATTATTTTTATTTACCTAATTATTTATATACAGCACAAATTCACCTAGGATAGGGCGCATGACAAAGTTGTGAGGAGGGTGTGGGAAAATCACGCAACAACTGGGTAACATCGAAAACAATACAAGATTTTTTTTGAAAAAAATTTATGTTTCAAAATCTAATTTCTCGCTATGGAAGCAGGTTGCGTGATTTTTGGTATGAATCACAAAAAAAGGCAAAAAAGACTGCGAGAGATAAGTGTCTCCAAGGCTGGAACGACGTGGCAGTTTGGAGGTATTTCAAATCAATATACATCCCGACAGATATATGGCCGCACTATCTTGAGCACGTGATGTCTGAGCGGTTCACACGACGCTCACAGTTCGGTGCTGGCAACCGGAATCAACCAATTCATGGCTCAGTGACAACGCACACCGGCGGCTTCGTTCCATTTGCTGCAAATGCGAAACAGATGGTAAGATTAATTTAAATGAAATATATCGTTAAATTAATTTGTTGTTAATTAATTGTTTTCATTATAGGCTACGTCTCTTGGATGTAAGTCGAGCCCAATGGAGCTGTTTGTTGAGACGCACGTGCGGAGTCAAGATCGCCAAAAGGGGGCGCAACAGTTCGTTGACAACCGTGCTCAACACTTTATGGTATGTTTGTTTAACCATTTTATTTCGTAAGTTATTATTTTTATTGAATTGAATATGATGATTACTTTTTCATTTCAGGAGACCTATAATAGCCGGTCGAGGGACATATATGGGAACGATCCTTCGACCCATCCAAATTTCGATTCGGATTTGTGGATGGAGGTTGGATCGTCCGGTGGACCCGATAAAAATCAGGTGTACGAGCTCTTCAACACTACGGTCGAGAACTTGCGAGCGGCCCGTAGTGTCTCAATCATTGGGAGCTCCCAATCAGTATCAAGTACCTAGTCTATATTTATAATTAAAATTAAGAACTAAAAATGAAATTAGATTATAGTTTATCATATTTTTGTATTTTGTATTTGATTATATTTATTCTATTGTATAAGAAAACTAAATTTAGTTTTTTTTTTCAAAGACAAGATATTTTTTCTTTTCAATTAAAATAATTATTCATGTGTTTCAAGAAAAAATAATTGCTTGCATTTTTTTTTGGGTTTGAAAAATAAAGACATGAAATTTTATTATGATATAACATAAAAAAATATTTTTTAATTTTTTACTGTGCTAATAAAAAAAACTATACAAAAATTTCAAAGTTAATGTTTTAAGAGTTATATATATATATATATATATATATATATATATATATATATATATATGATCTACACCATTGTTGTTAAAATCGCGAGTTAACTCGTAAAATCATACGATTTTACAAGTCAACATGTATCTAACGTGCAAAATTGGACTTAAACTCGAAAACCAGTAAAATCAGACTTAACTCATGCAAAATCGATTGAATTTTACAAGTTTATTAAATTTATGATATAAACCAAGTCAGGTCCAAATTTGTCCTTAAAATGTCTGCTGACCAGTTTTGTAAGATTGAACATATCTTTCAAATTATACATTGGATAGAGCTGAAATTTTACAGGAAAATATTAGACACATGAAAATATATTGTGGTAAATGTTTAGGTCAAATGAAGTTTGGGAACATAATATTTCAGAGGGTCAATGTTAGTAGATGAATCTTCTCAAATATGTTAAACTAGACCTTCGTGTACTGTTTGGGACATATCTGAAGCTATTAGTAGAATTTGGTTGCAATTCAAGTTGGGTTGGAAACTAAACATCTGAAGCTTGCCAACCATATATTGTAGGCCAGTAATTCATCCAAATAAGAGAGAACGACATGTTTGAAATCAGGACTCAATTCTAGCAAGAATATACAAAAATTAGAGATTCGGGCTACATGGAAGAATTTTAACATGAAGACTTTTTTTATTATTTTATTTATTTATTTATTTATTATTGAATAATTATTTTTAATTTGATTTTTTTCTAGCGCATTAGACATTGTTTATGAGTTTATTTCATTATTGAATTTATGTTAATTAATTACTTGTTTAGACTTATTAGCTTGCAACCCAAAAGGGGTCTACTAGGACGTATTGTAATGGGAACAATCAAGTTGTTAACAAGTTTATATGAACTTCCTACCATTTAGTGATTTTCATATATTGAAAAATTTTGTTCTAAGATTTTTTATTTCTCCAGGTCATTAATTTATTGATTCATATTATCTATCTTTCTCATTTTATTTATATTATTTATTAATTATAATATTATTAACATATTTTATAAAATTTAATGTAATTTTTTTAATTGAAATTATTAATATATATATATAATTACAAAAATTACTTATTATTTTATAATTTTATATTATATTTTTTATATTATGTCTTGATCTACACGTTCGAATAGCAGTCAAGGAAGCGCCGCGTTACAACTTTGAGAAAACAGAGCAAAGAATCCTAACTGGCAAAAAATACTACTAGAGATTGTCGGTGGAGGATTTTGCTGGATTCACGTGGCACCTTCTTATTGTACCTGCCAGCCTGGCACGTTTTGGAGCTCGCACCCCCACAAGGGCACAAAACGAAAGGAAGGACCCCCACAGTATTAACTAAACAAAAAGTATTTTTGATTTTTTTTATTTTGAATTTTTTTTATGTACTAAAATTAAAAATAATTTTTAAAAAATAAAAAATATTATTTTAATATATTTTTAAATAAAAATTACTTTTAAAAAAATCATTATAACAATCCAAAACACTATGGCAAGCTGTTTGATACCTCTATTTTGGCTTTTAACAATTTCACCCACTTAATTCACGTTAACTACGAAAATGCCCCGGGCTTAGGCTTAACTATGTTTGCTGCCTTTTTTACCATTAGTTTGATGCCGTGCCGACACTGTCATGGCGAATTATTCTATCATCAATCATCCATGTTTGGTAATGGTATTAAAAGCCTTGTTTTAGATTTGAAAAAATTTAATTTTTTTTCATTTTAAATTAATATTTTTTAGTGTTTTTAGACCATTTTGATGTGTTTATATCAAAAATAATTTTTAAGAAATAAAAAAAATATCATTTTGATGCATTTTCAAATGAAAAATACTTTGAAAAACAATCGCAACCACACTCCCAAACGGGACCTAACACTTAACTGAACAACTCAACCAAGCAAGGTTGTTAAAAATGTATTTTTGACATAACATGAAAAATATAAAATAAACTCAGATTATAAAAACGGATCGTAAAATCATAAAATTGTAAGGAATTTTTTTTCATTCATAGTTCAATCACCTTAAAATATATGCTTTAAATAAAAATTTATACATGGTTCAAACACCTTAAAATATATGGTTCAAATAAAAATTCATATATAATTTAAGTAACTTTTTATTAACTAAAAAATAATAAACTTAAAACAAACAATCTGCTAGTGTGTCATGTAAACTAAAACTAGCTTCATTTCCTTCATCTTGATTATTAGTGTCACTACTAGTACCAACACCAATATTATGAACATTAGTGCTACTACTAGCACCAACACCAATATTATCAATGTTATTTAACTCAAAACTCCTTGAATTCTCTAAATTGTCATCAATTTGAATCTCTAAATATCTTCAG
>Ga0325401_1003267_pt1 | contig 14786 bp, 17 predicted proteins | sample PopdelMetagenome_FD_205666 | JGI IMG/M metagenome (GOLD analysis project Ga0325401, IMG submission 205666) | Populus deltoides microbial communities from Bellville, Georgia, United States - Xylem-PdKOR-R2 | ecosystem: Host-associated > Plants > Phyllosphere > Stem > Wood/Secondary xylem | place...
GTTTTGAGAAGTTTATTTATATTATTTATAGCTTTACGTGATATATCATATATTAGAAAAACATGATGAACCTATTTTATGAGAATTATATTCTCTTTCCTATAATGAGAGATATGTTTGAATTTATTTATTAGTATTGGTATTATTTTCATTTTTATATATAAAAAAACACTTATTTTGGAGATATTTTTTTTTATTTCAGCATCTAGTTTATTAATTACTAATAAAATACTTTAAATACATGTGATGATTAGTAAAATTTAAAGATATTTTATCGAATTAAATGTCTTGATGCAGAGTTCATATATTGATGTATTTAAAATGTGTTTGAAATTGTAATTAAAATATTGTTTGTTTAAAATTTAATTTTTTATTAAAAATTAATTTTTTAATATTTTTTGATCATTTTAATATGCTGATGTTAAAAATAAATTTTAAAAAATAAAAATATATATTATTTTTAATACATTTTTAAATAAAAAATATTTTAAAACACAATTTCCACAACACTTTTAAACATGCACTTAGCCTATGTCCACCAAAAAATAAATATATATTAATTTTAAATGGTTCATAATAGTGTTTTTATTTTGAATTCTATGTTTAAAATGCATATAGTGTAAGTGTGTAGGATTCTTCTCATAAGAAAGAATTTTTCTAAAACTACCCTTATTAATTTTATAAAATATGTATTTTGATAAGATTATAAGAAGTTTTATTTTTTTTGAAAATAAAAATTAATTTATTAGCACAATTGTTAAATCCTACTAATCTAATGAGTTGAACTAGAAATGTTTTTATTTAGAACTCAATTTAAATTATATTTTAAGTTGAAAAAAAAAACTCAACTAAATAGAGTTGGCTTTACCATGTTTTTAGTGATATATTTAATTTAACTAAACTCGATTAATTAAATTAATAAAAAAAAACTCTATTTTAACAAAAAAAAATATCTCGAGTTGATCACAATTCGTTCACCCATATCTTTTATGTGGATCTATCAATTATTTAACTATAAAAATAAATAATATTTTCCTTTTTACGGATGAAGGACGAAGGACGTATCGCTCTCGGTTCTTCATACGATGAACGACAAGTCGTCTACCTACAGAAACTCTAACGACGGCATAAGACCTCATAGAATCTTTTTAAATTAAGATTTCTAGGGCATTCTTGCACACTTCACACCCTCCATCTTTTTGCACACACAACAGAGCACAGTCGGTAACACTCACACTGATCTCATCTCAGGTTTCTCTCCTTTACTTTCTAGGGTTAGGGTTTGGAGTTATTTTCTGTTTGAAAGAGAGTAAAAGAAGAGAGAAAGAACAATGGGGTTCTCAATGCAACCATACGGAATACAATCAATGCTAAAGGAAGGACACAAGCATTTATCAGGTCTCGATGAAGCTGTTCTCAAAAACATTGATGCTTGTAAACAGTTGTCTACCATCACTCGCACTTCTCTCGGCCCTAATGGTACTTCCTTTTCTCGATCCAGAAAGTAACTTCCTTCTGTTTTTTTAATAAAAGAAAATCCCATCTTTTTTTTCCTGGGTTTCTATTGATTTAGGGTTTCTGCTACTTTTTGGTGTTATTTGTTTTGAAAGAGAATGGAAAATCTGCAAGTTAGAGTAAGCAACAAATGTGCACTACTAATACATTTTGGCACTTGGAATTTGAATTGAGGACTGGAAAGATTTGGGATTTAGGTCTATAGATTAGGGATTCAATGGCCAAATTGGAAACCAAATGGCTTTACTCACATCTAGGGGTTTTTTTTTTTGTTTTCTTTTCGGTTCGTCCCTTCATGGATTAATTATTCTGAAGCTAAAGTTTTTTGTTGTTGTGATTAGGTATGAATAAGATGGTTATTAACCATTTGGACAAACTCTTTGTCACCAATGATGCTGCCACTATTGTAAATGAGCTTGAGGTTCAACATCCAGCTGCCAAAATTTTGGTCTTAGCTGGCAAGGCCCAACAAGAGGAAATTGGGGATGGAGCTAACCTGACCATCTCTTTTGCTGGAGAGATACTTCAAAACGCGGATGAGCTTATTAGGATGGGCCTTCACCCTAGTGAGATCATCAGTGGTTACAATAAATCAATTGACAAGGTATGTTTGCTCTGAGATGAATATGCTTAAATGGCTTGTTTTGTTGTGTCAAGGAGACCTTGCATGTACCTTCCTTACTTGATATGAATTTTTTTCCCTGTTTGCAAATGCACCCTTAGGCAATTGAAATCTTAGGCGAACTGGTGGAGCCAGGTTCTGAAAACATGGACGTGAGGAATAAGGAGCAAGTTATTTTTCGTATGAAGGCTGCTGTTGCTAGCAAGCAATTCGGACAAGAAGATGTTCTATGTAATCTCATTTCTGAAGTAAGTGTATTTATTCTCTTTTAATTATTAGCTCTATTAGCTGTTTTGTTATGATTTTTTTTTGTTTGTGCTCTTATTTTCTTGCATTGTAGGCATGCATTCAAGTGTGTCCCAAGAACCCAGCAAACTTCAATGTGGATAATGTGCGGGTTGCAAAGCTTGTGGGAGGAGGTTTGAACAATTCTTCAACAGTCCGCGGAATGGTTTTGAAAGGTGATACTGTGGGAACCCTAAAGAGAGTGGAGAAGGCAAAGGTGAGCAGACATCTGTTCTTTATTTTTCTGGTTTATAGCATTTAATCTGAAGCTGCTCTGAATATGTTGATGCTTTCTTTTATTATTATTTGTTTAAATGGACTTTATCATGTGATTTAACAATTTCAAATAAATTATTTTTTCTTGTGCATTCATAGGTTGCTGTTTTTGTTGGTGGTGTTGATACCTCGGCAACTGAAACCAAGGGAACTGTCCTAATTCACTCTGCTGATCAGGTATGGAAGCAATTACATTTATTGTTGTTCTCTATATGTTCTTTGCAATGTTGTGGAATATATCTGCTTAATATTCATGAAGCTTTATAATTAGCACTAAAAAAGTTAATGAAGATAGTGGTCAACTGAATATTTTAACAACTACCTACTTTTAACCCCACAGCTAGAAAATTATGCAAAAACTGAAGAAGCCAAGGTTGAGGAGCTCATTAAAGCAGTGGCAAATTCTGGTGCCAAAGTAATTGTTAGCGGAGCAGCTGTTGGAGAAATGGCATTACATTTCTGCGAACGTTACAAGTACATAAGCTTTTTTCCTTGTGGTTATTTTTTACTTTCTCTGAATATATCCATTTATAGGGGTTGTGGGATAGTATTTTTTCCAAATTGAGGTCATATTATGCTGCATTTCATTTGCTTGTAACACTGTTAATGGGTTGCTCAAGTGGCTTTTTCATTGCACCTATAACTTTTGTAGACTCATGGTTCTGAAGATCAGCTCAAAGTTTGAACTGAGAAGATTTTGCCGCACCACTGGTGCTGTTGCTATTGTGCGTTCTCTTCTATTTGAACTTTTTTTTTTATTGTTAGAAATAGTTGTTCGTGCTGTTTTCAAAAGTTCTTTTGGTTGAATTCTGATGTTCTTTTGTGTTGTTGCTACAGTTGAAGCTTAGTCCACCCAACCCAGATGACTTGGGATATGTAGATTCGATTTCTGTTGAGGAAATTGGTGGAACTAGAGTATGTTTAGAATCACCTTAATTCTATCATTTTGGCTGTAGATTTTTCTCTTTCTTTTGTCTTGCATCTTTTCCTTTTGGCTCTTGAAATGATATGCTTGTGCTCTGTATGAATTATATGAAACAGGTCACTGTTGTGAGAAATGAAGAAGGTGGAAACTCTGTATGCACTGTGGTGTTACGAGGAAGTACAGATAGTATACTAGATGACCTTGAAAGAGCTGTTGATGATGGAGTCAATACTTACAAGGTTATTGTTGCTAAACATTCCAGTGGAGAGTTTGGTTGCAGGAAGTGAATTCTAAACTTGTACATTTTGTTCCAGGCAATGTGTAGGGACAGTCGAATAGTACCTGGAGGGGCAGCTACTGAAATTGAGTTAGCCAAAAGACTCAAGGAATTCTCATTTAAAGAAACAGGGTAAGTGCTTTCTTTCTATTCTTGTCCTTTTGTATTAGTTCTGTGTTTGTAATTCTTACATGAATGATCTGTTGATATGCTTTTTTTGTTTATCTTGCAGATTGGATCAATATGCTATTGCAAAGTTTGCTGAAAGTTTTGAGATGATACCTAAAACATTGGCTGAGAATGCTGGTCTCAATGCAATGGAGATCATATCCTCCCTCTATGCTGATCATGCTTCTGGAAATATCAAAGTGGGCATTGACTTAGAGGAAGGTGTTTGTAAGGATGTATCAACCCTGAAAATCTGGGACCTCTACGTTACAAAGTATGTTTCTGTCTTTATCTTGTAGCATTCACACTTCTCTGTGAAATGTTTGCATGCCAAGCTGTTTTTTTACACTTGTTGCATTTTAAGGCTTGACAGAACTTTTTCCTTGGTTAAGTTGTCCTTTTCTTTTTCTTTGACTTCCGCAGTCTGTTTACTTTTGTGTGTTCATGTATGTAACATTGCACTTTAGTCCACTGTGATTGTTAGTCATTATTTTCTTCCATGTCCTGTTATGCTATGTTTTGAAAGGCTTAGTTGTGTAGCTAGAAGATAACCATGGATTGTAGGATGAATTGAGAAGCCATGCATTGGATTTGATCTTTGAAACCAAAATATTTTGCATGATTCATTTATAAGCTGGATAGCAGAGTCTTTTATCAGGAAAAAAAATAAGGATAGAAGGATCTTATTCTTCCACAGGATATTGGTTACTAGTTTTTAATTGTAACCCATTGTCAATATTAGGGCTTCTTTACTTTTAGACAATCCTATAGGTACTCAACGAAAACTTATATTTTCAGAATCAGATCAGATATTGTGGATTCTAGTAATTGATTTAACTACTATAGATGAGGAGCAATCATTTATCAAGCTAAAACTTTTGTTTATCTATATAAAACACAAGCACAACCTTTCTTGTTTCCCTCCTTTTGTACAGGTTTTTCGCACTCAAATATGCTGCAGATGCTGCCTGCACTGTATTGCGAGTGGACCAGGTATTTTACTTCATGCTGATCCATCCCATTTTCTTGTGATTTGAAGTTTCCTGAGCAACTTTGTTTGCTCAGTTTAGGTTTTGTAATGTAATCTTTTCAGGGTACAATTTATAAAAATAAAATATAAACATATTCTTGACTAAATAAACTTTTTACTCTCAAGTCTATCTTGAGCTTAGAATTTTGGTCGATTATTCCTGTATGAAATAATAGTGGAATTGATTTGAAAGCAACATATATGGAATTGACATTGAATTGTGACTTTAGCTTACTTTGTTTTATTTTGCCCTCTCTGCCATGCAGATTATAATGGCGAAACCAGCTGGAGGTCCAAGGAGAGATGCAGCGCCTGGAGGGATGGATGAAGATTAGTTTTGCACATGGCTATTTCCCTTTTGTCTTGATTGTATCTTTTTGCAGGATCTTTAACTTGTATTGGCATCCTTTCTTTTCTTTCGAATGCCAAAATTTTATTCTAAAAACAATTTTGTTAGAGTCAAAGAGAAGTTATGTATATGCCACTTCAAATCTAGCTGATGTGATGGTTGGTTTCGATGATGATCTGGAAGAAGTTCTCTGTAGTTTTTACTGAAGAGGTGTTTGTTTTCCTCCTCATCTGCAGTGAATGAATTTGGTTTCTTAGTGTTCCAATTCTGACTCTGAGCTGTCCTGCTAATAAATATAAATGATACTATGATAGTATAGCACAAGGTAATGGATTGGGTATGTTCTTCGTGTTTCCATGTTGAAGGCATTTTTCTGTCTGGGGAAACTCGAGTACATCCTCTCGTGCTCCTGTTGCTGACTTTGTTATGTATGGGTGTCATGTATTTTTCTTTCATCATGACTGGAAGTAACCATTACTATGATCGAATTTATTTTATTTTATGTAGACATAAACGGTGAATTATGTAAATAAAAACAATTATTATTATTATAAAAGGTGTTTCACAAAAAAAAAAAGAAGTGAAGTGCCCATGTAGGAGTCAGGACTAGGTGTTTTTCCCCCCCTTTCTGTTTGCCTAGAAGCATTGGAGCAAGAATTTGAAACTCATCAGGGTGCAGAGAGCTGCAAGAGGTGGTCATTACCTCTCTGGTTCTACGATATATCCTCCCTTGTTCAAAAGGCAAAATGTCTATGCTTGTAGTTGGTCTGCATTATCACATCTCACAGTGGCACAAAATCAAGGGTGCAGAGTCGGTACACTCGACAGACAATGTTTGGCAAAAAGTGGAAGTATAAAAGCCAAAATACAGATCCAAACAAAAATAATTCGTGAAGGATGAGCTTAGCAAACTAGTTACTGGTGTGTGTGGGAGCTCTTAAAGAGTGCTTCTTTCTCCTCCCTCTCCATGGCTTCTCTTCTTTCCTTCTCTCTTCCAAAACCAAGCATTATAAAAGCTACTTCATTATCTCCAACAACTACCAGCCCTTCAACTCCAGAGGTTCTTGAAGAAAAGTTTGGTAGAAAAGGCATCAAATTCTTGGAATCCAACAATGTTCCAACTGTTGAGCTAAAAGTTAGAAATGGCAGCTCTGTGAGGGTCCAGATACCTAATGCTCATGTCAGTTCTTACAAGCCAAAAGTTTATTGGAAGGATGATGGTTTTGAGGAGGTTCTTTATACCCTTCCTGGTAAGGAAAAGGACTCTGGTATAGCTAAAGGCGGAATTGGTTTGGTCATCAATGATGCCTCTGAAGGTGGTTCCAAAGGGTCACTCATTTCTTCTTCTGAATGGACTGTAAAGGATGTTGACTCTGATTCCATTGATGCTGTTCAGGTATTTGCTTGGTTCCTTAACTCTTTTTCAGCTTTTGTCATTGTTCTTGAAACCAGTTCATGCCTGAAGCAATCGGGTTCTTTTTGAAGGAAAAGCTAATTTTAATGTTTTTGAGGTTGAATTTTAGATTCTGTAGTAACAAGTTATGTACTGGGTCAAGGGACAATTTTATTAATTATTTTGTCTTTAATTTTTCATTTTGGAAAGGGAAAAAGGGTCTACTCCAAGGATGAAAAAGGCGTTAGTTTTGGGATAACGTGGGGGGCTGTACAATTTAAGCCTCTTGTTCCCCTCAAGTTTTGTATGATAGTAAACAAGATGTTTTTAATGGACTCATGAGCATGAATCCATTTATTTTCACAGTAACTAAACTTCTTTTATCAGTCAATTTCTCCTGTGTTCAGTGGCAAGAGAAAGAGAGGACAGGTGGGGTGGGGGTTGTAAAATTAAAGCAAAGCAGCAGTCTGCTTTTCTTTGGGAGAACTAGGATCAATGTGTACTCGAGGAATGAAAATGTCATGCTTCTTTTTCTGGCTTGTTGCAGGTTGAATTGAGCTGCAGCAGTGGACCTCTTGAAATATCATATGTAGTCTCCCTTTATCCACTGAGCATGGCATCAGCAGTGATAGTAAAGAATAATGGTCGCAAGGATGTGACTCTAACTAGTGCTATACTTAGTCATCTCAAATTCAAAAAGCGAGCAAAGGCAGGGATCCAAGGACTGAGGAAATGTTATTACTGCACACAGCCTCCTTTATCTTCACCTTTCGAAGTTTTATCTCCATCGGAAGCATTGAAACCGGAGTCTCCAGGATTGCTTGATTTTGATTTTGAGCCCGAAGAGAAACCAGGATCATGGAAAGTGCAAGAGGAGCCCTACATAATTTTGAAGGATAGGCTTAGTAGAGTTTATGCTGCTCCACCGCAAGAGAGGTTAAAAGCATTCTATAACACCTCACCTACAAAATATGAAACGCTTGATCAGGTATGCGTTTGTCACTTCTACTTCCAGCCCAAGATATAAGCTCTTAACATATAGATGGAGCACATGAATTCAGCGTTGGGAAATTTTTGACTTGAACTATGGCTCATCACTTTCAGAATCATCCATTTCCTTAAATGCTTTATAAATCAGAATACAAAAGGAAATTTTATCATCTTCGTTTGCAAAATTTCACAGATACAAGTGATATGACGAGATTTGTGAATGAAGTTTTTCTTCTTTAAAATAGGCATTGACTCAAGTACACAGATAGTTTGGTTTTTCTTATCCAAATACTTGTGAACAGAATATTTTGATTGAACTCCATGTGCTTGTTGTCTATTCATGTCATAACATCATCTGCAATTGAGAAAATTAATGAGTAACATCAGCGGTTCATTTCAGGGAAAAGAGCTGTTCTTTAGGGTAATACGGATTGGTTTCGAAGATATCTACATTGGCAGCCCGGGCTCGTTTGCAGAAAAGTATGGCAAGGACTATTTTATCTGCACTGGCCCTGCTGCAATGCTGGTTCCTGTCGTTGTGAAACCTGGTGGAGAATGGAAGGGGGCACAGATGATTGAGCATGATAATTTGTAATTACAAATTTTGATATCAAATTCAAAATTAATATTCCATTAGCTTGTTCAGTTTTCCCTTCGTCGCTGGTTTAGCTCTTTCCAAAATCATATTGTAATCATACAGTTATACTGTTCAATGAATGTCATTATAGCCCATCACTTCTTGAAGGACCTGTATGGTTTCTGCTAACAAAAAATAACTAGAATGCTCAAGTCCGTGCTTGCAAAGATTGAATCGAAAGTTTACGGAGGCTTGAAAGAAACAAGGCCTCAAATACAGCTTAGATATGTGGTTAATAGCTTATGCTTGGTAAAATATGATGAGTTTCAGGAACTGATAAGTTTGATTTTACAATTTACACAAGATAAGATAAGCATCAAGGGTGTTTCCATCATTTGGAATATATGACCAAGATAGAGAGAAGGAAATAGAAATTCAGGCAAAAGACAAGGGAGCAATTTCCCTCCCATCATCTGAAAGGATAAGATGAACTTGTCAAAAAGTCTCAAAATATCTATGTAGTTTTCAATAGAACCAACCAAAAAACTGTAGCTAAATTATCCCAACAGCCAGCCATACATTGATAAGTGGGCCTAACCCTTTTTCTCTCCATTATGTGCAATAGAATAGCAGCTTTTTTCATTTTCTGCTTGATGATGCCAGATATTTTTCACAAGTATGGCTTTGAGTTCTCTCTTTTCACTGAGCTTCACTTCTACCCCCTGCACAAGTCTCACCAACAGGCATTTATTTAATTTCCACCCTCATCTTCACTCTAGTTCTCTTCAATACTCTAGCAAGAAGAGAGAATTCCCACTTCCATCAGTGGCTTCAATTCCATACCAACCAATCAATGTAGACTACTTGGAAGAAGAATTCAGTGGCCATGGAGTCACTTTCGAACGTCTTAGTGATAGCTGCGTTGCCAAGATGACGGTGGAAAATGGGAGCAGCGTCACAATGATGCTACCAAGCGGCTTAATCACATCATACAAGGCTCGCATGTGGCATGGAGGTACAGTTGAGCTGCTGCAAACTTCAGTCTTGGAGGGGGAGGACGGAAGTGCTGCTATACGAGGAGGGGTTTCTCCAGCGTTTAACTTTGACAGTGATGGTGAAATTTCATGGTCTCCAAGTACTTGGGCTCTCAAGGATATTAGAGGAGATTCTCATGACACTATTCAGGTCTGTCTTTAATTCTGCAGTGTCGTATTATGTGATGGCAAAGAACTAACGCCTTCTTTAATGGCCTTGCAAACAATTTGCTAGACCATGATATGTTATCAAGTATGCAGTTTCTTACTTGTAACTTAAATTGGTTGTGAAGGATCAAATTGCAGTGACACCAAAATCTGTAAACAAGAATAGGTTGAAATGTCTCAAAAACTGACTAAGTTTCTCAATTGGTCCACAAGTTCTCTTGAACCTGTCTTGTAACTTTTGCCTGTTGGTTCTTCAAGGGTTTTTTTTTTTTGCTGATGCTTGGAGTTGTTGGGATATTCTTAAAATATGGACTTGAAGAATGCAGGTTGAAATGGTAAGCACTGATGCAAAAGATATGGTTGAAGTAAGATACATCTTGAGTCTCCGTGAAGAAACCTTAAGCTCAGAGCTAACAGTCTCAAACTTAAAATCTTCATCGATCCAAATGAGGGGCGGCATCATTAGCCATCTGACAGTAAGCACACCAGAAGCAACCTTTGCGTATGGATTAGAGGGATCGGACTTCTATAACAGGCCTGTGTTCTTATCAAATTTCGGCATTGTTCCTCCTGACCTTAGCCAAAAACGTGGATTTGGTTCTGGCCAACTGTGGGGCAATTTGGGGCTCAATGGTTTTTTAACTGGCTGGGATGCAAGAAACCAGAAGAACGGTGATAAAGGAAACGATAGTCTAATAGAGAGCGAAGAAATGGAGGGTGAAGAGAATGATAATTATAAGAATTTAACTGAGGAAATGAGCAGGATTTACACCAGCGCACCGCGAGACTTCACAATCATTGACAGGGTACTCTTCTTATGGACTCTCATTTTCAATAATTCAAGCTAGTTCAAGCTCAAATTCTTGATTGCTGACACCCGAAGTTCATGTTCAGTGATTCTATTTCTGTACTTTAGTATTGGTTTCCACATTTACAGATGCTGGTCGCTCACAAATGCTTTCCTTTTCCACTTCTGTTGCTATAACAGGGCAGAAGAAACTCAGTTGTTGTAGGAAGGGAGGGGTTCGAGGAACTATACATATTTAGTCCTGGTTCAAGCCGTGAAAGCTATGGCATGTATTCTTTTATATGTGTAGGCCAATCAGCCATGCTTAAACCAGTAACTTTGAATCCTGGAGACGCATGGACAGGCAGTCAGCATTTACACAATCCAAATCTCTGAGTACCATTGAAACATGTCTGCGCTTTCATCTGATTTTTATGCTCAAGATGGATCCCAGGGTGGTACAAAAAGGCAACATACTTTGTTCATGAAGAGAAACCATTTCACATCTATCATAAATCCACACAAATTTCTTAATCTTTTTATGTGATTTTTTTATATAAAATATTAAAATTTTAAATATTTTTTTAATTTTCTCGAGTTAATCCAAGTTAACTTGTATAATTCGAGACCCAACCTTTATATTAGATCAACCAAACCAGATTTAATAACTAAATTTCATTATAACATTTTAAAAAAAAATTAAGATATATTTTGCACATCATAACTTTCAGCTTGCATAACACATCACTTCACTGTCCATAAGACAATTTGTTTGCTTCTCCAGCTCTCCCCTTCCTCTTCTTAAAAATAACCCAAACTGATTTTGCAGGTGATTTTAAGGAACAATATTCAGTTGATGTAGTTAACATGTTCAATGATTAAAAAAAAAGAAAAGAAAAGTTGCAAGAACACAAATTGTTTCATGATATTAAACACATAAACATCCAACTCATAGTTGGAGCAATTGACTACCTAACATTGCTACAGAGAAACCTAGGATATTCAAAATGACCTAATACAGTGTAACCGGGAGATTTTGATACAAATGAGAGAATCAAGTTGGAACCATATGATGATTATCATCCTGCAGATAAATGAACATTAATGAGGCAAGAATTGCTAGCAAAGCAATGCAGAACCCAACAACTAACAGGGAAGAAGCCTTCCTCACTTCCCTTTCAGCGCAATTTTTTTTAGGATCATCAGTTTTCTTTCCAAGAATCACCTCTGTAGACACTTGCGTATCAGTGTTGACCGGAATTTCCTCTGTTGATGCCACCGATTCAGAGGAACCTTGTAACTGCTCACCACCAGCATATGAGTTTCCATTCTCATTGACCTCCGAACCCATATCCTGCTGAAAGCCATTTTGTTTTAACCTCAGAGTGGGCCTATAATCAAATTTGCACGAGCACGGACTTCCAAACTTTTCATTCTGTTTCTCAGAGAAATCTGAATCCAAATCATTAGGATCCTGGAGAGCGTGTATGAGCTTCCTGGGAGTTGTGAAGATGCTAACGTTGTCGACATTTATATGAGAGCGTGACCGCTGAAACACACAAAAAGGTGTGAAATGCAATCTATATTAGCAATCAAAAACCAATATCTCAAGCATCAAGTAAACTTGTTTTGATTGGCAAATGTTGATATATCTCATGCTTTAACTGGTATAAAAAAAGAGCGCAGGCCTACAAACAAAAGTAAATAAGAAATTTGTTCAGCTGTAGTGCAAGAATCTCAGCAATAATTCTAGTCTCCTTTAGAAGGTATGATCACTGTATTAACACAGGCAACCTTTATAAGCTATGACTTAATGTATACTTGACAGCAAAAGAGGAAATGTATCCATTTCACGACAATGAAACAAGAAACTAAAGCCAATTCCAAACGAGAAATAGTGGGAAAATCCTCCAAACTGGTTCTCCAACTGTTTGATATGTATTAAGAAAATGTTGTTGGCAGTTTAAAACCCTCCTCAAATATGATTTAAATGGAAAATAAACACTGTAGCCAGCCTATTTTCTGCACCATGAGGTTAAAAATCCATTATCACTATTCAATCCTTGCCTAAATCCGTGGTTAAAAAAAAACAAGTGACTTCTGAAACATGTGTCAGGAAAATACCCGAGGACTGGGAGTGGTGCACCTCGATAGTCCATTTCTAGGACTTCTAGGCAAGAAACCTGCAAATTCACCCGTGCAACTTCCTCTGTTTTCAGTAAGTTCATGTAGCCCGGACTGATCAGAGAATGCATCATGGATGGGACTTCCCCGAGACAACTCTGAAAATAAACCATCTTTTAGAGATACGTCCACCCCTCCATTCTCTAAACTCCATAGTTTCCGATTCACACTCCCACGGTCATACTCACTGGAAGAAGTATTAGTTGTCGAAATAGGTGACTCAATGAAAGATTCATATTCCATAAAGGAATCAAGAGTTTGTGATTCAGGTGATATAGATGCTGGAGATTGATCACCATAGGCACTGGACAAATTTCTCCTTCCTCTGTGGTCTCTCCTGCCAAAGTTTGATCCAGTAATTGAACCAGAACTCTTCTCAAATTTTGACCCTTTCTCCGCATCAATTTTCTTTGCAGTTTGCAAGGCTTCAAATGCAGCTCCACTCACATATGCCATTGGATCGGACTGGCACTCATTCATCTCCTCAATTATCAAGTCAATTTCTGAGAATATGCTCCTAGGATCCAGACATTTCATCAAGAAATTGACCATTTGGATAGCCGATAATCGTTTCTGAGAATTACCCTCTAAGACCCCAGCTTTCAAGATGCGCAATCCAGATTGTACCAAGAGTCTTGCATATGCTTCAACTATCAAAGCATTATGCTTAGCCAAAGCCATTACCAGGGCCATGTGTGAATTAGTTTGCGTGGGCTTCTCCTCCAAAGAAACAGCCACATTCTGACAAACCCTATTCACCATCTCATCTGAAGCAAATCGCCAATTATCTGAGTCCACTAGAGCCTTCAGGCAAAGGGCAGCCCCTGAAGTCAGGCATTCTTGAGAACCTAAGAGAGCTTCTGAAAGAGGCTTACAAAGCGAGTGAATTATATGCCTTTTCTTATGCTCTGGGGTCGTTGGTTCAATCCCATATCTTGCAATTGCTGGTACCACCTTGGAGCATGCTTGTTGAAGAGGAAAAGATCCTGCACTTGATGCTAAAGTTTTGATTATGGTAGCCATGATACTATCAACCTGAGTTACAATATTAACTCCGTGGACACGAGCAAGAACTTCATACAGTGAAATTGTGTATTCACCGGACAAAGACCCAGTTTCTTTTGTTTCGGAAACTTGAGCAAGAAATTGAGGGATTGCCTTAGAATCCAAGCCTTTCACATATGATTTCAGTGCTTTCATTGCTGATTTACGACTATCAGCATCTTTGTCAAGATTTGCCAATTCTTGCCGCAGTATTGGACTCAGATTTCTTCCCATTGTTGACCTGAAACCAAACAATCAAATGGGATCGAAATTATCAAAATATATCATCTCCACAACTGAGTTGCTACTCTGTCATTTGCAATGATTTCAGTACCTAACAAAGGCTCTTCGTTGTTGCCAATTCGAAGGGCTCTCCATGAGAACTGTTAACTTCAACTATCAGATTCGTGATAGACTCATTAACATCCAAACCAGAAATATAATTCCACGCTCAACGGAATCAGAGGAAAAACAGACTTTGATAGAAATGACAAACAACTTAAACTAGAAAAAAAGAACTTCTTGAGATTCCGTATCAGAAATTGCACATATGAATCTAAAATACAACAAAAATTCTCCTCCAAGATCAAATCTTTAAGCCTGAAGTAAGATTTCCAAAGGCCAAACTTTGCTTTGGGAGTGAAATTACAACAAAAGAACTCAAACTAGAAAATGAGCCATTCAAATTTTGCCTCAAAACAGCATAAACAAAACATAAAAGTAAAAAAGCAAAAAGTTACCTCTTCTTCTTCTTTTAGGTACTGCTCTCTCCACTTCCTTGTTTACACAAATCAAGAAACAGAAGGTTCTAAATCTCAAGAATTTGAAAAACAATCAGATTTTTGGAAACAAAATTAAAGATTGGTTCTTTGTGAGTTTTAGTTGGTGGGTTCAGTTTTTTACAGTCTAATATTATTTTTATTAGTTTTAGTTGGTGGATTTTCATGGGCTGTCTTCTGAGGTTTCCTTTTGTGGCTTCTTTTGTTTTTGTCGAGGGGACGTTAAAATTCAAATCTTTCTCTGAAATTCCGCCGCTATCCCTCTTTCAGCGGGCTCCAGTTTCTCTTTTCCTTCTTGGACCATCCTGCCCTTTATGATTATGGGATTAGACTGAAAACGTTGAAAAGCAGTTAACGGTAGGGGGTTAGGAGTGGGTTTATAG
>Ga0325401_1003268_pt1 | contig 14786 bp, 15 predicted proteins | sample PopdelMetagenome_FD_205666 | JGI IMG/M metagenome (GOLD analysis project Ga0325401, IMG submission 205666) | Populus deltoides microbial communities from Bellville, Georgia, United States - Xylem-PdKOR-R2 | ecosystem: Host-associated > Plants > Phyllosphere > Stem > Wood/Secondary xylem | place...
ATAAACTGGAGCAAATATTCAAATTTAAAAATGGATGCAATTTAAAATTTAAAAGCAAATCTGGACTGGATTGTATTAGCTGTAAATTTGCTGTCTCTTCTTCTTCAAAACGCCAGCGTTTTAGAAGCGCTCCAAGCATGATCCCAAGTCCCAACCGTTCATTCCCACGTGGTTTTAGAGGGAGGCGCTGCTGCCTCCCCAAATCCCTTTCTTCAATCTTCCAGATTTGTTACAAAGTGTCTCTGTCGTTTTGGTCGATAAAAAACGAGACCACAAGGAGAAGGAAAAACACAGAGGAAGGCCGATGATGATGGCGGTGGCGGCAGTCAGACTTCGAGGTTCAGAAGCCTTCTTTATTGGGTCCCAAATTCAGCGATGCCAAATGAAAATAATGGGTATGATTCTTCCATCACTGTTGTCTAGCAACCACTCCAACTCCATTTCTTCATCTAGCAGTAGCAGTAGCAGTAGCAGTAGCAGTAGCAGTAGATATAAACACAAAAATGATGATGCTTCTTCTTCTTTCAGAAACATTGATGTTGCCCTTGCTTCTTTCAATCAAATGCTTCATAGGAAACCCCTGCCATGTATCATCCAATTCAATCAATTATTATCTGCAATTGTCAAAATGAGACAGTATTACGATGCTGTGATTTCTCTTTCCAAACAAATGGAATTAGCTGGGCTCTCTCCTAATACTTGTACGCTTAATATCTTGATTAATTGCTTCTGCCAGTTGCAACATGTTGATCTTGGATTCTCTGTCTTGGCCAAAGGCATTAAACTTGGTCTTCAACCCACCATTGTCACATTTACCACCTTAATCAATGGGCTCGGTAAGGTGGGTAAATTTGCCCAAGCCGTGGAATTATTTGATGGCATGGTGGCAAGAGGGTGTCAACCTGATGACTACACTTATACTACGATTATCAATGGCTTATGTAAGATTGGGGAAACTGCACTGGCTGCTGGATTATTTAAGAAAATGGAAGAGGCAGGCTGCCAGCTGAATGTGGTGACATACAGTACACTCATCCACAGTCTTTGCAAATACAGGCGGGTGAATGAGGCTTTAGATATCTTCTCTTATATGAAGGCTAAAGACATTTCCCCAACAATTTTCACTTACACCTCTCTGATCCAGGGCTTATGCAATTTCAGCCGATGGAAGGAGGCTTCGACATTGCTAAATGAAATGACGAGTTTGAATATCATGCCAAATATTGTCACCTTCAACGTGCTAGTTGATACATTTTGTAAAGAAGGCAAGGTTTTAGAGGCTGAAGGTGTGTTAAAAACAATGACTGAAATGGGTGTGGATCCTGATGTAGTGACTTACAATTCTTTGATGTATGGATATTCCATGTGGACGGAAGTTGTTGAAGCTAGAAAGCTTTTCGATGTTATGATAACCAAGGGCTGTAAACCTGATGTTTTTAGTTACAGCATCTTAATTAACGGATATTGTAAGGCCAAAAGGATAGATGAGGCCAAGCAACTTTTTAATGAAATGATTCATCAAGGCTCAACTCCGAACAATGTTAGTTACAACACTCTTATTCATGGATTATGCCAGTTAGGCAGACTTAGGGAAGCACAAGATCTTTTCAAGAATATGCACACTAATGGAAACCTCCCAAATTTATATACTTACGCAATTTTGCTTAATGGCTTTTGCAAACAAGGGTATCTTGGTAAGGCATTGAGATTGTTTCGAGCAATGCAAAGTACTTACTTGAAGCCTAATTTGGTGATGTATAACATCCTAGTTAATGCCATGTGCAAATCCGGGAATCTTAAAGATGCAAGGGAACTGTTTTCAGAACTCTTTGTCAACGGGTTGCAGCCTAATGTTCAGATATACACTACAATAATAAATGGACTTTGTAAAGAAGGGTTGTTAGATGAAGCATTGGAAGCTTTCCGAAATATGGAAGACGATGGCTGCCCTCCAGATGAATTTTCTTATAATGTTATTATCCGAGGATTTCTCCAGCACAAGGATGAATCAAGGGCAGTGCATCTTATCGGTGAAATGAGAGACAGAGGTTTCATTGCAGATGCGGGAACCACAGCTTGGTAGAAGATCTGTTATCTAATGAAGACAATCTTGTTCTGAAGAAGTATCTAGGCTTACATGAAGTCGTCATGGTGAAAAAGGCTTATGTCAATTTTTCATGCTGCTAATTCACACTGCAAATATTAGGTAGCTTTTTTCTTCTCTAGTTATCTTATTGCTAGTTCAGTCTTGTCAAAATCTTGGTTAATATATTGTTAGTTCAGTCTTGTAAAAAACTTGACAATGATACCAGTTACTTGCTTTTGTTTCACAAATCATAATACCTGTTTTGGACTAGCATTCAGCTTTCTGGGTTATACATGCACATTTATGTTTGTCAATAAATGTGTGGAATTGAGTTAAAGTGATGAACCTATTCAATTTTCTCATTAGTGATTAAACTTGTGTAAAATTTTCATCATCTTGGGTAACTTCAAAAATGCTTTTCTTAAAGCAAACAAGACATAATTTAAGTGCTATTGTATGTAGAATGTTCTCAATTACTGTTGCCTTATGGATGCAGGTGGATGCTACTCCCAATTCTGCAATTGAGAAACAAATAAATACGCAAACAACCCTGGTGCGTTTGGATTATTTTATGTTTCTTATTTTGGTTTTTGGATCTTTTGTTCTGTTTGCAAAGTTGGGTAATATGTGTTTTCATGGTTGAATATGTATGGTGTATTTCCATGAAAGAGCATCGGATCTTCATTTTTAGTGTTGTACAGCTGAATTTCGTGATGTTTGATGATATGATATAGCAAACAGGCAATTGGAATTCGATGGTGAAGTTTTAATCTAATTTTTATTATAATTGGATAGTTGATATCATTTGTGTGTGAATAAATCAGAGATTCTCCAGTGTGGTTGTTTTAGCAAATTGACCAGTGAATATGGTCAGCACTCAGTATGATCCTTCATTGCTAAGTTTTCTAGAAAAATAAAATAGGAGAGGCAGGTTGGAAGCCAGTTTTCCTGGATGCCAATGGATCAATCTTTCCAAAGTAAACTTGACTTCTTTAATTTTACTTGTTGCTATTGTGATGTACACCTCTTCCATTTTGACCTGTTCAAAATCTTAATGCATAAAAGGGCATCAATTTTTTTTTTTGCATAACCAGTAAGACCTCCACAGCAGCAAACCTCTATTTTTCCTCCTTTTGTGAGTAACATAAGCCACTGCTATTACTTAGCCTCCTCTGTTTCTCTCATGTGAATTTCTCTGTGATGTTTTTGCTATAGTTTCATCAATAAAACTAAAGATTATGAGCAAGCTTTTTAAGCAGGAAAAGCTGCAAACTTGTGAAACCAACAAGACTCAGAGTACAACATTTACTCCTTCCAATTTCAACTGATCTCTTTTGGATTCCCACTTTGTTTATGCCCCACACCTTAAAGAGTTGATAAAATAGAAAATAGGAATCAACGTTGCTGAAATTATAAAAGTACGAGGGCTTGACTGCTTAGTTTAGTAGTCTAGAATGTACATTGCAAAATCCCTATAGCACATGAATAAAAGATATTCAAGAACTGATTAGCCATGCCTTTTGGTTTCACTGTTTTTATTGACTCTAGAGTCGAGACAATGTTGCATTCTTTCTTATTATTATTGTGGGTCCTAAGTTTCTCTCCTATCAAGTCATCAATTAATATTAATACACAAATAATTTTAGGTGTTGCTTTAAAATTCATAGATGATTTTCGGGTTTACTTGGTTGTCATTAAATCTTGTTATGCTCTTTTGCTTTATTCACTCCTTCATTTCTTGCTAATCTCACTAATCAAAGTAATTACGTTCTCAGATCTACTTACAATTTCTTAATTTTGTTTTGAGATTTGGTGCAGTGAGAGTGAGAAAACATTCTTCATCCTCATCTCTTGCTATCATATGTAATTCATTATTCTTCAACCAACTCCCGTTAAAAAAATTGATTTTGTTGCTCAAAAATGAAAAAAAGGAATAATTCTGTTTTATATGACTGTGATATTTGTATTAGTGCTAAGCGCAATGTGATGGAGATTGTTTTTGGTATTTGGATAATTGCTCCTTTTTTTTTTTTGTTATGAATCTGAGATTTGGAATTTATTGAATTATTTATTGATTGATTTTGCGTGTGAAAGTGGGGAAGCGCGGCGAGTTGAGTGGAGTAAGATTCAGACACCTACTGATGAAGTAGTGGTTCCTTCTGATACCTTGGAGTCAGCTCGTGAGGGTAATTGATAATGATCTGAATTTTTATTGCATTATTTTTAGCCAAACTTGTGTGGTTGTTGCTTAAAGTGATTTGATTTTGTTGCAGACCCAGAGGAAACCAAGAAGCTTTTTGACAAGCTTGTTGTTTTGAAGGTTAATGGAGGTTTGGTTTGGGGACAACAATGGGATGCACTGGTCCTAAATATGTAATCTTTTGTTCGTTATGCTGTCAAATTGCTAGGGAAAAAAGAAAAAGGTGAATGTCAGATTGGTGACTAGTGTGATGGTTGTTGTTTTTTTTGGCTGAAATGATTTACCCTTTTGTCTGTGGAGCAGAATGGAGGTTTAGGAGATATATATGACATTGAAATTGATTTATGCTGTTGTGTTTCACCGTTCTGGCATTGAAGTTTGTAATGGACTGACATTTCTTGACCTTATTGTCATCCAGATTGAGGTGAGTGTTTGTCTCTTCTCTTCTCTTCTCTTCTGTTCTGCTTTGATTTTGATTTGGTTCTGTTGTTGCATGGAACTAACTGTTAAAGTTGCTGCAGAATCTTAACAACAAATATGGGTGCAGCGTTCCCTTGTTTCTAATGAACCCATTCAACACTCATGATGATACACAGAAGGTGCCTGATCCTTACCTTTTTCTCCTGCTCTTTATCTTGTCCTTGCTAGATTTTACTTGTATAGTAACACCAGTTGCTGTCCAACTTAGATTATTGAGAAGCACTCAAACTCAAATATTGAGATCCACACCTTTAATCAGGTTTGGGATGCTACTATTTGATCGGTTTCTTTTAATATCTGCGCTTAGCTTTGCTGAAAATGTTAAACAACAAATTTGCCTTTTCCCCTTTGGAATTGCACAGAGCCAATATCCTCGTCTGGTTGCTGATGATTTTGTGCCAATGCCTTCAAAAGGACACACTGACAAGGATGGATGGTATAGTTTCAAATTTCTATATTTTACTATATGAAGTTCAATGAATATCTTTCAGTCAATTTTTACCATTTTGCATGCGCTATATAATTATATATTCTATCAGATGCACTCTGATGATAATATAATTGGCACCAGATGCTTATGAGTTTGAATATGTTGTAAAACTACGGGAGAGCTTGAACTTCTGTGAATTCTGATTAAGAAAGTTGAGTTGAAAACTCTTCTATTTACCTGCTGTTCTGAGCTTGTGAACTTCTATCAATCTATTCCACCTCTTACTTCTAGAGTCTTATGTAAGGGACTATTTGGATGCATATCAAGTCGTTTATTTATCAACCAACTTCTGAGTTGTATGTATAAACTTCTCCAAGCTTTTCTGACATGTGTAAAACCCAGAAAGTAACTCCTATACTTGCATACTAATGCTCTCACAAATTACTTCCTCTCCTTATGATATGTGACAAAGACATGCCTATTATACTTTTAGCTGTTTATTGAAAACTGAGCGATGAGTGTAACTTAGCATAGAGTGTCTGGATCACTGGCCAGTGACGAAGGTATGCCACAATTGGAAGATTGTGTATCCAATCTTACTTTGGCATATCTTTAATGTTATCTGTTACTCAAATTTTTGGAAGCTGATGGTGTCTGATCAAGGTTTGTCCCTCTTAAAGAAAGAAATTTTTTTAGTGGGATCCAACATGGGCAATTTCTTAAAATTCAGAAATGAAAGTAAAATAACACCTAAAAAAAGTTTGGAATTGTACAGTGCAAGGAGTAGGTTTGAGTGTATAGTTTAATTTATAATCTTATCAACGTGTTATCTTCTTGCTTGCTGTTCTGAAAACTTGTATTTATGCATGTAGGTATCCTCCTGGACATGGTGATGTGTTCCCATCTCTAAAGAACAGTGGCAAGCTTGATGCTTTATTGTCACGGGTTGATGCTATGATGTTGCTTTTGTTTTATCCTTGTGATATTAAGAAGTAATTTGTGCTCCTCTGGTACTTTAGCTCTTATGTCCTTTGTATTTCCTTATCACCTTGCAGGGTAAAGAGTACGTGTTTGTTGCCAACTAGGGAACCTCGGTGCTGTTGTTGATTTGAGTATATCCTATTTATGGTTCTCATTGTAAACTTTGACTTCAGGTTTTTATTTTTGTTATACGCTGTTCTGGTTTTAAACATGAAAATGCTTGGAATTGAAGTCTTGTAGCGTGTTATATCCTTGACTTAGTGCTTCAGAAATCTTAAACCATCTGATTAGAAACAAGAACGAATACTGCATGGAGGAACAAAAGATGAACGCAACCAGTTTTAATTTAGTTTATGGATTCAAAATTTGTTCTTATATTTTGTGCTTCTGCAGGTGACTATGCGATTTGCCATTAGCAATCCCTTTTAATGGGATTGGAAATTAATCTTTATTGAAGTCTCTTACTCTTCTAAGAAGTCCATCAGGATATATATATATATATATATTGAAAGTGTTCAAAATGTCGAGTGCAAAACAGTATTACAAATGATTTATAAAAGCATTTTGATGGTAACAAATTTCCTTAAGTATTAAATCCTTTGCATTATAAGAAATATTAATCAATGGTTTATCTCTATTGATGCTAAATATAGCATGAAATATTTTCAAATAAATAAATAAATAAACACATAATTAATTAAAGAGAGGATATATAAGAAAGAAAGAAAATAAATAAATAAAACATCCTCATCATCCATCAAAGAAAAAAAAAACTCATGTCTTTCTCTTGCAATGCAAGACCATCATCCTGGAGATGAAAGTGTTTTAAAAAAACTAGACTGGCAGCCAAAAGTTGAGCAGAAGTAGCAGCTGATTATTTTTTTGTGTTTCAGTTTCCAGGCAGAATCATATGATAAGAAACTAATTTCTCAACAACAGCATCACCAATGCTTAACCCAAATTAGAGCAATTCAAAGCAGCCTTAATTTTGAGAACCGTGGTGCTGATAAGAGTATTGACTGTTGCCACAGATTCCATGTTGAGTTCTGTGGAGGATGTGACATTAGGGCCAGCGACCAGAATTTGGAAGGCTACTGTAAGAAGTGAACCTCCTGAGTCTGCCCCAGTAGAACTTGTGGAAGTAGAACTGTCCCCTCCTGTGTCTGGACGGCCATCGCCAGATATTACAAAACCTGATGGAAGTATGGGAATGATTGATGAGTCTGCACCGCCTATTACCATGTTCATGGCTGGAATGTCAAGTGGAGCATATACCACCATTGATCCTGAAGAGTCCGTGCAGCTCTCTTGAAGTATCAGCATGTTGTTCTCAGTAGGAATGAAAGGCTGCTTTAATTTGAAAGGAAAAACAATCAAAGAACTGCACAAGTAAACTTACTGAGAATGAATCAAGACATTGTTGCTGTAAGCCTTTTGGCTATAGTTTATACTGCATCAGAATAGGAGAGAAAGGAAGAGAAATTACGTGAGTAATGGATATGCAGTTCCCTGGATTAGTCCCATTGGAAATGTGTGAAATCACATGCACAGGATTGCTATTGGACAGAATATCCCACTGTCAGAGACAATGACGGGAAATACCATTTGTTACATTGCTATAAATATCCGAATGAGTTAAATATGTACGTATTTATTGATCACAGAATGAATCATTCTATTTTTCATAAACCTGAATTCGTGATTTCTCATCTTTGAAGAAGTTAAACACATTCTGAGGTGAGAGTGGAAGCCAGAGAGAAGTAGCAGCACTAACAACCATGCCAATCGGCTGCCCTTGTTCTGTGTTCTTACGAATAGCCACCCGAACCCCACTGTTGTGCACTTCAGAGAGTTGAGGGAAATCCAGTTTTCCTGACATACCCAAACTTGCAAAAAAGATCTTCACCATCCTGTGGGCTAGGTTTACTATGCTCTTTCTACCCTCAGGTGAAGTGATCACTGAGCAATGGAAGATGTTAAAGCAACAGTATTGCATAAAATGGGTGTCAAAGAAATGGAAAGGCAAAAAACTGATTATTGTCACCTCCTCCAAATTCTCGAGCAGCTGCAGTTTCCTCCTTGTACAAAGCTAACCTCTCACAAATCCTCCGGAGACTAGCAATCCATCGTTCTGCTCCATAAGCAGATCTTCCGCATATGAGATCTCTGTAAAGGCGATGAGTTTGAGTTCTATCATCCACCTCCACATGTTCTACCCAAGTTACCTATCAAGTTAGTGTGATGCATAATCAGTCTCACACACGATTCACTTAAAATTGACATAAATTATTGTTAGACAATTTCAGATATGCTAGTATTATGCAATGATTCTATGCTAAACTAGTCTTGCAATCTTTAAGTCATCGTTTGTTAATAGCTCATGGAGATGCATACAAACGCTTGCTTAGTGCTTATGACAGAAAAAGATCATCCTGTATATGACATTATCAGCGATGAAAAAATTGGTATCGAATAAATGGGGGTCTGCAGATATGCTTGTTTTAGATATTGCATCTACGAAACATTTATAATAGCCATGCTCATTAATTAATATGAACATTACACTAAATGCAGACGTCAAAATATTCTGTAAACAAGAGGATAGAGATGCCAGGCTCCATTCCTTTTATAGTTCATTGATTAATTGACAAATGTGCATCAGAACTTTGTCGTTGTTCGTCAGAATCGGTAACATTTGAAAACTGTAAAGCTCAGCCACATTCAGCCCTAATCTGTGCTACGAACAAGCATGGCATGGTTAATCTAGAACAAGTAATTCTCAGAAGTGACACTTGCTCAATCATTTGATCATTCCGGGTATAGAGATGCAGTAACTACTCACCTTGGAACATCCATTAGGCTTATCTTGGATCATGCATCCAGAAGGAAGCCGCCAAGTGCGGGAAGGGGAGCCATCTCTCATCAAGTCATACGATATATCTGCTATCACCCACTCCCCGGGCTCAAGTTGCTGACAAAGACGAAGGAAGTAAAACTCCCTAGGTGGAACCAAGGGCGACAGTATGTGCATTTGTTCATACATCTGCATTTAACCCTTTCACTTCATTAATACACAGCTCAAGACCTGACAAAATTTAAGGAATGATAGAGATTTATTAGCTACTCAACATACCATCTGCAAGGAACCATTTCGGTTTCCTACAGTTCCAGCTTCAAGTAATAGAATTGTCCTGGCCTTGGTAACAATTGTCGGAAAAAGATCCATCCATTTATTCTGTAAAATCAAAGCAAATAGTTAAACTTGTTTCCTCTTTAGCAACAGAATATGGTCTGATCTTACAGTGTGGAAAGTAAGAGCGCACTAACTGGATCCAAAAACATGTCAACCAGGTCCATTCCAGGCATGATCACCATTGCTGAATCCTTAGATGATTCGACACGAGCATTAGAACTTTTGAAGTGACTGTCCCTGGGGTATAGTTTCTCATAGCCGACACGATCAAGGATGTATCTTCCATCAGATGGGGACTTGATCCACAGAGGCTCATTAACTCGCAAAAGCCTGACCAACTCATCTGCTGCACTGGCAGCAGTCTCAGCCATGAGTGCCTTTTCCATATCTAGAATTCCTCTACGTTTATAGACCAACTGACTGTTGTCCAGTCCTGGATTCCGTTCCAGATCAATGCCAGGGTTTGTTGTCAATACGCCATGTGAAGATCCAGCGCCAGGTGTCAACGAATCAATCTGTGAAATCGATTTTCCTATGTACTTGGTAAGAAGGGTGGATACCTTTTCATGCTGCACAACAATCATAATAATCATCAATAAAAAAAATAATCATTAAGACTCTCGAAACACGAACATTTATGCATCATTAAAAAGAAAAGGCCTAATAGAGAATGAGGAGATATTTAGAAAGGGAACTTCGTTGAGATAATCCAAACTAGCCTCTTCTTTCAACCGAGCATTTTCCTGCTTTAGTTTCTGCAAACTACGTTGGCGTTCTTCTTCTCCGAAGGGAGGACCACCACAAGCTGGGCAGATCACATTTTTCAGTGCCTCTATGATTGCCAGATTTTCACATTGAATCCTCTCATTTTCTAACCGAAGAACTGAATTATCTGCTCGCTCACTTTGCGCCTGCGAAATGGATCAGAAGGTGTAAAAGCATCAGTACATTATTAAGGGATACAAAGTAATCAAACACAAGGTTTTGGACCAAGAAATCTCGAGCACCTTTTTCTGAGTCCTTTTGTTTTGAAACCAGAACTTGATCTGTTTAGCCTCAAGCCCTAATTCCCTACTCAACTGGCGCCGCTGGTTTTCATCCGGATGTGGACATTCCTTGAAAAATCTTCATCAGAGTAACAAAACCACAAACTTCAAACGCAGAAAATGAAGGTGGGGGGTGGAAGGACGGACCTTTTTGAAGAAACATCAAATATCCTTACAGGATGCATATTAAAAATCCATGAAAAAAGTTCTGACATTAACTAAGCCAAGTGAATGAATTAAGGAAGCAAGCAATCCAAACAACACAATCAAGGACCGAAGTAGCACAGAGGAAAATTGATTTCTCAAGACAAAAATGAATGCATTAACAGAAGAAGTAAACAATCTCCATAAAAAACACCATCATCAATCTGAAAAGGGGAAAAAAATGGGAAAATCCTCTTCCATTCACAGATAAATAAAATAGACCTCTCATGTCGAGTGAAATGACTTTATCCAAAAGCCGCTCAATAATGAAGACCTTACCAACAAAGAGCAAGCCAAGAGTGAAAACACCAAAATTTATAGATTTCCTCGTGAACATCAACAGAAGCTTCACAGTAATCAATGGATGGTGAAACTATGAATCAATCGGAAGAACATGTCAAAATAGCCAAACAAAAACCATATAAAAAACAACAACAAATGCAACATATAAAGATCAAAATCTTGTTTTTATATTTTGCTTAAAGAGCATAAAACAAAGTCCTTGAAAAGAGAGTGATGCTAGTCTTGTACTTTTCAAGCTGCTGAATCTGTTGATTAGAATGGCGATGGTAAGCATTCTTTCCCTTATTTCTTGAGTTCGAAGCTGCTTCATGTTCATCGCCCGAAGCACCACCATTGTTTCCCATTGAAAGCTCCATTATTTTCCTCTTACTCGCAAAAATATTATCACTACAAGTCTCCCTTCTTGGTATGCAGGCTAGTAATGCACAATCTATGATTATATATCAGATATTGTGCATTTATAGCCCAACAACTCAATTCCAAATAAGGACAGCAAATGAACACCAAACCAATCCTACAAAGATAGATTTCTGGTTCTTGGTTTTCTACTGTTTTAGGCATAATGCTTTTTGTAAACTTTTTCTTTCTTTCTTTTGGCCATGAACTGCATTACACGTTACAGCAAAAAAAAAAAAAAAAAAAGTGCAAGCCAGCAAATTTCGTGGTTTCAGAGATATGCTTCGCATGAAAAGCTACGTACCATATATGGAGTGGGATATATACAAATGATTTTTACTTTTTTCCAAGTAACCATTGTTTCCCCCCTCATCAATCCAAGAACAAGCACGACTCGACTGTGTAGTTTCGAAGAGTGGAGGACTAACTGCTGTGGCTAAGGAACATGCTTGGCTAGTTTAATCTGTTGATGGACTGTTGATGATACATGCTTGAATTGGGGTAGGCTTAGTTCGTCTTGTGTACTGATCAATACACCCATGATGCCCTTAATTATTGTGTGATTAACACTACATAATACTAATCATTTAACAAATTTAGTAAATTGAATATTGGTAAGACCTTTTCCAAAATTACGATTAAGTATTATCATACATCTACGAAATATTAATGCAACAATATTGCGCTCTAAATGCAACTACTGTGTTGTTCTCTAGATATCTTGATTTAAGAATATTTAAAAAAAAAATCACAATTAATTGAATTTTGAAATTGAGAAAATCTATAGTTAATTTAATTGAATAATGTATTCAAAATTCCATGAACTTGAGATGAGATGTTTGCATAAATATATTTAAAAAAATCCCAAATTAAGTAGCTACAATTAATTGAATTTTGAAATTGAAAATATTCTAGTTAATTTAATGAATAATTTAATAAAATGCTAAAACCTTGAAATGAAATGTTTGCATAAATATATTAAGAAAATCTCAAACTAATATTCAAAACATTTTAATTTTACTCGAGACTATTATTTTGAGAATTTACAACTATGGTTATATATTTGAGATGTAAATAATATTAATTGAACATTTAGTAAAATGCTTTATAAGCAAATTAAATATCTTATCAAGTATTGCAGCTGTCTCTGAAAAAGAAAATAGGAAAATCCATCATTTATAATCTGACCTGTCAAAACCTTCCATATTTTCTCAAAATTTTCCATTTAGGGTTATGATAGTGGTGAGCGAGACCTAGATTTAGATAAATGGTGATAAATTCTTGTTGTGAATTTAATTTAAAAACTAAAAATCTAAATTTTTCCTCCATTTTTTTTATTTGAAATACATATCTAAGAGAATTTATTGATTTTACTAACCTAAAAAATGCCCCACGACTATAAGTAGTCTCATATTTGTCAATAAACAACCTATTGTATCAATCTTAGTCTTGGAATTTTAGAAGTTTTCAATTAAGAACAACTATCTAAATTATATTTTTTTTAATTGAAAAATTGCGTTGTTTTGTAAGAAATTTAATGTTTTTCATTGCTACATGTTCTAAAACAATGCATGCCATGTACATGAGGTAGCATTAATTAAAAAAAAAAAACTAAAGAGTATGATTAAATTATTATAGTAATATTAAAAAAATATTATCTTCAATATTAGATTGTTTTAGGAATTGTGTTTTGTATATAAGTTTTGTTTATTTTTTTAATGTTGGATTATATAGTGATCCTATGGATTTTTTTTCTTAATTTCAACTTTCAACATTAGATTTATTAGAAGTGGAGTTTTGTAATTTTTTTATTTAATTTCTATGAATTTATCTCAATTTCATGAATCAAATCATGAGTTTAACTTGTTAGCTTTGGGTTGATTCGAGTCAGGTTTTTTTTGTTGTTTTTTCTAATTGATTTTTTTTATTTCATCTTTTAACATTAGATTGGTTGAAAATTGAATTTCAGATTATTTTTTTATTTGTTTTCTATAGAGTTTTCCCTATCTCATGACTAAGGTCGTGAATTTTGCAAGTTGATCCAGGTTGTTTATGTTCATTTTTTTGGGTTCGTTTTTAATTGGGTTTCGTAATTTTTTTATTCGCTTTCTTTGAGGATATCTCAATCTTAAAAACTTGGGTCACGAGTTTGGCAGGTTGATTTGATTTATTTTTTTGAATCTTTTGAATTGATTTTTTTTCAATTTCACCCTCCAACAACTCAATTTTTTAATTTTATCCTTTAATATTAGATTGTTTGAGAATTGAGCTATCATTGTCTCTCATTGATTTTTTCTTTCTTTTAATTTCAAGCTTCAGCATTGAAAATGTTGGAAATAGAGTTTTGGATTAAAAAATTATAACTTCTATTCAAATTGTAAATTTAATTCATTACTTTTTACGAGATTGATCATGAAAATCAAGGTGTTTTTTTGCTTGATTCCTTGTGCATAGTCTTCGAAATTTTGTGATGTGATGCTAATTACGTTGGTAACTTCTCTTGAAAATAATTTAAATCTCCTTTTGCTTCTCATTACCTAGAGCAGGAAATAGACTCTCCTTGTTAGTAATAAAAATGATATGTTTTCATGCATTTTCTATTTTAAAGTATAGTTCAACTAAACACGTTTTTTTATATATATTTATTTTTATTTCTTCAACTAAACACATTTTTTTTAATCCTAGAATAATAATCAAATACAAATATTTCTAATGATCCTCTGGGTATGCTAAGCTCGTGGAACGAATCCTTGTCATCAGAGAGTTGTGGGGCTGCCGGAGGACAGCCTATCTCCCCACATTGGCAAATCGAGCTTTCTCAGGATACTAAACCTGAAAAACAACAGCTTCAGCTATTCTATCCAGCGAGACTTAGATATCGTCTGCAGCAGTTGGCCTGGGGAAACAAGTATATGACTTCAATCCTGTGTGATACTATCCCTTCCTCTGTATGCAATCTCTCTTCTCTTATTTTCTTACCTGTTGCATTTAATCAACTCCATGGGAGACTTCCTCCAGACTTGGGCCTCACTCTTCCAAATCTCGGATTCCTTCAGATTCACAACAATTTTTTCTTCCGTGGACCAATTCCAGAAACACTCTCCAGTGCCTTGAATATTACTTGTCTCGATGTCATTCAACAGCTAGCTTCACTGGGAAAGAGCCCACGTTAGCAAGCACATCTACTCCATGGAGGCTTTCACTTCAAGTCAACAATCTAGGAAATGCATGGTGAGGATGATGACGACCTGAGCTTTCTCTATCCCCTTGCAAACAAGACCAGTAGTTTGGAAGTTTTGGGTTTAGATGATAACAATTTAGGAGGGATCGATGCTGCCAAGAATAGTTGGCAGCCAACTAGTCAACAAAACTCGATCAGGCAGATGTTGTCATTGGAGGATACTCTATTAAGTGGCATAATACCAAATTCTAAAGATAAATTACAAAAAAATTATTGGTTACTCTAT
>Ga0325401_1003269_pt1 | contig 14782 bp, 9 predicted proteins | sample PopdelMetagenome_FD_205666 | JGI IMG/M metagenome (GOLD analysis project Ga0325401, IMG submission 205666) | Populus deltoides microbial communities from Bellville, Georgia, United States - Xylem-PdKOR-R2 | ecosystem: Host-associated > Plants > Phyllosphere > Stem > Wood/Secondary xylem | place...
TCCGCTTAATTTACCCCCCATTTTGACTAAAAGGCCCCCGGCTTTTTGGCATGGGTAGATGTACTTTTAGCCTACTCAAACGATTGCGGGGCGGTTAGACTAGTTGTTTTCGGCCAGTTGTTTTTGGAAGAGCAGTCTACCTAGCTGCGCCTCTCTTGCATGAGAGCTCACCCTATTTCCCATCTATCCGGTGAAATGCCGGCTTAAATTTCTCATTCTATGAGGGTAAAAACCTTACTCTTATGCGGGGCCCTTGTGCCCTTGCAGACCACCCTTGCAACCGCTGCTGATGCCATCGAACCGAAGAACAGCAACGTCGTTGCCGACGCAGTGCTCGATAGCCACCTAGCCGTGGAAGGTCCTGTTACGGGCACGGTGCTCGATGAAAAAGGCGCCGGCATGCCGGGCGTAACCGTCGTGTTGAAAGGTACCACCCTAGGTACTACCACTGACGTGAATGGACGTTTTACGCTGGATATTCCGGCGGGTACTGCCTCCCCGACGCTGGTCGTTTCTTCTATCGGCTATGTAAAGCAGGAAATAGCCGTCGGTACACAAACTACCTTCTCGGTGAAGCTAGCCCCCAATACCCAAGACCTGAACGAGGTAGTGGTAGTGGGCTACGGCACCCAGAAGCGCTCCGACGTGACGGGCTCCGTTGCCTCTGTGCCGCAAGACCGCCTAGAGAAAATACCCGTTTCGAACGTGGCGCAAGCCCTACAAGGCGCCGTAGCGGGCGTCAACATCGTTGCGTCGTCGAGTGTGCCGGGTAGCCAGCCCAATATTCAGATTCGGGGGGTGCGCTCTATCACGGCCGGCACCAATCCCTATCTAGTAGTAGACGGCGTACCGTTTCCGGGCAACCTCAACGACATCAACCCCAACGACATTGCTTCCATCGAGATTCTGAAAGATGCCTCCTCAACGGCCATTTATGGTACGCGGGGCTCCAACGGGGTAATCTTGGTGACGACCAAACGGGGCAAAACGGGCAAGCCCCAGATCCGCTACAACGGCTACGCTGGTCCTGAGTACATGGTCAATAAACTGCACCCGCTCGACGGCCCGGCCTTCTCAGCCAAATGGCAAGAGTTTACCAAGCAGCGGGGTATTAACCTCTCGCCAGTACCCAATATCGGTGAGCTAGATAACTACAACGCCGGCCGTACCGTGGACTGGATGAAGCTCATCAGGCAGCAAGGCTCTATCCAGGACCACAATGCTTCTATCTCGGGCGGTACCGAGAACGTGAAGTACTTCGTGTCGGGTGACTACTTCAAGCAGAAGGGTATTATCAAAGGCTACCAGTTTCAGCGCATTACGTTGCGCTCGAACATTGATGCCACGCTCACCGACTGGCTGCGCGTAGGTACTTCGGCCTTCTACTCTACCTCCAACGACAACGGGGGCCGCGCCGACCTAAGCCTAGCGCAAGTGCTGAGCCCCTACGGCACCGTCTATAATCCCGACGGCACTTACACCGTGTTTCCGCAGCCGCCGGAGCAGTTGGTGAAAAACGCTTTGCTAGGTTTGACTACTCAGCGCGAAGACCGTGTCAATCAACTCACGGGCACGGGCTACGCCGAGGTGGAACCCACTTTCGTGGAAGGCTTGAAGTACCGCATCAATGCCACCTACTCGTATCGGCCTGGCCGCTTCGCCAATTACAACGGTCGGCAATTTGGTGACCTGCGCGGTACTGCTCAACTTATTAATGATGAGCGCCAGAACTATACAATAGAGAACTTGCTGTTCTACAACCGCTCATTTGGCAAGCACCATTTCGACCTGACGGCCCTGTATAGCGCCCAGGAGAACCGGTTCTTCACGACTACCGAAACGGCTACGGGTTTCATCAATGACCAGATCGGCTTCAACAGCATCGGTTCGGGCTCGAACACGCCTACGATCAGCTCGTTCAGTGAGCGTCGGGGACTGATTTCGCAGATGGCCCGCCTCAACTACAACTACGACAGCCGCTACCTATTCACGGTGACGGCGCGCCGCGACGGCTCCTCCGTATTTGGGGCTGATGCCGACAAATACGCCGTTTTTCCATCGGTAGCGCTCGGCTGGAACGTCGCCAATGAATCGTTTTTGAAAGATCAATCGACGCTGAGCGTATTGAAGCTGCGCTTTTCGTACGGCACCACCGGCAACGAAGGCATCAACCCGTACCAGACTATTACCGGCAATGCGCTGCTACAATATGCTTATGGCGGTGTAACGACCGTAGGCTTGCGCGCCGACCGCATCGGTAACTCGCGCCTGAAATGGGAGCAAACCACCAGCGCTAACTACGCCGTGGACTTCGGTTTGCTGAAAAATCGCATCACAGGTACGGTGGAGTATTATGATGCTAAAACCAAGGACTTACTGCTCAACCGCCAAATTCCGATCATTTCGGGCTACAGCACTATCCTCGACAACGTGGGTACGGTGCGCAACCGCGGCCTAGAGTTAAGTGTAACCACGGCGAACGTGCAGGGCACCAACTTTACCTGGGAAACCACGCTGAATGCCTCCGGCAACCGCAACAAGCTGCTGAGCCTAGGGTACACCAGCGCCGATGACATTGGCAACCGCCTCTTTATTGGCCGCTCGCTGGGCGCCGTGTACGACTACGTGAAAACTGGCGTGTGGCAGCGAAACGAAGACCCCAAAGGGCAAGACCCGGGCGCCAAGGCCGGCGACCTGAAATTTCAGGACCTCAACGGCGACGGCCAAATCACGACCCTAGACCGCAAGTACCTCGGTACGTCTTTACCGAAGTGGCAAGGGGGTATCACCAACACCTTCACCTACAAAGGACTGAGTCTGCGAGTGTTCATCCAGACGGTGCAGGGTGTGTTAAAGAACAACCCCAACCTGAACTTCCTGGACCTAGGTGGGCGCCTCAACATTCCGCGGGAAGTGGGCTACTGGACGCCTGAGAACCAGAGCCAAGACCGCCCCGGCCTAAGCTACATAAACCCACGTGGCTATGCCTTCCCCACCAACGGTAGCTTCACCCGGCTAAAGGACGTGACGCTTAACTACACCTTTCCGGCCACGATAATTGATAAGCTCAAGCTAGGTACACTGTCGGTGTACGTGAGTGGGCGCAACCTCTACACCTGGACCAAGTGGGTAGGCTGGGACCCTGAGCAGACCTATACCATCGGCAACGGTACGGGCAACATCGATAACCCCACTAGCCTCCTCAACGCGGGGACGAGCTTCAGCAACACGCAGGGCGTGAACCCCAACTTTCCCACGGTGCGGACGTTCGTGTTCGGCCTCAACATAGGTCTACGTTAATTGCTTGGTTATCAAAAGCTAGCTGTTAGCAACTGCGAACTAAACCTCCCACTGACTTCTCACTTTAATATATGAAACGTTTTGCGCTAGCCTCTGCGGCCTTGTTGGCTATGGCTTCGATTAGCTCTTGCGATAAAGAGTACCTGGAGGAAACTCCGCCTTCCCTTTACACCCCCCAAACGGTGCTCGTCGATTCCCTCGGCTTCGAATCGGCTATGGCCGGCTTGCAATCGGTAGTCCGCGAGCAGTACACCCGTTCCGATGAGCAGGGCTTGCTCGGTATGATGCAGCTTGGCACCGACGTAGCCATTCCGGGTCAGGTGCAAGGGGCTGAAATACCTTACTATAACTATAACCTACTCAACTCCCAGGATCGGGCCGCTGAGGTGATGTGGAGCTGGGCTTACCGAACCATCAATAACTGTAACCAGATTATTCAGGGCGCAGCCACGGCGCCTGCCACGCTGCGGCAGGGCTATAAGAACCGCATCAGCGCGGAAGCTCGGTTCTTCCGCGCCTACGCCTATAATTTCCTGACAACGCTCTGGGGCGATGTGCCCTTGGTGGACGTACCCGTGACCTCGCCGCGTACCGACTTCACTCGCACGCCCGTTGCCGATGTCAACGCCTTCATCATCAATGATCTGACCACGGCTATTCCGAGTCTGCTCAATGCTAGTCGGGCTGCCTCGGGGCGTATCGCCCAGGGCGCTGCTCAGCAGTTGCTCGGTGAGGTGTATTTGCGCACTAAGCAATACGCTCAGGCGGAGCAGATATTACAAGCCCTGATCAACAGCAACCAATACAAGCTCATCACGGCCCGCTACGGTGTGCGCTCCAACCAGCCCGGCGACTACTTTGCCGATATGTTTGTTGTGGGCAATCAGCGTCGTAACCAGGGCAACACAGAAGTTATTTGGGGAATTGAGCAGCAGTTGCTCGTGCCTGGTGCTACGACTAGCGCCCAGCAGCGCCGTATGTGGGTGCCTGCTTACTACAACATAAAGGGCATGGCGCTAGTCGATTCGCTCGGAGGCCGGGGCCTAGGTCGCTTGCGCCTCAGCAACTGGGTTGACTACCGCCTATACACGAGCCCCGATATGCGCAACTCCAAGTACAACCTCAAGCGGCGCTTTTACTACAACGACCCCGCACAAACGGCTACGTTTGGCAAGCGCGTGACGGGTTTGACGGGCTCAGATACCATCTACAACATCACGCCCTACACTACCAAGTGGAACCAGTTCGACCCGGCCGATACCTTCGGCTTCGGTACCATCAAGGATATTACCATGATGCGCCTGGGCGAAACGTACTTGCTGTTGGCCGAAGCACAGTTCCAGCAAGGGAAGCTAGCTGAAGCTGCGGCTAGCATCAATATGTTGCGTACCCGTGCACAAGCTGCGCAGGTAACCGCCAGTCAAATCAACCTGAACTTCATCCTCGACGAACGCGCCCGTGAGCTAATCGGGGAGGAGCAGCGCCGCCTCACCTTGGTGCGCACCGGTACACTAGTCGAGCGCACAACTCGTCTGAATGGCGCTTCGGTAACGGGCCTGACGCAGAAACACGCATTGCTGCCTATTCCCCAAACGTCCATCGACCTGAACAACAGCGCCACGCTGACGCAGAACCCAGAGTATTAATAGCCTTTTGCTCCGACAGGCTCCTCGCTTAGCTAGGTTGCCTTCTTGTAACAACGCCCCGAACCTAGCTAGGTTCGGGGCGTTGTTGTGAATAGACTACCGCTAGTTACTTAGCTGCAAGCCAGGTAGATGCTTCTTCCGTTGTAGCAAAGTATGCATAAGAAAGGCGCCGGGGTAGGTTACCGCCTACCGTACGTGCTGCCAGGCGGCTTAAAGGACTATCGGCCTCCACAATAGCACAGTGCCCGTAGTTTACCTCTGCAATAGCGCGAGGTATCCATTCTTCTACCAACCACTGCTGCACATCCTGCGGCATGGGTAGGCGTTTGTTGTGAATAGTCATCAAGCTAGAAGCGTTAAAATGGTGCATCGCGCGCAGCAGATGCTCATAAATACCCTTCAGCTCTGGGCTTGATACCGGCACCGATTGCCAGTCGAGGCGGATGTATCCGGCCGTATCATACGAGATAGTAGCCGCTGCATTATGGAAGTATTGGATGGGAGTAGGTATACCTAGCGCCGTTCGTTTGCGCTACTATCTAATATAGAGGTTTTGACATGAAAACAAAAACCAAGGTCTGCTTTGGAAGGCCAAACCTAGGAGAATCAGGAAACGGCTCCGTTTCGCCCGTCAGCTGGTAGCCTCGGCGCTCATACCACGCAATCAGTTCGTGCCGCACCGAAATAACCGTCATCGTCACGGACGTACATTGGTGCTGGCGGGCGTAATCTTCCCCGGCTTGCAACAGCCGCTTGCCAATACCTTGCGTTTGCAAGCCCGGCCTGACGGACAGCATACCTAGGTAAAGAGTGTTGGCTTTTTTCTCTAAGTACACACAACCTAGCAGCTCCCCAGCAGGATTACGACACGTTAGGATAACCACGGCCGGGTTGCGGAGCATTTCCTCCAGCGACTCAGCGTCCGTCCGAATGCCTTCCAACAAGTCGGCTTCCGTCGTCCAACCCTGGCGCGATTCGTCGCCTCGGTAAGCACTATTCACAAGCGCTACCAAAGCTGGAACATCAGCCTTAGTAGCCGGGGTAATCGTCAATGAATCAAGCATACAAAAGCCTAGGCAGCAGGCAGAAGCTAGCGGAGGAAGTGGGTATTCTCGGAAAAAGAACGACTATTTTGCCGCTGCGAGCAAGCGTTGACGCTGCACTTCAAACAACATAATACCACTCGCCACCGATACATTGAGCGAGCTGATCTGCCCTACCATCGGGATGCGAATTTTATGATCGGCCAGTTTGAGGTACTCAGGCGAAATACCGTCTTCCTCGCTGCCCATTAGCACGGCTACTGGCCCCGTCAGGTCAACGGTACCTGTTTCGAGGCTAGCTTCGGCTTTTTCCGTACACGCCACGAGTTGCACGCCCGACTGCTGCAAAAAGGCAATCGTGTCTTTCAAGTTAGGCTCGCGGCACACGGGTATCAGGTTCAGCGCGCCGGCTGAGGTCTTAAGCGCGTCGCCATTGATTTGAGCGGCTCCCCGGCTCGGCACCACAATGGCATGCACCCCTAGACACTCCGCGTTGCGCGCAATGGCTCCGAAGTTACGCACGTCGGTGATGCGGTCAAGCAGCAGTAATAAAGGCGTTTTGCCCTCTTCGTACAAACCCGCCAAAATGCTGTCGAGGGGTTGGTAGTCGATAGGCGATACGAAGGCTACTGCGCCCTGGTGATTTTTGCGGGTAAGGTCGTTTAGCTTTTCCAGGGGCACTAGGGCCACGGGAATATTGGCCGCCTTAGCTAGCTCGTTTATTTCCTGCGTGATGCTATTCTTGGTGCTGCGCAGCAAGTAAATTTTCTCTAGGGTCCGGCCCGCGTGCAGCGCTTCCAAAATGGGGCGCAAACCAAACAGCATCTCAATGCTACGGTCGGCGGCCGGGCGGTGCGGGTAGCGCGGTTTTTCGCCGCGGGGCACACGGTCTTGCGGCCGGTTTACCGGGCGGTTTTCGGAATCGTAAAAGCGGCGGCGCTCATTCAGCGGGCCGTCGGGGCGATCAGTCCTTTTCTCCATTGCTCGACGGCGGCATACCAGAGTTGTTCGTACTCGGGGCGGCGCACCAATTCATAGTGTTCGGGAGCAAAGGTACTCGGTTTGGGGCGGAACGTGTATGTGCCGGCACCCATCATTCCGGGCCGGTAGACCCAACGTTCCTCCAAAGCCGTGCGGTACACCGTTTCGGGCGGGCCGTACACGATATACAGCATACCTCGGTCAGTCATCCAGCCGGCTTTGTAACTTGAAAATAATCGGTTGGCCGCGGCTACTCGCTCGTAATAAGTCCGGATTAATTGTCGGGCTATGGTTTGCTGCCCGTTTGCCACATCTAACCAGAAGCGGTCGACGGCACGCTTGGGGTCCGGAGAGTCGTAGAGTTTCTGCCGTTCCGCCGTTGTGGTTAAATAAATAAGGGGCTGAATAAGCTCCACCGCTTGGGTAAGTTGCGGAAAGCTGTTGCGCTCCGCCAGCAAACCTATCGGCTGATTGCTGCCACTCACGCGGATGGCATACAAGCCCGGCCCGGCTAGCTTGATACGGCGTCCGGCCTTAATGCTCGATGAGTCTTGCATCTGCATGGTGCGGGGTGGGGGAGGCAAGGTCGCTGGGTTGGTCATGGGCGGCAATGCGGCCATAAAATTAGGCGCGTACTGCTTGATCGAGAGAGGCTGTGGCTCGCCGTAGTTACTAACTTGAAAGACCTCGCCAACGCGTACGTAGCGCCGGAGCAGTGGCATGCCCGCCGAGTCCGTTAACAGAAAGGTTCGGTTCAGGCGCTCCGGCGTGATGGTCAACCAAGCTCCCGTCCCGCTGTCGTCGTTGCCGCTTCCTTCGCCGTGAATATTCAAATACTGCCCAGCCGTGAGAGAAGTCACCGGTACGCTGAAGTCAATCAGCGTCGCCGAACCGAATTGTTGCGTCCGGCGAGCTAGGTGCCGCACGCTGTCCTGCCAAGTAGGCCGTTTGTTTTCGTAATTAGACCAGGCCGCTACTAATAAGCGCTTGCCGGGGCGAGGCAGTTGCGCACTTGGCAAACGGACGTAGATGTGCAGGCTGTCATTCTCCCGGCGAGTGTCAATTTGAACTTCATTGTTCAACCGGTATTGCTCCGAAAAGTCGCGCTGCGGCCCGGCTGGCACTGCACTCAGCAACCCGAAGCCTAGCAACGCAGAAATAAGCAGAACAAGAGGAAGCGGTTTTTTTGTCTTCATGCATGAAGGCCCGGAAGGCTCAAGCTCCTCCCGAAACCAAGTAGTGTGTACGGATCAGAACGAAAAAAGCCGATTCTTAGTAAGAATCGGCTTTCGTTTCATGCTGAGCAGTCTACTGCTGCGGATAGTATTGATTTAACAGCGACACGGCCTTGGAAGCCCGTTGCTGGTCGCCAAGTTGCTCGGCTGCCCGATACACGTTGCTTAGGCTAATCAAGTGTGTTTGAATTTCCCGGTCGAATAAAGCGCTGTTGTGCGTGGAGTAGTAGGCCAGAGCTTGCTGGGCCCTGTTGGTCACCGTGTCCATAATTTCGTTGGCTCGCTGCTTTTCGCCCACTGCTACGAGCGGCACAATGGCTTGCGGCGTGTAGAAATCATACGGAATCGACTTATCAGGCATCACTGCAAACGACTTGTCCAGTACTTGCTTGGCCTTGGCAGTGTCGCCGGCCACCAAATAGGCCTCGGCAAGCTGATTGAACTTGTCGCGGTAGTTAGCCGGGAAACGCAAGCTGTTCTCGTCGTAGAAGATGTTCGGATCGTTGAGGTTGCGGTAAGCAAACTTCTGCATCATGTTTTGATACATCAGATCCTTAGCAATGTAGCCTTCCCGGTCCGACTTTGGATCGTAGCTAGGGTCGCGGGCGGGCAGAATGCGGTTGGCCATGCCTTCTAGCTGGAAGTATGGCTGCAAGCCCATAAAATCGGAGTTATCAACGGTGGTAGAGAAGTACACCGGCCGCTTCCAGTTGTTGGTGGCCAAGATGTCCAGAATTACCAAGTTCTTCTTCTCGATAGCGCCTTTACCTAGGTCCCACGTCATGCGGGGCACGATCTGCTTGCGCCGCTCCGCCGGAACGATACCTAGCTTTTCTACCGCCGCCGTATCCACATCAAGGTAAAATTTGCGGGTTGGGAACGAGAGCATGGTGCTGCCGCTCTGGGTAGCTACTTGCAGCAGCTGGCTGTTTTGCTCTACCAACTGCATGAATTGCTTCACGTCTACTTCCTTCACCGCGGGATTTTCCACGTAGGGTAAGTAGTCGTTGGTACCCTGCGAGTAGTCTTTCTCCTGCATGGAGATAGGCAGCGGGTCCGACTTATATGCCTGCCGCTTCATCTGGTTAATGTACCAGTCGGTATTCAAGTAGCTGAGTACAGCCACGCGCACGTCCGTCCGGATACCCTCTACTTCTTGCGCATACCAGAGCGGGAACGTGTCGTTATCCCCGTTGGTGAAGAGGATAGCGTTGGGTGCGCACGAGTTTAGTAGGTTCTTCGCCGAGTCTACGGAAGCGTAGCGGTCGGAGCGGTCATGGTCGTTCCAGCCTTGTGCTACCATAATACCCGGCGCAATCAAGCCAACGAGTAGCGCTACGGCGCCACGAGCAGTGTCAGCCTTCAGCACGGTGCGGAGCAGTTCTGCCAAACCTAGCACTCCTAGCCCAATCCAGATGGCGAAGGCATAGGTAGAACCCGCAAATGTGTAGTCTCGCTCACGCGGCTCAATGGGTGGCTGGTTCAGGTACAGCACAATAGCGAGACCTGTGAAGATGAACAGCAGCCCGACGATAAACGACGTCCGGCCATCGCGGCGCACGTGGAAGAACAAGCCCACTAATCCTAGGATCAGCGGAATTGCGAAGAAGTTGTTATGCGCCTTGCTGTCGGCTACGCGCTCGGGCAAGCCCTGCTTCGACGTCGTTGGCCATACAACCCCGGCCTGTTGCACGTCGCTTTCCCGGCCCACGAAGTTCCAGAGGAAATAGCGCATGTACATGTGCCCCATCTGGTAGCGGAACAAGAAGCTCAGGTTCTGACCCATGCTAGGTTTCGCATACGACGGCCGGTTTGTCTCGGGGTCCGTGTACTGTTGAATGTCAATCCACTTCTTGTAATTGTAGATGTGCTCGGGCTGGCTGCTGTAGAGGCGGGGCAGCAGCATTTTGTCCTCGTCGCGGTAGATGGTTTCGAGGCGTTTCTCGGCTACCACATATTTATCGCCCTTGCGCACATAGCGCGGCGCCCCTTCTTCCTGGCTAATTGGCTCCGCGTTGAACTGCGGCCCGTAGAGCAAGGGTCGGTCGCCATACTGCTCTCGCTTCAGGTAACTCACAAACGACAGCACGTCCTCAGGGTCGTTCTCGTTAATGGTCGGGTGGTAGCTACTACGGATTGGCACGATGAGGTAGGTCGAGTAGCCAATCAAGATGAACACGAAGCTCAACATAGCAGTGTTCACCAGGCGGTTACGCGTGCGGAAGGAGTAGCGGAACCCAAGCCAGATCAGAGCTATGAAGACGATCAGGAAGAAAATCAACCCTGAGCTAAACGGCAGACCTAGGGTATTCACGAAGAAGACCTCCACGGCGCCGGCTAAAGAAGGCAAGCCAGGGATGATGCCGACCAGGATGGCCCCTACGATGATCATACTAACTACTAATGTAGCTAGACCACCCCACCAGGTCGGGTTAGCCGTCCGGCGGTAGTAATAGATAAAGCCTAGAGCTGGCAAAGCGAGCAGGTTCAATAAGTGAACCCCGATGCTAAGACCCACTACGTAGGCAATCAGGATCAGCCACTTATCCGAATCGGCTTCGTGGGCGCGATTTTCCCACTTGAGCATAATCCAGACGACCGCCGCTGTAAATAGCGACGACATGGCGTACACTTCGCCTTCCACCGCGTTGAACCAGAACGAATCGGAGAAGGCGAAGGCCAAAGCGCCTACTACACCCGAACCTAGGATGAGAAGCGTTTGACCGGACGTCGGAGCTAGCTCCTCATCGTTCGGAACGTTGGTACCGAGGACTAGCTTCTTGGCAATGATCGTGATGGTCCAGAACAGGAACAACACCGTAAACGAGCTGCTCAGCGCTGATAAAGCGTTGATGAGAACTGCCACTTTTGTGACGTCGCCAAAGGAAAACAGCGACATGATGCGTCCTAGCAGCAGGAAAGTAGGCGCCCCCGGAGGGTGGGGCACGAGCAACTTGTAGGAGCAGGCAATGAACTCGCCGCAGTCCCAAAAACTAGCGGTGGGCTCCAGGGTAAGCAGGTAGGTGAGCGTGGCAATTGCAAATACCAGCCAGCCCACCAGATTATTCAGGCTTTGATAACGACGCATACTTACTTAATCAGAGAAGAGCCAAAAGTAGGTAATAAATCCGGCCGTGCCACACCTAGCTTCGGGCTGCAAGAGCCATTTCGCCAACGTGAGCCACAAAAAAAGCAGCCGAGTAATCGGCTGCTTTCACTAGGAAAACGATGGCAAGATAAACAATTAATTTTGTAATACGAGACGTTTCGTACTTACAATCTTATCGTTTACCAATAAGCTATAGAAGTACATGCCCGCGGGCAAGTCGGAAAGGTTCATCGCAATGGAGCTGACGCTGTCCTCGGGACGTAGCAACGTAGTTCGTACCTCCCGGCCAATGATATTACTTAAGCGCAGTTTATAATCTTGACCTAGCCCAATACGTTGGTTAAGTGAAACCGTCACCATGCCCTTAGCAGGATTAGGGTAAACACTCAGGGTAGGGGTAGCTACACTTGTGCGAACTTCCTGTATCTTATTATTTTGAGTTAGCTGCGAAGCTTTCGGAGCTACCGACGCGGCCAGAACCGTCAGGCGCACGGCAATGAAAGCAAGAACTAAAAAGTAACGCGTAAAAATCTTCATGGTGTAGATGGTGGGAAAGGAAAGGCGAGCAAAAGGTGAAGAAAGGTCAGCACATTTTTAGGAAGAAGTTTCCTGTGCCTACCCGTATGCATAGTAAGTTACAAGCATCATGCCCTAGGTTGAGCTGCTAGCAACTTGTCAGGGTACAGATACTCGATTAGATAGAAAGGTTGCAAGAAGGTTTACTTGATCTGAAGAGAGTATGAAAAAAAAGCTGTTATTCTAAAATATTCAGCTACTTCCGGCGTCATTACAAGTAAACTTCCACCTTTATAGGTCAAAGATGCTTGACAGCTTTTTTATATAAGGCATTTTTCTGCCGTTTGGGCTTAATCGTAGACGAACTTGATTTCTTGCAGGCCGAATGGTTGCAGCTTGCCGTCAATCTCAACGATCAGGCGACCGGCTTCGTCAATGTCGACAATGCGCCCCTGCACCCGCCTGCCGGCCACTTCGTACGGGTGCCACTCTTCGTAGCGGTAAAGCGCCCGTAGGTAGTCTGAGCATAGCATAGCGCGGTGGCCCGCCCGGAGCTGTAAGTAGCGACGCTCCAGACTTTCGAGCAGGTGCGTGGCTAGCGGTGGCAAGCGATAGTGCCGTCCCGTAAGTCGTCCAAAAGATGTTGCTGTGGGCACGCCAAAATTTTGTTGGTTGATATTTAAGCCAATTCCAACGATACTAGATTGAATTTTGGAGCCACTTACTGTGTTTTCAATGAGGATTCCACCTAGCTTCTGGTCCCCGAAAAATAGGTCATTGGGCCATTTGAGGCGCAGGGCTGGGTCGGGGCCCAACAAGTTCATAGCCCAGTCGTGCACGGCTAGCGCCACGGCTTGGCTCAGTTGAAATTGGTCGGTTGCGGGCAGGAAAGCGGGAAACCAAACCACCGAAAGTGTCAGGTTTTCGCCAGCAACTGCCTCCCACCGATTGCCACGTTGACCGCGGCCAGCGGTCTGTTTGTCGGTAATAATGGTGCAACCTTCGGTGGCGCTGTTTTTGACGACTAAGGTCTGGGCTTCCGTGTTTGTGGATTCACATTCAGGCAACCAGATTAGTTGCTGGCCCGTGAAGAGGGTTTTGGGGGTTAGTGCCTCCACCTGATTTTCGTACTTTGTGACGTTCAAACCTAATAGTATCCTATGAAAAGTACCCTAGTCCGGCAGGATTCGGACAGATTGGCAGATGTAGTAGTGCGCGGTATGCAAGAAAAAAAGGCTGCCGATATCGTGGTACTTAACCTGAAAGAACTTAAGAATGCTGTAGCAGACTATTTTGTTATCTGTTCGGCATCTTCCGATACCCAACTCGATGCTATTGCACGTTCAGTAGAAGAAGAGGTGGAAAAGCTTACCGGCCAGCAGCCCTGGCAAACTGAAGGTCGCACCAACCGCGAGTGGGTGCTGCTTGATTATGTGGACGTGGTAGTGCACGTTTTCCTCCGCGACCGGCGTCAGTTCTATGCTTTGGAAGAACTGTGGGGTGATGCCGAAATTTCGTACATCGAAGAAGAAGCCGCAGCGCAGTAAACTAGCATAGCGGCTCCGAACAAATCCTTCTGGCGGAGTGTTCCGCTTATGTTTTGCTCTGAAATCCCAATTCATGCCTGATACAACCCCCAAAAAGAAAAAGCCCATGCTACCCGCGCCCACGCCGCGGCCGAGTATGCAGATGTGGGTGCTGGCCGGGTTAGTGGTGTTCATCTTCGGGATGTTCTACTTCAACCGCAGCACCTCAACTATCGACATCACGCAGCAGCGTTTCGAACAAATGCTGTTGGCGGGTGACGTGCGCGACGTGACGCTAGTAAACGACCGAATGGTGGAGGTAACTCTGAAGCCCGAGGCCGTTAAAAATGCCAAATATAACCCGGAGCTCGCTCGCCGTGGTCCACTTGCTATGGAGCAGGGGCCGCAGTATAGCTTCCGCGTCGTAGATGGCAAAACCTTCAAAGAGGACCTTGATAAGGTGCAGGCCGAGCTACCCCGCGAGCAACGTGTGGGCCTCGACGTGCGTGACCGGCAAGGCTACGGCGACCTGATTACGAGCTGGGGCTTTATTCTACTGTTGTTCGTCGGTTTCTGGTTCCTGATGCGCCGTATGAGCGGTGCGGGTGGCCCCGGTGGTCAGATCTTCAACATTGGTAAGTCGCGCGCTGCTCTGTTTGAAGGTGGCGATAAGGTAAAGGTGACCTTTAAAGATGTGGCTGGTCTGGAAGAAGCTAAGGAAGAGGTACAAGAAATTGTCGAATTCCTGAAGAATCCTTCCAAGTTCACCATCCTAGGTGGCAAGATTCCGAAAGGCGCTTTGCTCGTAGGCCCTCCCGGTACCGGTAAGACCTTGCTGGCAAAAGCCGTTGCTGGTGAAGCCGATGTGCCCTTCTTCTCACTGTCAGGTTCCGACTTCGTAGAGATGTTTGTGGGGGTAGGTGCGGCCCGTGTGCGTGACTTGTTCAAGCAAGCCAAAGCTAAGGCGCCTTGTATCATCTTTATCGACGAAATTGATGCCATTGGTCGGAGCCGTTCACGCGGCAACGTGCCCGGTGGCAACGACGAGCGTGAGAATACGCTGAACTCGCTGCTAGTAGAAATGGACGGTTTTGGTACTGACTCGGGTGTTATCATCCTAGCTGCGACCAACCGACCCGATACGCTTGACTCAGCCTTGCTACGTCCCGGTCGCTTCGACCGCCAGATCAGCATCGATAAGCCAGATATCAATGGTCGCACGCAAATCTTTAACGTGCACTTGAAGCCGCTGACTTTAGCGCCCGATGTGGAAGCTAAAAAGCTAGCTGCCCAAACGCCTGGCTTTGCTGGTGCTGAAATTGCCAACGTCTGCAACGAAGCCGCCCTGATTGCCGCCCGGCGCGACAAGAAGATGGTGACGATGCAGGACTTTACCGACGCCGTTGACCGTGTTATCGGTGGTTTG
>Ga0325401_1003270_pt1 | contig 14781 bp, 22 predicted proteins | sample PopdelMetagenome_FD_205666 | JGI IMG/M metagenome (GOLD analysis project Ga0325401, IMG submission 205666) | Populus deltoides microbial communities from Bellville, Georgia, United States - Xylem-PdKOR-R2 | ecosystem: Host-associated > Plants > Phyllosphere > Stem > Wood/Secondary xylem | place...
CTGAGACGACCAGCACGCACCGCGAACAGCAACGACGAGGAGCAGAGATGGGGATCCAGGACAAGGCCGAGGACGCCGCCGCCCGCGCCAAGGACGTCGCCGACGACGCGGCCGACAGGGCCGAGGGCCTCGCGGACGACGCGAGCGGGCGGGCCAAGGACGCGGCCGACCGCCTCGGCGACGCCGCGCAGGACGCGCGGCGCACCGCCTCCCGTGCGGCCGACGATGCGGTCGACCAGCTGCAGCGTGGTCACGGCGTGGTCAACCGGCTGCATCGGCTCGGCGTCCGCAGCGAGTGGGCCTACGTCGGCGGCTTCGCCTCCATCGGGGCCTCCCTGGCCTCGTGGGCGATCAGCCGCAACAAGACCGGTGACAGCAAGGCCCAGTCCGACCGCTGGGGCATCTTCATCGGCCACTGGGCGCCCACGTTCATGGCGCTCGGCGTGGCGCTGAAGCTCGAAGAGAAGCGCTGAACCGCACGACCCCGCGAGGCGGCCCCGGTCCCGGGGCCGCCCGCCACCGCAGAACCATCGAGGAGATCGACGTGACCGAGGCCCCGCAGAGCCGAACCGACACCGAGCCGACCGCAGCGGTGACCGTCGAACCGACCCCCGCCGCCCGCGCGCAGCGGGCTGCCGCCGAGGCCGCCGGCACGATCGAGGGCGTGCACGAGCTGGGCACACCCGGCGGACGCGCCCTGGTCCGGGCGATGGGACGTGTGCCCGGCGGCCGCACCACCTACGGACCCGGCGTGAGCGTCGAGGTCGGGCAGGGCAAGGCCGCCCTGGACGTCGCCCTCGTGGCGGAGTACGGCACGCCGGTGCCCGCCCTGGCCGACAAGGTCCGCGAGGCCGTCCGCGAGCGCGTCGAGCGGGAGGCGGAGCTGGAGGTCGTCGAGGTGAACGTGACGGTCCTCGACGTGCACCACCCCGACGACGACGTCGCCGCGGCCCAGCGGGCCGAGATGGCGGAGCGCGCCCGGGCCAAGGCCCAGGACGTCGGCGGACGGGCCGGCGACGCGGCCCAGGACGCGGCGGACCGTGCGCGCGAGGTCGCCCAGGACGCCGCGGAGCGGGCCCGGGGTGTCGCGCAGGACGCGTCCGACCGCATCCAGGACGTCACGCAGGACGTCGCCGGCCAGGCCGGTGAGGTGGCCGAGGACGGTCGCCGGCAGGCCGCGGACGCCGTCCGCGACGCCGACGACGCGGTGCAGCGCATCGCCGCCCAGGCGGCCGAGGCGGCGGCCGAGCAGGAGGCGGGCGCGGAGGAGCAGTCCGATCGCGTGGCGGCGCCGAACAGCCCGCGCAACGATCGGGACGCCCCGGCCGTTGTGCTCGCGGACGGTTCCGGGGACGGCACCGGCCCGGAGGTCGTCGTGACCGACCAGGTGGTGATCGCCGACCGCGTGGTGGTCGTCGACGGCCAGCAGGACGCGCAGCAGCAGGACCAGCAGGACGAGCAGGACCAGCAGGAGAAGGACCGCACGAGCTAGGCGGGGGAGCCGGCCCGTGCGGGCTGAACCATGAACGGAGACGTGTGGAGACACAGGACCGTGAGGCTCGGGCGACCCCCCGCGCAGAGCCTCACCCGCAGCACGACGTGCGTGCGGACGACACGGGCACCGAGCCGGGCACGACGGTGAGCGCCGACGGCGGCCACGAGGGACCGTCCGGGTCGGCCCCGTTCCCCGGAGGCCTCGCCGAGGCCACCGTGGTCGGACGGGCCCAGGACGGCGACCTCGAGGCCTTCGAGCTGATCGTCCGGCGCTACCAGGGCCCGGTCTTCCGGCTGGCCTACCGGATGCTCGGCGACCGCGGCGAGGCCGAGGACGTGGTGCAGGACTGCCTCGTGCTGGTGTGGCGCAAGCTGCCGAGCCTCACCGACGTGCAGGCCTTCCACCGCTGGGTCTACCAGCTCGCCACCCGGCGGTGCCTCAGCGTGCTGCGGACGCGGACCCGTCGCGCGACCGACGCCACGGAGTCCGACGAGCTCGAGGCCGACCTGCCCGTCGACGCGTCGGCCGACCCGGCGTCGCTGGCGCAGTACAACGCGCAGCTGCGTGGGCTCGATACATTCTTACGTCGCCTGCCTGATGAGCAACGGGCCTGCTGGGTACTGCGGGAGCTGCACGACCTCACGTACCCCGAGATCGCGTTCGCGATGAACCTGCCCGTGTCGACGGTCCGGGGGCGGCTGGCCCGGGCACGTCAGAACCTCACGAAAGGAATGAGCGCATGGCGGTGAGCAGCTCGACGCAGCTCGGGTGCGGTCGCGACATCGACGATGTCTGGGCCAACGTCGACCGGCCGCCGACCGCTCACGAGCAGGAGTGCCCCTTCTGCGGGCCTGCCCGCGCCAGCCTCCAGGAGCTGGAACGGGCCACCGCCGACCTGCGTGCGGCCGACGACGTCGACCCCGAGCTCCAGCCGGGGCCGCTGGTGGTCGACCGGATCCTCGAGGTGGCCCGGTCGGAGGCGCGGCGCAGCCGCCGGCTCCCGCTGAGCAAGCCGGTCGCCGGCGAGGTGACCGCCGACCTCACGGTGAGCGAGCAGGCCGTGGCCGCCGTCGTCCGCCGCACCGGGGACGCGCTCGGCGGCCTCCAGGTGCGCCGCTGCAGCGTCGAGGTCGTCGAGGAGCCCGCGCCCGACCCGGGCACCTCGACCGACATCTCCACCGAGGCGGCCCGGGTGCCGTCCGACGTCCGGGTCTCGCTGCGGATCAGCATCGGCCCGGGCGTGTCCATACCCTTGTTGTCCGAAGAGGTGCGGCGGGCGGTGGTCGCCGTGGTCGAGCGAGAGGTCGGCATGAACGTGATCGGTGTGGACATCGTCGTCGAGGACGTGCACGGTGTCTGAGGTCTCCGAGCCCCTGCCCCTCCCGGTCGAGGGCCCCGCCGGTCGTGGCGCGAGCGCCCCGGCCGTGGTCGGCGCGGTCGGGGACCCGGTCGACGCGCTGCACGAGCACGTCGGTCGTCTGGTCCTCGCGCACCCCGGGATCCTGCGGCTCGAACCGACGCTGCTCGGCGCCCTCGGGCGTGGTCGGCGCACGGGTCTCGACGGTGTCGCCCTGTCGGTCCACGGCCGCGTCGTCGACCTCGACGTCAACGTCGCGACGCGCAACACCCACCAGGCCCGGGCCTCGCTCATCGAGCTGCACGCCCAGCTCGTCGACCTCGTGACCCGGCACGGCTTCGTTCCCGGCACGGTCGAGATCAGCGTGCTCGCGGTCGACGTCGGGGCCTGAGGGCCCGGCTCCGAAGGCCCAGCTCACCTTGACCCGGGGCTCCGCCGACGCCGCGACGGCCGGCGCGCCCGACGTGCCGGTCGGGCGGATCGTCGGCGTCGGTGCCCCGGTGGCCTGGGACCTCACCGTCGTCGCGGTGGTGGTGGCGCTGGTGGTCTCGCTCTACCCGCTGCTCGCGACGGCGGACGCGGCGCTGCAGCAGGGCCGCGCCTTCGTCCCGTGGGTCACGGGGCTGGTGGCCCAGCTGCGCGGCTGACCCGCAGCCGGGCCTCGTCGCCCACCCGGAGCGTGCCGCCGCGCACGACCTCGGCCTTGAGCCCGAGGAACGTGGCGTGCTCGCGACCCAGCGTCCTCAGCACCCGCGGGCCCGCGTCGACGTCGGCGTGCGCCTGGTCGACCATGACGCAGCGCGGCATCGGCTCGCCGAGGCGCAGGACCACCTCCGGTCCCACCTCGAGCTCGGAGCCCTCCCAGCCGTCCTCGACGAACCCTTCGTCCTCGGTCGCGAGCACGAGGTTGGGCCGCAGCCGGCGCGCGTCGAGCGCGCCCCCCGCCAGGGCGCCGGTCCGGCGCAGCGACGAGGTCGTGACGAGGTGGACACCGGAGTCGTCGTGGTACGTGGTCCCCGACCCGCCGAGCAGCCGCAGCGAGCGCCCGAACGCCGCGCTGAGCGCCTCGTCCGCGCCCGGGTCGCCCGCGCCCCAGCGGCGGCCGTCGGGGTCCTCCAGCCAGACGTCGCCCGGCTCGCCGGCGGCCGCACCCGGGGCCCGCGAGACCCCCGAGCGCCAGCGCAGCAGCCCGTCGAGCTTGCGGAAGCGGTGCGAGGTCTTGCCGCTGCCGATCCCGCCGTCGTCGGTGCGCACGGCCCACGTACGGTCGAGGACCAGCCCGCGGACGTCCACCTCGGCCAGCTCCAGCACCTGCCCGGCGGTCGACTTCACCGGGTAGCGGTAGAGCGCCTGGACCGTCGCGACCCGCGTCATGCGGGCCAGGATGCCAGCGGGGCCGGCGAGCAGGAGGGTTGGACCGGGGTGGGAACGGGGACGTGGCGGTGACGACGCCCGCCGGCCAGGCCTGCGCGGTGCTCCAGCCGGCGGTCGCGGGGGCCGCCCGGCTGGCGGGTGCGGGTCGCGTGGGTCTGGTCGACGTGACCGGCGGACGGCCCGGCACCGAGGCGAACCTGCACCTCGACGACGTGCTGACGACCTACGCCGACCAGGGCTCGCTGGGCCCCGCCGAGGCGTCCGTACGGCTGCGCTGCCGCGTCGTCGGGGCTCGCGGTGTGCCCGCGACGCCCGTCCCGGCGATCGTCGCGCGGGAGGCCGTGGCCGTCGAGCGCGACCTCGGGACCAGCCTTGCTGCCGCCCTCGTCAGGGTGCCCGACGACGCCCTCGCCGTCGTCCTGACGACCTGGGCGCTCTCGCGGCTGCGCCCCGAGCGGCGCCCGGCGTTCCTGCGCGCTCTCGAGCGGTCAGCGGGAGGACGCCCGGTGGCCTGGGTGTCGGTGGAGGGTGTCGGCGTGGCGCCAGCGGTGCCGACGCTGGGGGACCGCCCGGCCTCGGGGCACAGCCTCGTCGGCCTGCACCTGGTCGGCGGGCCGGAGCCGCCGCGGGTGCTCGGCCGCTGCTGGTCGCGCGGCGCGGTGCTGTCCTGGTCCTAGTGGTGGACCCGGTCGCCGCCGGGCACCCAGAGGATGTCGCCCTCGGGGCCGTTGACGACGCGGATGAGGATGAACAGCAGGTCGGACAGCCGGTTGAGGTAGAGCAGGGCGGCCGGGTTCACGCCGCCGTCGCCCTCGCTCGTCGCCTCGGTGCCGTACGCGGCCGCGGCGGCCCAGCCGGCGCGCTCGGCCCGCCGGGTCACGGTGCGCGCCACGTGCAGCTGCGCGGCGGCCGGCGAGCCGCCGGGGAGGATGAACGAGCGCAGCGGCGGCAGCTCGTCGCCGAAGCGGTCGCACCACGTCTCGAGCCGCTCGACGTAGGCGTCGGTGACGCGCAGGGGCTCGCGGTCGCCGGGGGCGAGCGGTCGTAGCGGGTTGGACAGGTCGGCGCCGACGTCGAACATCTCGTTCTGCACGGTGGCGAGCACGGCGGCCACCTCGTCGGGCAACCCGCCGGTCGCCGTGGCCACGCCGATCGCGGCGTTCGCCTCGTCGACGTCGCCGTAGGCCTCGACCCGGAGGTCGTTCTTGCTGACCTCGCTCATGTCGGTGAGGCGGGTCCGGCCGCTGTCGCCGGTCTTGGTGTAGATCTTCGAGAGCACGACCACGGGCACACCCTACGCACGGCGCCCGCACCCGCCGCCCGGCTCGTCGGCGCCGGACGGACAGCCCGGCGTGGCACCCTGGCCCGGTGCTGAGCCGACGCGCCCTCGTGCCCCCCGCCCTCCTCGGTCTGCCCCTGCTGCTCCTCCCGGCCTGCGGGACGGTCCCCGAGCCCGCCCCCGGGAGCGCCTCCTCGGCCGCCCCGACCCCCGGTGCCTCCTCGGTCGAGCCGGACCAGTCCGGGCCCTCCGACAGCGCCTGCGAGTACACCGTCACCGGCGAGGCTGCCCGCCCGGTGCAGCCGCCCACGACCACCGACATCGCCAGCAGCGGCACCGTCAGCTACGTCATGCACCTCACCGAGGGCGACGTCACGCTCAAGCTCGACCGAGCCAAGGCGCCCTGCACCGTCCACTCCTTCGAGTCGCTGGTGGCGCAGAAGTACTTCGACGACACCCGCTGCCACCGCCTGGTCGACTCGGGCATCTTCGTCCTCCAGTGCGGCGACCCGACCGGGACCGGCAGCGGGGGACCGGGCTACTCGTTCCCCGACGAGGTCGACGGCACCGAGACGTACGGGCGCGGGACGCTCGCGATGGCCAACGCCGGGCCGAACACCAACGGCTCGCAGTTCTTCATGGTCTACGACACCTCGCCGCTGCCGCCGAGCTACACGGTCTTCGGCTCCTTCGACGAGAAGTCGCGCGAGGTCGTCGCGGGCATCGCCTCGCAGGGCCAGGACGGCAGCTCCGGCGCGAGCGGCGGCGGGAAGCCGAACAGCCCGGCTGAGGTCAAGAGCATCACCAAGGAGTCCTGAGCGCGGGGCTCAGCGGGGGCGCTCCCGCGGAGGCGGGGTGTCGCGGGGGTCGTGCCGCTTGGGCTTCAGCGAGACGAAGACCGCGGCCACGATGATCAGGCCGAGGCCGAAGAAGCCGCCGAGGATCGAGGCCGCGAAGCCGTTGCCCCGCCCCGCCGGGGAGACGGGCTCCTGGACCCCCGGCGTCGCGTCCAGCGGCACCAGCGTCAGCAGCGTGACGATCAGGTCGTGCACCCGGGCCTCCTCGGCTCGTCGTGACCAGGTTTCCACCGGCCGGCGCCGGTCGGTTGCGTTGCGGACGATGGATGTCGCGTCACGCCGCCTCCAGGAACCGGCGCAGCGCGGACACGAACACCGCGGGCTGGTCGGCGTGCACCCAGTGGCCCGCGCCCTTGACGCGGACGAGCCGGACGCGGGGGAACAGCGCCCGCATCGCGGGCGCCGAGGACGGCTGGACGTAGGGCGAGTCCGCGCCCGCCAGCCAGAGCACCGGACCCTCGTACGTCCCGAGCGGCCCGTCCGGCCACGCGGCGATCTCGGGGAGGCGGTCGCCCAGCAGGTCGAGGTTCATCTGCCAGCGCCACCGGGCGCTCTCGCCGCTGCCCTCGCGGCGCAGGTTCTGCAGCAGGAAGCCGCGCACCGCGCGGTCCGGGACGCGCTCGGTGACGACGGCCTCCGCGCCCGCGCGGTCGGTGAGCGTGGCGAGGTCGACGGCGCGCATAGCCTCGACATAGGTGCCGAACCCGCTCACCCCCTCGCTCGTCTGAGGGGCGATGTCGACCACGCAGAGCCGTTCGACCAGGGCGGGGTGGCGCAGGGCGACGAGCATCGCGACCTTGCCGCCCATGGAGTGCCCGACCACCGTCCAACGCTCGCCGGGGACCAGCGCGGCGAGGTGGTCGGCCACCTGGTCGGCGACGGCGAGGTAGGAGAAGCGGTCCGACCACGGCGAGCGGCCGTGGTCGGGCAGGTCGACCAGCGTCACGCGGGCGTCGGCGGCGAGCGCCTTGGCGACCTGGGTGAAGTTGCGGCCCTGGCCGAAGAGGCCGTGCAGCAGCACCAGCCGCGGACCGGTCTCGCCGTACGTGGTGCTCGCCAGGCCGCTGTCCTGGGCCGTCCGGACCGGGCTCACGGGCGCCGCTGCCAGCAGCCGGTGTGCCAGTGCCGGCGCTCCTCCAGCGGGCTGGTCACCGCCCAGGAGGAGCCCTCCGCGGGCCAGGCCACGACGTGCGGCGTGCCGGGGAGGACGACCTGCTGGCAGCCGGGGCAGCGGTACTCCTTGGTGGCCCGGGCGCCCGGCACGCTGCGCACCACCCAGGCGCCGTCGGCCTTGGTCTCCGAGGCCGCGTGCCCGGCCGAGAGCGGTCGTGCGGCACGCAGGTGCTTGCTGGGTCGGCGGGCCACGGGACCAGTGTTCCAGGCGCGCCCCACTAGGGTGGCGCGGTGCGTCTGCTGATCGCCCGGTGCCAGGTCGACTACGCGGGGCGGCTGACCGCGCACCTGCCGATGGCCACCCGCCTCATCCTCGTCAAGGCCGACGGGTCGGTGTCGATCCACGCCGACGACCGGGCGTACAAGCCGCTCAACTGGATGAGCCCGCCGTGCACGCTCACCGAGCGCCCCGCCCCGCCGGTCCCCGAGCCGCTGCCGGACGCCGCCGCGGTGGCGGAGCCCCTGACGGCGGTCTGGGAGGTCCGGGGTCGCGACGGCGACACGCTGCAGATCTCGATCGGGGAGGTGTTCAGCGACTCCTCCCACGACCTCGGGGTCGACCCCGGCCTGGTCAAGGACGGCGTCGAGGCCCACCTGCAGGCGCTGCTCGCGGAGCACCCGGGCAGCATCGCGCCGGGGCTGACGCTGGTCCGTCGCGAGCACCCGACCCCGGTCGGTCCGGTCGACCTGCTGTGCCGCGACGCCGACGACGCGTACGTGATCGTCGAGATCAAGCGGCGCGGCGAGATCGACGGCGTCGAGCAGCTCACGCGCTACCGCGAGCTGCTGAACCGCGACGCCCTGCTCGCCCCGGTGCGCGGGATCTTCGCCGCGCAGAGCATCACTCGCCAGGCGCGGACGCTCGCCGAGGACCGCGGGCTGACCTGCGTCCTCGTCGACTACGACGTGCTGCGCGGCCTCGACGACCCGGGCTCGCGGCTGTTCTGAGCCCGGGCCGGTCGGACCAGCAGCGTCAGGCGCTGCGGCTGTCGAGGTAGCGCACGGCCGTCGCGTCGTCGTCCTGCTGGTCGTCCCGCTGGTCGTCCTGCTGCTCGTCCTGGCCCTCGGCGGGCTGGGCCGGCTGCCCGGAGGACACGTTCTCGAACTCGCTGAACAGGATCTCGGGGACCTCGGGCAGGTTGCCCGCGGTCTCGGCGGCGAGGGCGCTCAGCGAGGCGAGCTGGCCGAGGATCGCCGAACGGCGCTGGTCGAGCAGCGCCTGCTCCTGGCGCATCTGGCGCCGGCGCCAGGTGTACTCCTGCCGGGCGCGCTCGTCGATCGTGGCGGCCTGCTGCTGGGCGGCGGCGATCATCGCCTGCGCGTCGGCGCTGGCCGCGGCCCGGACCTGCTCGGCGTCGGCGATCGCCTCGGCCCGCAGCGCCACCGCCTGCTCGGTCTCGGCGGTCAGGTGCGCGGCCGTGGTGGTCTGCTGGCGGGTCGCGTCGGCGAGCATCGCCTCGACCTGCGCGGCCGCCTCGTCCTGCGCGCGCCGGAGCTCGGCGTAGGTGGCCTCGCGGTGGGCGGCCACGTCGGCGGCCACGGCCGCGGCGTCCCGCTCCGCCCCCGCCCGGGTCTCCTCGGCCTCCAGCACGGCGCTCTGCACGAGGTCGCGGGCCCGGGCCTCCGCCTCGCCGCGGACGGCCTCGGCCTCGAGACGGGCGGCGGCGAGCAGCTGCTGGGCCGACGCCTGCGCGCGCTCGAGCGCGGTCCGGGTGTCCTCCTCGGCGCGGCGGTGCAGCTCGTCGAGCTCGGCGAGGCGCGTGCGGCGCAGCTCCTCCAGCTCGCGCGCGGTGTCGTCGCGCATGCGGTCGGCGTCGCGCTGCGCACCGTCGACCAGGTCGTCGGCCGCCGTGCCTGCGCGCTGCGTGGTCTCCTTCGCCTGCTCCTCGGCGACCCGGAGGATCTCCTTGGCCCGCCCGCCGAGGGCGGAGAAGTCCGGGGTCATCGCCCGCTGGGCGGTGAGCGAGCGGTTGTGGGAGGCCAGGCTGTCGACCTCGCGCTGCAGGGCGGCGAGCTGGCCCGACGTCTCGGCCACGAAGCGCTCCACCGCGTAGCGGTCGTAGCCCTTGCGCGCGGTCGGGAACCGGCTCGTGCCCGGCTCGGAGTCGGCGTGGTCGGTCGTGCTCATCCTGCCCCCTCGGGCGCCGCGGCCCCCTGACGGCGGGGGACCCGTACGACGGCGAGGGGCCAGGCTAACCGCTCACGGGCACCGCACCCCGGTGCGAACCGCCGACGCGCGGCGGTCCGTCACGAGGAGGCGGGTCAGCGCGGGGTGCGGCGGGTCCGGGGGGTCGCCGGCTGCGTGCCGGGAGGCGCCAGCAGGGTCGGCTCGCCGTCGACCGGGATGTCCGGCACGACGTCGTCGTCGTCCTCGTCCGCCTGCTCGTCCGCCTGCTCGCCCGCCTGCTCGCCGGTCTTCACGTCGGCCGGCCCGTCCGTGTGCTCGTCGGGCCGGACCTCGGTCGGCTCCTGCTCCTCCGGCGGCAGGCTGGGGGAGGAGTAGGCCTTGAGCACGGTGCGGTCCTCGCCGTCCTCCGCGACGTCCTGGCCGTCCGGGGCGTCGTCGCCCGCGCCATCCCGGCCGGTGTTCCCGCCGTCGCGCGCGTCGGCGACGTCGCGGTCCTCGTCGAGGTCGGGGAAGGAGGACGCGGTCTGCTGCGCGAGCTCGGACAGGCTGGCCAGCTGGCTGAGCACGGCCGACTTGCGCTGCTGGAGCAGCTCGGTCTCGCGCCGCAGCTGCTGCTTGCGCCAGGAGAACTCCTGCTGCGTGCGCGCGGTGATCGCGGCGGCCTGCTTGCGGGCGGTGGCGATGCGGTTCTCCGCCTCGGCGATGGCGTTGGCCCGCACCTGCTCGGCCTCGCTCACCGCCTCGGCCCGGATCCGCGCCGACTCGGCGATGTCCTCCTCGAGGCGTCCGGTGGACTGGGCGTGGTGCTCGGCGGCCTGGGCGAGCATCGCCGAGGTCTGCACGGTCAGCTCGTCGTGCTCCGAGCGGGCCCGCGCCAGCGACTCCTCGCGCTCGCGGGCGACGTCGGCCCGCGCCTGCGCCACCTCGTGCTCCACCTCGCGGCGCAGCGTCTCGGTCTCCAGCCGGGCGCCCTCGCGCAGGGCGGCGGCCTCGTGCTCGGCCTGCAGCCGCAGGGACGCACCCTCGCGGCGGGCCGCGTCGAGCAGCGCGGCCGCCTCGGCCTGGGCGCGGGCGACCTGCCCGGCGACCTCGCCCTGCAGGCGCGTGCGGAGCTCGCTGATCTCGGTCATGCCGCCGGTGCGCAGCTCGCCGCTGTCGCGCTCGGCCTGGTCGCGCAACTGCGCGGCGTCGCGGCGCGCCTCCTCGCGGATGCGCTCGCCCTCGAGGTTGGCCGCCGTGGTCAGGTCGTTGGCCTGCTCCTGGGCGAGCCGCAGGATCTCGTTCGCGCGGCCGCCCAGGCCCGCGTAGTCGACGTCGTCGGGGTCGACCTCGCGCAGCCGGCTCTCCGAGAGGTCGTCCTGCAGGCCCGTGACCTGGCGCTCCAGCTCGGCGGCGTGGGCGCGCGACTGGACGACGCTGGCCTCCAGCGTGCGCACGTAGTCGTCGACGGCCTGGCGGTCGTAGCCGCGGAGCGCGCCCGGGAAGTTCCCCGCCGCGCTGGCGGTGTCCTCGAACAGTCCGAGTCCGACGTTGTCCGAACGGGCCATGTGATGTCCTTCCCCCTGAGCCGCGGCTCATCCCCCCGGGGGCGGCCCGTCCGGCGGTCGCCGGACCTCGACCAGCTCCACCAGCACGCCACCGGCGTCCTTCGGGTGGACGAAGTTGATGCGTGAGCCACGAGTCCCCGATGCCGGATGATCATAGAGCAGCCGTACGCCCCGGGTGCGGAGCTCGCGGCAGGCCTGGTCGACGTCGGCCACGCGGTAGGCGAGCTGCTGCAGCCCCGGGCCGCTGCGGTCCAGGAAGCGCGCGATCGCCGACGTCGCGTCCAGCGGGGCCAGCAGCTGGACCTGGGCCGCCCCCTCCGGGGCGCCCGGCGCGGCGAGCATCGCCTCGACCACGCCCTGCTCGGCGTTGACCTCGCGGTGCACGCACACGAGCCCGAGCACCTCGGTGTGGAAGGCGATCGCCGCGTCGAGGTCGGGCACCGCGATCCCGACGTGGTCCACGGCGCTCACCCCCGCGAGCCCCTGCAGGTGGTCGGCCACGGCAGGAGCCTAGGCCGCGGCTGCCAGACTGGGCCCGCCATGGTGACCGCGCTCGATCCCGCCGCCCTCCTGGAGGGCGTCCGCGAGGGGCGGCCGCGAGCGGTCGGCCGGGCCATCAGCCTGGTGGAGGCCTCCTCCCCGCTCGTGCCGGCGCTCGTCGCGGGGCTGGCCCCCGACACCGGGCGCGCCCTCGTCGTCGGGCTGACCGGGTCGCCGGGGGTCGGCAAGTCCAGCGCGGTCGGTGCGCTCGTCGCCCGGCTCCGCGAGCGCGACCAGCGCGTCGGGGTGCTGGCCGTCGACCCGACCTCGCCCTTCTCCGGCGGTGCGGTGCTCGGCGACCGCGTGCGCATGCAGGAGCACGCGCTCGACCCGGGGGTCCACATCCGCTCGATGGCCACCCGCGGCGAGCTCGGCGGGCTCGCCGCCGCGGTGCCCGCGGCGCTGCGCGTGCTCGACGCGGCGGGGTGCGCGACCACGCTGGTGGAGACGGTGGGGGTCGGCCAGTCGGAGGTCGCGGTGGCCGCCACCGCCGACGTCACCCTCGTGCTGCTGGCCCCGGGTGCCGGCGACGGCGTCCAGCTGGCCAAGGCGGGCGTGCTCGAGGTGGCCGACGTGCTCGTGGTGAGCAAGGCCGACCGCGACGGCGCGTCGGCGTTGGCGCAGGAGCTGCGGGCGATGGTCAACCACGGCCGCACCGAGCCGGGCGCCTGGGCGCCTCCGGTCGTGCTGCTGTCGAGCACGGACCGCACCGGGCTCGACGAGGTGCTCGGGTCGGTCGAGGACTTCGTGGCGCACCAGCGCGCGTCCGGCGGCTGGGAGCGCCGGCGCGCCCGCCGTGCGCGCGGCGAGGTCGAGCAGCTCGTCCTCGCCCGGGTGCGGGCCGACGCGCCCGGCGGTGGCGGGGAGCTCGACCGCGTCGCGGCCGAGGTGGCGGCGGGACGCCTCGACCCGTACGAGGCGGCGCGGCAGCTGCTCGACGCGCCGTCGGGACGCTGACGCACCGGCGTGGCACCACCACCGACGTCGCCGCGTGCAGTAGAAACGTCGCGGGCCCTGAGCGGCCCGGCGCCCGGGCCTGCCGAGGTGCCGACCGGATCGACGAGGGGGCGGACGCATGACCAGGTGGGTGAAGCGTTTCCTCTTCGTGCTGGTGGTCGGCTTCTGCCTGTTCTACGTCGTGAACCAGCCCGAGGGTGCCGCCGCCGCGGTGCGCACGGCGTTCCTGGCGGTGGGCAAGGCCTTCCGGTCGATCATCACCTTCTTCACCAGCCTCGCCTCCTGACGGCCGGGCGCCGCCCGTGCTCGCCTGGCTGGACCCGCACGTCGACCAGTACCTGCTGCGTGCGCAGGACGAGTACGTCGTCCGTGAGGTGCGCAAGCACTGGGTGGCCAGCGCGTTCGCCTGGGCCCGCTTCGTGGTGGCCGTCCCGGTCGTGGTGAGCGCGTTCGCGTACACGGGGGCGGTGTTCTGGGTCGTGCTCGTGATCGGTCTCGCCCTGGGCGGTCAGGCGCTGTTCCGGGTGCTCGACGAGCACCGCGACCGCTTCGTCATCACCAACATGCGCGTGTTCCGCGTCCACGGGACCTTCAGCACCCAGCGCGCGAGCGTGCCGCTGGGTCGCATCCTCGACATCACGGTGAAGAAGCCCCTGCTCGGGCGCCTGCTGAACTACGGTCACTTCGTGTTCGAGTCGGCCGCCCAGGTGCAGGGGATCAGCGAGATCCGCTTCGTCGCCGACATCGACGGGCGCGACGCGGTGCTGCAGGACACGATGCAGCGCGCCGGCCTGCGGGCGACGGCGCCGGCGCAGGACGACGGCACGTGAGCGACGAGACGGTCCCGGACCAGGGCACGGGCGCCGCGCGGCGCCGGCCCAGCCTGCCCTTCGACCCGATCGAGGCGGCGGCGGGCCTGTGGTCGCAGCACTGGGGCGACGTCCCGCGGATGCGCGCGGTCACCTCGCTCATGCGGGTGCACCAGCTGGTGCTGACCGAGCTCGACGAGCGGCTGCGCCCGCTCGGGCTGACCTTCGCCCGCTACGAGGTGCTCGTGCTGCTGTCCTTCTCGCGGCGCGGCGCGCTCCCGCTGGGCAAGATCGGCGAGCGGCTGCAGGTGCACGCCACGTCGGTCACGCCGCTGGTCAAGCGGCTCGAGGCGGCCGGGCTGATCCGCCGGAGCCCGCACCCGGAGGACGGACGGGCCGTCCTCGCCTCCATCACGCCCGAGGGCCGCGAGCTCGTCGAGCGGGCCACCGAGGTCGTGATGGGCGCCCGGTTCGGGCTCGGCTCGCTCAGCGACGAGCAGTGCGACGACCTGACGACGCTGCTCACCTCACCGCGCGAGGCGGCCGGCGACTTCGAGGTCTGAGCGACCCGAGCCAGGCGCGGTCAGCCCGCGGTGCGTGGGTCGGCCAGGGGCCAGCCGCCGAGCGCGAGGCGCGTGCGCACGCGGGCGACGTCCTCCTCGCAGGGCAGCTCGTCGATCACCTTGGTGATGACCGTGCCGATGTCGGCGTCGTCGACGGGCAGCCGGCCCTCGCGCACCAGCTCCGCGGCCACCGCCCTGACCTCGTCGGTGCTGAGCCGCCGGGCGAGCACCGCGAGCAGCGGCACGTAGTCCGTGGTCGGGACGCCCTCGGGGTAGCCGGCCTTCAGCCAGCCGACCACCGAGGTGACCCAGCTCGAGAGCCCCACGGCTCAGCCGTCCTCGCCGGCCGGGCCGTCGAGGGAGTCCGCCAGCGGCCAGCCGCCGGCCGCGAGGCGGGCGGACACCCGCGCGACGTCCTCGGGCGAGGGCGACTCGCGCAGCTGGCGCTCGACGAGGCGCTCGATCTCGTCGGCGGTGATCGGGTCGTCGCCGCGGGTCTCCACCGCGCCGGGGGCGGTGAGGTCCGCGGCGATCTGGCGCGTCTGCTCGTCGGTCAGCCGGCGGCGCAGCAGCGCGACCAGCGGGAAGCGGTCCTGGCGCGGGATCCCGTCGGGGTAGCCCGCCTCCAGCCAGTGCAGGACGCGCAGGGCGACGTTGCGCGGGTCCTGGGCCTGGTCGGTCTCGGTCGTCGTCATGCCCGCC
>Ga0325401_1003271_pt1 | contig 14781 bp, 13 predicted proteins | sample PopdelMetagenome_FD_205666 | JGI IMG/M metagenome (GOLD analysis project Ga0325401, IMG submission 205666) | Populus deltoides microbial communities from Bellville, Georgia, United States - Xylem-PdKOR-R2 | ecosystem: Host-associated > Plants > Phyllosphere > Stem > Wood/Secondary xylem | place...
AACAATCTGCTTAACAACACAAACGTGTAAAAGGCGAGGTGGTGAAACGGAGAGTGCGTAGCCTGCTTTTGTGCTCAACTCACCCTTTCACCACCTCACCATCTCACCGCATGTCCGGCTTCGATATTCTGTTGTTGCTGCTGTTGGCCGTCGGGGCGGTTAAGGGCTTTCGGCGTGGATTAGTGGTTGAGCTAGCTTCGCTGTTGGCGTTTGTATTAGGTGTAATAGGAGGGCTAGCCTTGCTCAACGATGCCGTACCCGTAGTGCGCAATTACATCGGGGAGGCCTTCGGATTATTGCCACTTGTGTCCTTCTTGCTGGTGTTTACGCTCATTGGTTGGGGTGTGCACTTACTGGGCGGCGCCATCAAAACTGCCATTCACCTAACGCCCCTAGGCGTGCTCGATAATTTGCTAGGAGGAATGACGGGGGCTATCAAGTGGCTACTCGGTATGAGTTTGCTGCTCTACGGCATCACGTTGGCCGGTCTGCCACTGATTTCACCTGCACTGGCTAGTAATTCGCAGGTGCTACCCTTCGTAAAGCAAGCTACGCCCGTAGCGCTCCAACTGGTAAGCTTGGTAGTGCCCTTTGCCGGCACGCTTTTAACGCAGCTACGAGCTATCTTTTAGAAGTAACCAAGCAATGCAGTAACAGAATAAGCGTTCTACGTGTTGTATGCCTTTGTTTCGGTGACCAACTACCTAGGTCCGCTTTATTGTGCACATTCTGCTGCTAGATAACTTCGATTCTTTCACCTACAACCTGCTCGATTATCTTCAGCAAGCAGGGGCTACGGTGCATGTGCGCCGCAATAATGTGGAAGTCGCCGAGCTAGCGCAGCTTGCCTTCGATGGTATTGTGTTGTCGCCCGGCCCTGGCACGCCAGATAAGGCTGGCTGTTTGCTGCACGTGATTGAGCGTTATCACGCCGAAGTGCCCATCTTAGGTGTTTGTCTAGGACATCAGGCTTTAGGGCAGTTTTTCGGGGCACAGGTAGTTCGGGCAGTCCGGCCCATGCACGGCAAAGTTTCGACGGTAAAGTGCCTAACGGATGATCCTCTCTTCACTGGGTTGCCCACGCAGCTAACCGTAACGCGGTATCATTCGCTTACACTCAACAACTTGCCGCCAACGCTGGTGCCGCTTGCTTACACCACCGACGAATACCGCGAATTGATGGCTCTACGCCATTGCACGTTGCCTCTTTATGGGGTGCAGTTTCACCCAGAGGCCTTGCTCTCAACGGAAGGTTTGGCGTTACTCCGCAATTGGGTTAACTATTGTATCATTGCAAAGACAGCTCAGGCAGCAGTTGAACCTAGGCTTCACGGATAGTTATGGAATTTCAGATCAAAGAACGCGGCGAGTTTCAATACATAGATGAAGGACAAGGAGAAGTGCTACTACTGTTGCACGGCTTGTTCGGCGCCCTGAGCAACTGGGAAGACGTAATTGCGGGCTTTAGCCCCAGCTACCGAGTAATAATTCCTTTGCTGCCCATCTACGAAATGCCCCTGACGAAAGCTAGCGTGCCGGGCTTGGTGTCATTCGTCGCAAATTTCATCAAAACCATAGGGTTGGAAGATGAGTCGCTAACGGTGCTGGGCAACTCCCTTGGGGGGCATGTTGCCTTAGAGTATACTCTGCGCTATCCAGTGCGGGTACAACGGTTGGTACTCACGGGTAGCAGCGGTCTGTTTGAGGATTCGATGGGCAGCTCGTTCCCGAAGCGCGGCAATTATGATTTCGTGCAGCAGCGCGTGGCCTACACCTTCTACGACCCTACAGTGGCCAGCAAAGAGTTAGTCGATGAAGTATTTGGCGTGACAAACTCCAACGCCAAATGTCTGCGCATCATCAGCATTGCCCGTTCCGCCCAGCGCCATAACCTGAGCAAGGACCTAGGTCGAATTACGGCGCCCACCCTGCTGGTCTGGGGGTTGAACGATACTATCACACCTCCAATGGTCGCGCACGAATTCAATCGGTTACTCGTTAATTCGGAGTTACACTTCCTCGATCATTGTGGCCATGCCCCGATGATGGAGCGCCCTCGTGAATTTAATGCGTTGCTGGACAAGTTCTTGCAGCGTACCATAAGGCAGACAGTTGCCAGTCGCTAAACAATCGGCGCCGCTGTTTGCTAATAAGAAGCGAGTACGCTTTATTGCTTACTTAACCATTGTCATGCGCAGCGAGGGTTTGCCGCGCTTTTTGTTTCTCGCCGATAGACCGCATGATTGCCGAAGACTTGCTTAATCAAATGATTCCGCCACTCAAAGTGTCGGATTCGGTCGGCAAAGCGGCCCGGTGGCTCGAAGAGTTTCACGTTGGTCAGTTGCCGGTTATCAATAACCGCGAATACCGCGGCCTCGTCACCGAAGCCGACCTGCTCGATCATGCTAATCCGGATGAGCTGCTCGCAACCGTGCCCATTGGCTACGCCAATTTGCACGTACAGTACAACCAACATTTCTACAGCATCATGGAGCTAGCCATTCAAAATAAAGTACAGGTAGTACCTGTGCTCAGCGAAGAGCGCGAGTACCTAGGCATTGTGTCGGTGGGTGATACAGTAGCAGCTTTCGGGCAAATGCCCATTGCTGCTGGGCAAGGTGGTATTCTAGTGCTGTCGATGGACGAACGAGATTATTCTCTGACGCAGATCAGCCGCTACGTGGAAGAAAATAACGCCAAGATCCTGAGCGCCCACGTCGCCCAAGACGAACAGAATCCCTACAAAATTCGCCTTACGCTCAAGCTTAATACGCCTAGCCTCACCCGCATCATTGCTACACTAGAACGGTTTGGCTACATCATCACGGCACAATTTAACGGAGCCAGTGAAGTGCAAGAGGACGAGCAAGCCCGCTTCGACGCGCTCCTAAAATATTTAAGTCTGTAGTTTGCAGATGAATAGCGCGGGTAAAACCAAGGCAAGCTTCTTGCTCCACTGAGGCGCAGCCGCTCTATCCATTGATTTGTGCCTCCTATTCGAAGCGTAGTACTTCTTCTTTTACTTGCTCTGCTAGCCCAGCGTGTGAATGCCGCACCGGTACTACCCGATTCGGTACGTCGTGCGCCCCTTGATAGCCTGTTGCAGGCGCAGTGCCCCGGCTATACAGTTGTGCGGGTAGCTACTGTGTTATTCGTTGGCAATGAGAAAACGAAAGAACGAATTTTGCGTGCGGAGCTTGACTTTCGGGAGGGAGATACCATCACAGCCCGTGAGCTAAGTCAGCGGTTAGAGATAAATCGGCGGCGCATTTTTAACCTGCAGCTTTTCCACTCAGTGGCAGTTCAAACCGTATGTCGCGACGGCGCAATTACGGTGCTATTTGGAGTGCAGGAGCGGTGGTACACGTTTCCCATTCCTATCTTCTCTCTTGCCGACCGTAACTTTCGCTCTTGGCTCGACCGTCCTGACCGGTGGCAGCGTGTAGATTATGGCGTACACTTAGTGCGACGGAACTTTCGCGGCCGCAACGAGCAAATTACAGGCAACTTACAGCTAGGTTTTAATCGCAAGTACGAACTCTTCTATGAAGCGCCTGGCTACGGGCGTCGCCGACGCATTGGCTTTGGAGCAGGAGCATCATACTACCGCAGTCATGCATTAGATTATGCCACCATTCGCGACCGGCTGGCCAACTTCAGAGACGATGAGGGATTCCCAATCGAGCGTCAGTACGTAACGGCTGGTATGCGCTGGCGCCGCACGGTGCAACATTTATCCGCGTTCGATATATCGTATCATCACGAACGTATTTCGGATTCTATTCAGCAACGCAATTCGGCGTATTTTTTAGGTAGAACGCGGCGCGAGTACTTTGATCTTAGCCTGACAACGACGCTCAATCAGCGTAATACTTTTGCCTATCCGCTTACTGGTCAGTATTTGCAACTTGCTCTTATACAGCGGCTATTTTTGACTCCGGGTAGCTCGCCTATTACAACGGCTCGCGCCCGCTACGCCCATTATACTGACCTAGGTCGGCAGTTCTACTATAACTTCGGCATACAAGGACAGTTACGTTTCAGTCGGCGTGTAGCGTACGCGGATAATCGGGCATTTGGCTACGACGCACTAGTACGTGGCTACGATGCTTACGTAATAGATGGCCGACACTATGCTCTCTTCCAGCAAGGCGTTTCGTACCAATTGTTTGATGCCGCGCGTATTCGTCTAAATCATATCGAAAACCCCAAGATTAACACCATTCCACTGGTGCTCTACGCTAACTTGTTCACTGATGCAGGATATGTCGGCGCACCAACTCCATGGCCCAATAATCGATTACCCAACCAATTATTAGCCTCCGCGGGCGTCGGTTTGCATTTAGTTACGTACTACGACCGAGTATTGACCATTGAGTACACGCGTAATGCACGTGGACAAGGTGGTTTCTTTTTCCGGTCGGAGTTTCCCATCTGACGTTTAACGCCTGCCTCAGCAGGTTGCCTTTTCTTATGAAAATAGCTATCCTCGGTAAGCCTTTCAGCGAAGCTGCGCAGCCTTTCGTACAGGCGCTACTCGACGACTTAGTAGCGCGTCAAACCGAAGTTTTAATTGCGGAATCATTTCGTACTTACCTCGACAATAGTTTGCGTCTGCCGGAAGGTATCGGCAGCTTTCGGCGCGGCGATTCCCTCAAAGGGGTGCAGTTCGTTTTCAGTATTGGGGGCGACGGCACGCTTCTCGATACGGTTACTTATGTAGGAAGCCTACAAATTCCGATTCTCGGCATCAACGCTGGACGCCTAGGTTTCCTGGCTACTGTAACGCCTGCACACCTTACTCAAGCTATTGACAGCCTATTCAAAGGGCACTTCGTCATCGAAGAACGCAGCCTGATTCGCGTAGATACTGACCCTGATGTGTTCGGTGATATCAACTTTGGTTTGAACGAATTTTCGATTCTGAAGCGCGATACTTCTTCTATGATCGTTGTACACACTTACATCGATGGTGAGTACTTGAATTCGTACTGGGCTGACGGTCTGATTGTCTCGACCCCAACGGGCTCCACAGGCTATTCGCTGAGCTGTGGTGGGCCCGTAATGTTGCCTCAGACCAACAATTTTATCATTGCCCCCGTATGCCCGCACAACCTAAATGTGCGACCCCTCATAGTCTCAGACCGCAGTGTGATTTCATTTGAAATAGAAGGCCGGAGCAATAACTTCCTATTATCTCTCGATTCTAGGTCCGTACCTGTAGATGCTGGCGTGCAAATTGCTGTCCGCCGAGAGACCTTTACTGCTCGACTAGTGAAACTGAATCACGTCAACTTTTTAAGCACGTTGCGTAGCAAGTTGAACTGGGGACTCGACCGGCGTAATCCGGCTGGGATACCACTTTGAAACATACACCTTTTTTAATCGATTGTTTTTAAAGTCCTCAGCAACTTCTACTTTTGCGCTTAACTACAGTCGTGACGCTACCATTTTTTGAATAATTTGATCTTGCATTTCCTTAAACAAGCCGCTTATATGAAGCAAGTTTTCACTCATACGTTAGGTCTTATTCTAGCAGTTACGCTAGTCGCGACCGAGGCTAATGCGCAACAATTTACTAAGCGGAAACAGTATAATTCCGTAGGCGTAACGCTAAACGCGATGAATTACTTCGGTGATATTGTACCGAAGGCTAGCTTCGCCAGCTTTCGTGTAGCAGCTTCACGGCCAAACGTAGGGATCAACGTGACGCGCCGTTTCGCTCCCCGGATTTCGGGTCGGGCTTCGTTTGCTTATGGTCGCATCACGGCAGAAGACTCAAAAGCAGCTGATCAAAACGATCCGGACGCACGCTACCGTTATAACCGGAACATGAACGTCCGCAACGATATTTTCGAGCTAGCGGCAGTAGGTATCTTCGATCTTATTGAGAACCGTAATAACTATTTGAAGCGTCCTGACTTCGTTCCATACGTATTTGCTGGGGTAGCTGTATTCCATCATGCACCTAAAGGCTTAGTGAATGGAGGTGTCAACACGCACGGTTTGACGGAAGGCAGTTACGTTGACTTGCAACCTTTGCAAACGGAAGGAACATCGTACAGCAAAACACAAATTTCTATTCCCTTTGGTGGCGGTGTACGTTATAAGCTGAATAAGAGCTTCGATATTGGTCTGGAAATCGGCTGGCGCAAAACGTTCACCGACTATCTGGACGACGTAAGTGGCAACTATATTGATCCGGCACGCTTGACTACTCCAGCTGCTCAATATTTTGGCCGTGACAATATTCGCACCCAGAGCGGTTTCACAAACTTTAACGAACCTGGCCAAATGCGCGGCAAGGGCAATGAGAAGGACTGGTACATCGTTACGGGTTTAACGCTCAACTATATTCTCGCTCCTCGCGTTAAGAGCCCGAAATTCCGCTAGGCAGTCTTATCTTGGCTGTCTCATTCTATCAACAGCCAGTCTAATGACAAAGTCGGTTCTCCGTACAGCACTCCTTGCTTGCTTCGTGCAAGCAGGGAGTGTTTTTTTTGCTTCCTCCGTGTCTGCCCAAAACACTAGCGAATTAGGCCTAGGTTTGGGTGGTCTTACTTATAAAGGTGAATTATCACCTAATTACCAATTCAAAAACAATCGTCCAGCGCTTACTATTTTCTACCGGAAAGACATATCGGCTCCTATCACATTGCGTGGCGCTTTCATGGGAGGGCTACTGCGGGCCGATGACGGTAATGTGAGAGGTGAGAGTAGGACTAATCCGCCGTTGCAAGCTTACCGCCAAGCGAACATGAAAGGGAGCTTGCTGGAACTGTCGGGTGCACTCGAGTATAATTTCTTTGACTACCATAATCGGCGAGATAAGATTCATTTCACACCGTACGTATTCATTGGAATAGCTGGCTTCTACGCCAACACCGAAACTAGAACGAATAATGCGGGCCTCGCAGGTGATCTAAATAAGAGCGGTAGTATGCTCGGTATTTCGGTGCCAGCTGGTATTGGCCTAAAGTACGCTATATCGCCGCGCTGGAACCTCGGTTTGGAGGTGGGAGCCCGCAAGGCTTTCACAGATAATATAGACCACGTCAGCAAACAGAACCCGTTGATTGCGAACAAGCACGACCAAGACTGGTATTTTTACAACGGCTTAAGTATTTCGTATACCTTCTACAAGATTCGTTGCCCCGAGGACTCTCCCATCACAAAGAAGTAATTGAGGGACAGTACATCACATTAGGAAAGAGCGAATGCAACCATTTGCGTAACTTGCAGCCTCTTTACTAAAAAATACCGATGGCCTCCCGGTCCGAAATAGATTCCCATAATATACCTGCTCACGTTGCCGTTATCATGGACGGCAACGGTCGTTGGGCAAAGCAGAAAGGTGGATTGCGCATCTTCGGGCACCAAAGTGCGATAACCGCCGTTCGTGATACCGTAGAATCTGCTGCAGAGCTAGGTGTGCAATTTTTGACCTTGTACGCTTTTTCAACGGAAAACTGGAACCGGCCTAAGCACGAGGTAATGGCATTGATGCAGCTTTTGGTGCATACAATCCGCCAAGAAACTGCTACGTTGCTCAAAAACAGCATTCGTTTGCAAGCAATTGGCCAGATCGATAGCCTACCTAGCTCTTGTCAGCGAGAGTTGGCAGAAGCTATTGAACTGACGAAAGCGGGCACACGTATGACGTTGGTGTTGGCGCTGAGCTACAGTGGACGCTGGGATCTAACGCAGGCTGCGCAGCGTATGGCCTCGGATGTGACTACGGGAAAGTTGCAAGCTGCGCAGATCGATGAACAGACGATAAGTCAGTATTTGTCGACGGCAGGGATGCCCGACCCCGAATTGCTGATTCGCACTAGTGGCGAACAGCGCATCAGTAACTTTCTGCTGTGGCAGTTAGCTTATACTGAACTATATATCACAGATTTGCTGTGGCCGGATTTTCGGCGTGAGCACTTCTACGACGCTATTCAGGCTTATCAACGCCGTGAACGACGTTTTGGCAAAACCAGTGAACAGCTAACCGTTTCGTAGGCTTTCGAATGATTTCTTCTTTTAATACGCTTTTCCGGCTATTGCCAGTTGCGCTGGTGCTCAGTGTGGCAACTGGCACAGCACAAGCACAGACCACCCCTGGTGCTTCGACAGCACCAACCGGTGAAGAAGCGCAGCGCTATGAGCTAGGTGGCGTCACGATCAGTGGGACGCGTTATCTAGATCCTAATACGCTCATTGGGCTAACAGGTTTAAAAATTGGTGACCCAATTACAATTCCTGGTGAGGAGATAGGAAAAGCAATCCGCAAACTCTGGGACCAAGGTATTCTGGGCGATGTGAGCGTAAGTATTGCGCGCACAGAAGGGCGGCGTATTTTTTTAGATTTCAACTTGAAAGAACGGCCGCGGCTTTCAAACTTCGTGTTTACTGGTATCAGCAAAGGGCAGGCTGACGAGTTGAAGAACAAGATCAAGCTGATCCGCGGAAAAGTAGTAACAGACGCTCTGCTGAATAACACACGTACGCAAGTGCGTAAGTTTTACACAAATAAGAGTTTCCTCGACGCCAAGGTCACTATTACCCAGGTGCCAGATTCTGCGCTTTCCAATAGCGTAGTGTTGCGCATTAATGTGGATAAAGGAGATAAAATTCGGATTCGAGATATTGCATTCGAAGGTAACGAGGCCTTTTCGGAAGGAAAGCTGCAGAAGAAGCTAAAGAAGACAAAGGCCAAGAAACCATATAAGCTGCTGACTTCTGGTAAGTTCCAGCAGAAAGAATACGACGAAGATAAAACCAAGCTGTTGGCGTTCTACAACGCACAGGGTTACCGGGATGCGGTCATCGTATCCGATACACTGATTCGGGAGAAGGACGGGCTAGCCTTGCGCATTCGCGTTGATGAAGGGCCTAAGTATTACTTCCGCAACATTACGTGGAACGGTAACTACCTGTACGACGACAAGACGCTAGCTTCTGTACTAGGTATTAAGCCGGGGAGTGTTTACAGCAAAGAGACACTCGACAAGCGCCTGAACTATAACCCAACGGGACAAGATATTACGTCGCTCTACATGAACGACGGCTACCTGTTCTTCCAGATTGATCCGGTAGAAACGAAGGTGGAAGGCGACTCCATCGACATTGAGATGCGCCTGACAGAAGGTGTGCAAGCACGGATCAAAGAAATCAACATTGCGGGTAACACAAAGACCAGTGACCATGTGATTCGGCGCGAAGTGCGTACGCTACCTGGTGACAAATTCAACCGTGAACTGCTGATCCGTACTCAGCAAGCTCTTTCGGGCCTAGGTTATTTCGACCCAGAGAAGGTAGGAATGAACCCTAGACCTAACCAGGCAGATGGTACCGTTGACATCGACTACACGGTGGTTGAAAAGCCCTCTGACCAGATCACACTGTCCGGTGGTTGGGGTGGTTACGCCGGCTTTATTGGCACGGTGGGCCTAGTGTTCAACAACTTCTCCCTGCGCAAAGCAGGAGACTTCCGTAACTGGACGCCCGTACCTGCCGGCGACGGTCAACGTTTGGCCTTGAACGTACAGGCTAACGGATTGCAGTACCAAGCGTATTCGTTGTCGTTCACAGAGCCGTGGCTAGGTGGTCGGAAGCCAAATTCTCTTTCCTTCAGTCTAAACCGTAGCATCAGCCGCATTGCCTACGGAACCACGTTCGATATCAACACAGGTAGCTATATCAAGTCGACCAGTGCTTCGTTAGGCCTAGGTCGTCGTTTGCGAGTACCTGATGACTACTTCACGCTCAGCAACTCCTTGTCGTTTACCCAATACGACTTTCAAGAGTATGGGCAATACCTAGGAGGTGGACTACCGAATACCGGCAAAGCGAACAACATTACGTTCAACACCACGCTGTCGCGTAACAGCATCGATAACCCAACTTTCACGCGCCGGGGATCTTCTCTATCGCTGAGCTTGAGTTTAACACCTCCTTACTCGGTGTTCAAAGGCGCGCATCCTGATCCGATTGAGTGGATCGAGTTCCACAAATGGATGTTCGACGCCTCTTGGTTTACGCCCTTGGTTGGTAAGCTAGTGCTAAATACACGGGCACACGTAGGGGTCATCGGTACGTACAATAGCAACCGCAACCCAGGACCTTTCGAACGGTTCAAGATGGGGGGAGCAGGCCTAGGGTATGGTGGTGCAGCTAACTTCCTAGTAGGTACCGAATACATCGGTCTACGCGGCTATGCTGACCCGAACGACGCCAATGCCATTCCGACGGCACAATCGAACCAGAGCGGGGGTATCATATACAATAAATATGTGATGGAAATGCGTTATCCGGTAAGCTTAAACCCGGCCGCAACCGTCTTCGTGTTAGGTTTTGCTGAAGCGGGTAACGCTTTTGATCAGTACACCAATTATAACCCTTATAAGCTCTACCGCTCAGCAGGGGTAGGAGCCCGCATCTTCATGTCGGCGTTTGGTTTGCTCGGCTTCGACTACGGTATTCCGTTCGATAATATTCCACGCAACGCCAGCAACATTGGCAACAATCAGAAGCAGGGTATCTTCCACTTCATTATTGGTCAGCAAATCCGTTAATCCGCGTCTCCGATTTTCTAACGTCACGCTCCTATGAAGAAGCTCATATTGCTGTCGATTTTGTGGCTAGGTGCTGCCATGCAGGTAGTGCAGGCACAGAAATTTGGCTACGTTGACTCAGAGTACATCCTGAGTAAAATACCGGCCTATTCGACAGCACAGCAGGAACTGAACACGCTCTCTAGCAACTGGCAAAAAGACATCGAGAGCCAGAAAAAGGATCTTGATAAGATGTACCGGACATACCAGGCAGAGGAAGTACTGCTTACTGAGCCGATGAAAAAGAAGCGGCAAGATGAGATCTTGAAGAAGGAGCAGGAAATTAAAACCTACCAGAACAAGATATTCGGCTTTGAAGGACAACTGTTCAAAAAGCGCCAGGAGCTAACCAAGCCCGTTCAAGATCAGGTTTTTGAGGCGGTTGAGAAAGTGGCTAAGAAAAAGCAGCTAGCTATCATGTTCGACAAGTCGGGCGACTTAACCATGCTGTACACCAACCCCGTGCATGATTACACGGAATTTGTATTAGAGGAGCTTGGTTTGGCGAACGAAGAACGCAACCAACCCGGACAAAAGGGAGCAGTTCAGTCAGTGGAAACGCCCAAAAACCCCACCGGCGACACGGCCGATTCGGAACCGGAACCTACTCCAAGGGCTACGCGTTCCAATCCCGGACAGCGTTCGACTGGCAGAAAAAATTAACTTTGTATTCTAAATCAACTCCTTGACTGTTTTTCTTTTAATGACACCTATGAACAAGATCCGCCTTGCCCTCGCCGCGGCTGCTCTCACTTTCGTCACGTCTACTGCTGCACTGGCACAGGCTCCGCTGAAAATCGGATACACCAGCGTAGAGTACGTGCTCAGCCAAATGCCTGAGAGCAAGCAGATTGAGTCGGAGCTGAAAACGTACAGCACGCAGTTGGAAAACCAGCTGAAGAGCAAATACAGCGACTATCAAACAAAAGCAGAAGCCTATCAGAAAGGCGCTGCAACGATGACGGACGTTGTCCGCGCCGACAAAGAGAAAGAACTGACGGGTCTGCAAACTTCCATTCAGGAGTTTCAGCGTAGCGCTGACCAGAGCTTGCAGCAAAAGCAGCAAACGTTGCTGAAGCCTGCTCTAGACAAACTACAAAAGACAATTGATCAAGTAGCCAATGATAACGGCTACACTTACGTGCTAAATTCGGACGGCGCTAGCCCAGTGCTGCTGCACGGTCCGAAAGATGGTGACATCTCGGACCTAGTGCTGAAGAAAATGGGCATCACGCCCGGCGCTGCCGCTGCTGCTCCTTCGGTAGCACCGAAGACCGCCACTACTGCTCCGGTTGCTACGCCAGCATCAACCAAAGGCAAGAAGAAGTAAGTATTCAACACTGTTCGGCTAAAAGAGCCGGGGCACCGCGCCTCGGCTTTTTTATTTTGCCCATTTACTACCATGACTGAAAGGGACCTAGCTCTTACGCCTGATTACTTACCCGAAGAAGAGGAAACGGACGGTGGCGACGAGTTATATGAGCACCACCGTATTCGCGTAGATAAAGGGCAGGAACTACTACGGCTTGATAAATTCCTGTTCAATCGGTTGCCGAATGCCTCGCGTACCAAGATTCAAAATGCCATCGAAGCTGAAACGGTACAAGTCAATGATAAGGCCGTCAAGTCGAACTACCGCGTAAAACCCTTTGACGTTATTACCATTACGCTGCCCGAGCCACCGCGTGATGTCAAAGTGGTACCGGAGCCAATGGAACTGGACATCCGGTATGAAGATGCTGCTCTACTCATTGTAAACAAGCCAGCTGGCTTGGTGGTACACCCCGCTTTTGGTAACTGGAATGGCACGCTGGTGAATGGATTGGCTTATCACTTAAATAACTTGCCGACGGGCCGCAACGGCGAAATACGCCCCGGTTTAGTTCACCGCATTGATAAGGACACTTCCGGCTTGTTGGTAATCGGTAAAACCGAGTTAGCCATGACGCACCTATCGCAGCAGTTCTTTCATCACACCATCGAGCGTACATACCTAGCTTTGGTGTGGGGGGTGCCCAAAGAACCACAAGGAACAATAGTGGGTCATATCGGCCGGAGCATTAAGGACCGGAAGATTCAGGCTGTGTATCCTAATGGTGAACAGGGAAAGCCTGCCACAACCCATTATAAGGTGTTGCGCTCTTTTCAACACGTTTCCCTGTTGCAATGCAACCTCGAAACTGGTCGTACGCATCAAATCAGAGCGCACATGAAGTTTATTGGTCATCCCTTGTTTTCGGACGCCACATATGGCGGTGACCGGATCGTGTATGGACAGCCTACCGGTTCTTACAAAGCCTTCGTAGAAAATGCTTTTAAAATAATACCTCGCCAAGCACTGCACGCAAAATCACTCGGCTTTATACATCCTGTGACAGGCGAGCAGATGCACTTCGAAGCTGAACTACCGGCTGATTTCGAAGCCGCATTAGCCAAATGGGAGTTGTACGCTACCTAGCTTTTGCTTCGTTAAATAAAAAAAGCCCGTTACCTAGGTAACGGGCTTTTTTTATTTAACGAAGCTATTAATTGACCTATTCGCGGAACAAGGTTTACTTGCCCTGAATAGATTTGATACCAGCTTTTGCTCTTGCGTTGCTAGGATCTAAGGCAAGCAGCTGCTGATAGTAGGGCAAGGCAGCTGATTTCTCCCCTTTTTGGAAGTAGTAATAGCCTAGGTATTCGTAAGCTGTGGTCAAGCCATCCTTGTACTTTACCGGATCAGCTTTGGCCAACTCTACATACTTCTCCCAATAGGGGCGTGCTGTGCCTTGTTTGGAATCTGGATCCATGTAGTAAGCGTTGCTAGCACGCATCTGATAACCCGGCGCATACGTCGGACGAGCCGTCAATACCAGATTATACAGGCTATCTGCCTGCTGGTATTGTTTGTTACCGCTGTAAGCAGTAGCTAATAACACCTGATCGGTAAGCAAAGGAGCGCCGGCACCCATTTTAGCCCTGTAAGACTTGATGGCATTCGGGTAGTCCTTCTTCTGCATGTAGGCCTGGGCCAAAGCACCTTGGATCTCGCCAGCATCCTTGGGAGATGCCTGCGCGGCTTTCTGGAGGAGGGCTAGGGCCTCATCATCACGACCAGCTTTCGACAGCATCTTGCCGTAGTACAGGTTGTCGTCTTTGATGAGCTTGTCAGCAGGCACCATCTTCATATACTTATCCATCGCCGCCATGGCCTGATCGTTCTGGCCAGTTTCGTACAAGGAATAAGCTAGCAGGCGATTCATCGCAATGTTGTTCGGCTCCTTTTGAAGCACCTTCTGAATTTCAGTCAGTGCCTCTGGGTACTTCTTCGTCAGGAAGAGGAAAGAAGCATACTCCGCATCCGTCTCAGGCGAACGTTCTGCTACTTCTTGGTACTTCTTAAACGTATCAAGTGCTAGCTGATACTGGTTAGCGAAGTAATACATCTCTGCCAAGTCGCGATAGGCAGGCGCATACTTTGGGTCGAGGCTAATAGCCTTTTCGAAGTTGGTACGAGCTTCGTTGTAGTTACGCGAGCGGAAATTCAGTTCGCCCTTTTTGTAATAGGCCTCTACGTTATTGGGGTCGGCCATGCTAGCCCGTTCGTAGCTGTTCATAGCCTCGCCCCCACCTGCATCCGACTTCTGATAGATGTCGCCGCGGGCAATCATCAAGGTGGGCTCATCTTTGCCTTTGTTGGCCTTCTGGCCAGCATCAACATAGGTGGTAGCTTTAGTGATGTCCTTCACGTCTGACTCAGCATAAGCCTGCGCAATGAGCGTAAAGATCTTTGGGTCTTTGCTTTTGCTAGCTTTTACAGCATTGTCAAACTGAGCTTCGGCTTCAGCTGTCTTACCTTGGGCCAAGGCGGCACGGCCAGCAGCTACCATGCTGAAGGCGTCTTTCGGGTTGAGCGGAACTCGGTTAAAGTAATAAGCAGCCGAGTCAGGCACTTCTCGCAGTTGATACAGACGACCTAGCTCATAGGCAGCTTCGGGCGAATTTCCTTGTTTCAACAACGAAGCACGAGCTTGACCAAATTGTTCTAATTCAATTGCTTTCCGTGCACTTTGTACGTCTTGGGCAACTGCAGCAGAAGCTGAAACAGACAAGGCAGCGAGGAGCGAAAGCTTCCAGGGCTTGGAGTTCATGAGCAAAAGGTTTGGTGAAAAAGCGTGTGAAAAGGGAGAGAATA
>Ga0325401_1003276_pt1 | contig 14767 bp, 6 predicted proteins | sample PopdelMetagenome_FD_205666 | JGI IMG/M metagenome (GOLD analysis project Ga0325401, IMG submission 205666) | Populus deltoides microbial communities from Bellville, Georgia, United States - Xylem-PdKOR-R2 | ecosystem: Host-associated > Plants > Phyllosphere > Stem > Wood/Secondary xylem | place...
ATTCATGAGGGGAAAATCAACTTTGATAGTAGCTAAAGGCCTTATACTTTCCCTGCCCGTAATATTTTCTATTTATATTCTATGTTTATAAACTTGTACCAAACATCAAAGTTGATTTTTGAATTACCATGAGCTATAAAATATCATCAAAAACTGAACATCATTGTTCAATACCCAACAAACTAAAAACTAAGAAAGATAAGGCAGGGGAAAATTCTAAACATTTTTTTTCCTGGGAAAGTATTAATGGGTGCATAGTGTGTGTATTCACTAGGGATGGAGAAGGTATGTATAAGATGAGATGGTAGATTCAAGATAGGGGGAGGTTTCTGAAATTTTTAACATAACCAGCACACACAAGACAACCCACAAAAAATACAGCTCTAAAAACAGGGGTTTGCCGTGAATGGAACTTTGAACAACTTGACTTCACACCAATTACTCATTATAAGTTAGGCCAAGAAAACGTATGAAAAATTCCTAATAAAACCTCATTGCAAATTCTCAAATCTCAAAAGAAACCAGTGATCAGAGCATTTTATAGCATAAAATCCTAAAAGAATTAAAATGAAACAAACAGTTTAGGCCTAAAATGGCAACAACAGAATCAAAATTAACAGATTGTTAATAAGAACAATCAATAGAGTTTACAGTATTGTAGAGCCATAAATGCAGATGACCTAGAAATGCAGATAGGTAATTTCAACAACTACTAACAATTTTCTTTTCGTTTCAGCATACAAACCCAGTAATGGTTGTGGTTAATTAACATAACTCACAACACCATATGCTCACAATATTGTAAACAAGAACAATACACAACACCCAAAGTTCTATTCCAGTACCAACAAACAGGTAAGTAGTTATATAATTGTAAAAAACAGAAACACATAATCAATTTAACAGCACCTTCTCTTTTTTATTCTCAGATAAGTTTTCAGGATCTCCTTGTTCTTGTGCCTCCAAAACTAACACAGATCTGCACATAAATTCATCAATAATAAATATGCAATTGTGAGAAACAATTGAACAAACAAGCAACCATTTATGGTAGTGGAGGTGAAAAAAGGCAAAAATTAATGTCACCAAATTGATTCTTATTTCGAAACCTACAACACAAGGAGATCTCTGATCATGTATTAATTTTGAAGAAGTTCAGAAGATAGAAAAAATTATTCACGGTGAAAGCAACAACAAAAATGAGAAAAAAAATCTTTTTCAATAGATCTACAAGATCAAAAACATGGAAATGCGTATCGAGTAAAAAAAAGGAAGGGAAATTAGTTTCGACAGTAAAGGAGAGAAGATTGTCGGAGGAGACAGATCTTGAATTTTTTTTAAAAAAGATGAGATGAATCTGACCAACTAACAAACTATTTCACTGTTAACATATTTGCTCTGATTTTTTAGAGGAGTCGGGGTGGGGGGGAACTAGGAAGTTTGATTTTCCTGCAATGGTTTTTTTTATCTTCAACTTGTGATTTGTTGTTGGTGGATAATGGAAGAAAAACTGAGGTTGAGATGCTAGCAAAGCACAATTTTTATGCTTTTAATAAACCTTATGTTCAGACACAATTTATAGTGGGTACTGCCAAAACAAAACAAAGTTTTAACTTAACCAAACATTAATATTTACAGTTGACCCTCAACCTCACACGCAACCATAATACCAAAGAGCTTCGTAGTCATCCAAACCTAAATATCTAAACTCAGCTTACTTCCCTACTCTCCCCTTGTTGGTACATTCACCAGCCTCTTGCTTTTCTATCGAACCCACTCTAAAAAGCTCCCATTTTAATGGAACTCACCCCTTGTCCCTCTTTAAAGCTTTCCCTCAATGTTGTTGCCTTCAAAAACAAATTTGCGAGGAAAATTGTAACGTCTATCTCTTGCTCTTGCTCTTTTACTGTGTACTTTTAGAATATGAGAGATCATGACATGAGGTGCTTTTCTCGATTTTCAATTGCAGACCTTTATCTTTTTCTTCTTTTGAAAGCATCATAGATATCATAGAACAAGAACTATCTTCTCTCATTGATTACTTGTTCCTTTTATGGCTAACAAGTGCTAAGGGCTAGGATTCCAACAACGGGGACAGTTGAGTTCAAGAAGCATGTAGTGGGACTAGATACCTTTGCATCCACTCACTGACATCTTTTTCGCACCCTGCTAGGAGAAGTCCTAGCAATTAGGCTGAGTTGGGGTTTCGGTGAAAATAGACGAGGCTAAGAATGCTAGTCATTATTTGCATAAATTGAAGAAAAATAGGATCATGGGAGGCAGAAACAGGATTGCCCTTTTATATTGTATCTAGTGCTTCTAGTGTGCGATTGGTGATCTTCACAAATCACTTGGTATACTCAGAAAGTTTGACGCGATAAAATTTGATACACAGATGGAGGACCCAACTATATGGTTAAGTGTTGCACTCACAAATGAAGACACCTGCTGGGATGGTTTTAAAGATCAAGATAGCAAACAAGTTAAAAAGCTTCAAAATCAAGTTTCAAGAGTCATATCACTAGTAATGCACAAGCCCTTGTTAACAAACTAGCAACCATTGGTTTGGGAAGCCTAAATGGTCCGTAGTTATGTCATATCAAATGGGGATTCAATCATAAATCAGAATATAAATGGAATAATCTAGCCTATTAAAGGTAAAATATCACTCCTCGTATCCATGTTTGTTTGGTTGTCATAGCCCATAGAAGAAGGAAGAAAATAGTTTCCAGAAAAAGAGATTGTAATCCTTAAAAATTGATGTATATTATTTTTTATTGTGTGTGTGTGTGTATAATTTTAATAAGCTTTATAAAATGGATCCTAATATAATAAATAAGTATTGATAATATAAAGATAATTAGACTAGAGCTATAGTGAATCATAATTCTTCAATACCCCTGTCGTAATTTGAATGAAGAGAAGACATTACATTCAACTTGGATTGAAGAAATGTAAACCATGATGATGAGAAATGTTTAGCGAATACATCTGTAACTTGATCAAAGAAAGCAATAAATTAAACTTGGATTCTTTGCGATCAACCAAGTTCACAAAAGAAGTGAAAATCAATCTCCATATGTTTCATGTGAGTATGAGAATTGGATTTACAATCAAATAAATGGCTTTTAAATTGTCACCTTATAGAAAAAAGAAGAAGGAGATGTACCTAAAATACCAAGTTCATAAAGTAGAGACTTGACACATTGTTGTTAGATAACAACATTAGCAAAGCTTTCTATTTGATCTTTATGGAAGAACAGGGTCCACAATACGTTGTTTCCTTGATTTTCAACTAATCAAGTTACGACCATGAAAAATAGCATAATCAGTCATAGACTTTTATTCATCAACATTACAAGCCCAATCAAGATCATTAAACTCAATGAGAGAGATCACTATGATAAGTCAAGTGCAACATTTGGGATAAAGTATCATGTAGATAGCATAAGATGTGATTAATTACCAACCAATATATAATAATGGAAGAATGTATGAATTGTTATACCTTGTTAACCACAAAACAAATATTGGGTCATATGAATGTGAAATACTAAAGAGCTTCCACTACCTCTTTAAATTATGTAGGATTCATATAAGGAGTGCTAGTTGACTTGGATAACGAACAACTTACAATAATAGGAATAACAAAACAAATATTAGGTCATGGGAATGTGAAATACTAAAGAGCACCCTGAAACGGACCCGACTATACAATTTAATCAACTCTAAAAGATCCCAACATATCCTCTTAATTTGAGGTCAAAGCAGACAATATCTTACTAATAGGGTGGGGTGTTACACACCTACTAACAATTTAAATTGTGTAGGACCCGATGAGAAGTGTTAGTTAACTTGGACAATGGATAACTTACAACAATAGAAGTAGCAATATACTAAAACATGTCAACCTTTTGAAGAAGATTAGAAATGTATCGTTGCTATGAAAAAAGCAAACATATATAGCATAAGAAACTTTAATACCAAAAAAGTAATAAGATGTGTAATGAGATATTGAAGGAAGGATAATTATCACCGGTCAATAAAATATCACCAACATAAACAAAACAAAAATAATGTAGCTTTAGTAGAACAAAGAATGAACAAGGAAGTATCAACATTAGAGATATGAAGTCCTAAAAAACCAAGAAATGACTAAGTTGATCAAATTGATTACCGATTTTAGACTATAAAAGGAACACTTGAGTTTGCTATCATAGTTTGGGAACTATAGATCAACGAAGCTAAAAGGTTAATTCATAAACATATCTATATCAAGAAATACATTAAGAAAAGCTTTATACACATCAAGTTGATATATCCACCAGCCATGAGTAACACCAATACAAAGCACTATTTAAATAGTGCAAGACTTCACCATTGGACTAAATCTCTTCTAAAAATCAATCGTTTCTTACTACTGATCGCCTTTGGCTAACAATCATGTTTTGTAACGCTTAAGATTCCTATCTATCATATGTTTAATCTTTAAAATCCATTTATAACCTTCCATATTCATAGTTAGATCATATGATATTAGAGATCAAATATCATTTGAGGCTAAGGCGAGAATTTCAGTAGTCATATCAAGTTGCCACTTAAGATATCTTTTAACCTCAATAAAATATGGTTAAGTATAAATTCAGAAGAATATGCAAATAATACTTTATGAGGCCAAGTGGGATAAGGTCGTAAGACCATTTGTGTTGATTTTCGATATTAAAAGAGAGAGACAATGTAGTTGTTGGGCTAAGATCAATAAAAAAATTTATGATAGGAGTGGTAGATAATAACGGGGATGATATGGGTGAGCGACTTACAACATGATGAAATGATAATAAAAGGGTGTGAGAGACTAAAAGGAAAAGAAAGGTTACTCAAAACAAGTTGGTATTTATTGTGAAATAAGTAGAGACAATACAAATTAAGGAGGAAGATTGGAGAATAGTTTATAATAGTAGGGTGACCTATTTAGTATATGTGAAGGTTAACTTTAAAAAAGATTAAGAGAAGAAAATATTATTTGAACTAGAAGAATTAAAAAATAAGTAAGATTGAATGGTCATATATTGATAATAAATACGAGGTGAACTATAAACTAAGAAGACATATGATAAGGAAAGAAAAATCATTTTATAATGATAGTATGGTCAGAGATAGAAAAAACACAAGCAACTAAAAACTTTAAGTAAATTATAGTTAAGACAATACTAAAATAACATTGAAAAAAGATATTTGAAATGTAAAATTGGAGTTGGTATGCAATTAATAAAGTAAACAATAGTATCAACAGCATATGACCAGAAAGTAAACAGTAAAGATGCTTGTGAAGGTAGTGTAAGTCATGTTACAATGTGTTGATGATGATGTTTAAGGGTTTTTAAAAAATAATTAGCCAATTGATTAAACTAAGAAAACCAAAAAAATTAAACAAAAAAACCAAATCAAGAGAAAAATTGAAGAAATTGATTAAAAAAATAGAAAAATCAATCGATCTAGTTTGATTTCAGTTTTAGAAGGCTAAAACCAATTGAACCAGATCGAATTAGACCGATTCAATCATATTTAAATCATCCAAAAAAAACCCTAAATCATTTTTTTCCTCTGATATGTGTTTTAGTCGCCCCTCAATCTCTCTCTTGTTCTCTCGTATTCTTGTGTGATTAACAACTAATATAATCCTAAATTCTTTTTGAGTTTGAATCAAGTAAAAAAACCTATAGAAAATGGGTCCGTAAGGCTTCAATATTCATCTGAATGTAAAAGTTCAAGGGTTGAGTTTAAGAGGAATTGGACTATTGTACACCTATTTGGGTAATCTTTGATGAAAATGATATAATCCAATTATTGTTATTATTAATAATCTTAATTTATAGCTTTTTTTAATTATTTGATTTTTTTAATAGGAGAAGCATGTCGATAAGCTATAGGAATAAGACATCATGAAGCTTGTTAGGAGACAAAGAAACTAGGAGAGGTCTATTGTTGCTTCCTCAACCTTACACTTTTAATCCTACTTCCAGTACTTAATTTGGGCACCCTTTATCTTTTAAAAGGTTTTCTATATGTTTTTTTTATTTAAATGTTGTTATCTCTTATGGAGAGTTTTAATTGATATGGTAATTGTAAAATGACGTCATTGAGAGTTACTATTTATTATGCTGATTAGTTAATTAGTGATTTGCATAAGTTAATTTCTTTTTCTTTCCCTGGATTTGCAAGAAATTGAATGAAGTATTGTCATTATTTGTTGTTATCCTGTTAATTCTTGTCTATTTTGTGTTAAATAATAGTTCAAGATTTGCTGATTTTAATTTTGAACAAAATATTATTCCATTTCGTCGTATTTTTCTATTGCATAAATTATGTGAAAGTGAAACTTGGTTAGTTTTTTATCATATGATATTTTTATCAAGTTGATTCCAAATAAAAGAGGATAAATAATTGTTAGACTATATTAGTTTTTGGTACGCCTACTTACAAAGCTTTTTGGCATTCGCATTGAGCTTTTAAAAATAGAACTTGACTTTAATCCTTTCATTAGCTGATTTAATGGTTCCCTTTTCTTTCTTTCCCATTCTCTGTTGTGTCTTTTCTTTCTTTCCCATTCTCTGTTGTGTTTGATTGCTCATAAACAATTGAGTTTTTAAACAGGAATTATATAAAAAAAATCAAAATCTTAATTCATGATTTATTTCAATTTATTCAATAAAATTGGGTCCTTGAAAATAGTCTAGAAATCATAGACAACTGTTAAGAAAAAAAAAAGGTTTTTCTTTTATTAATGCTAGATTCATTTAGGTGGTTGTGATTTTTAGGATTTTTTTAGTATGTAAACTACCATTAATATTTATTGTTAATCATTAGCTAATTCATATTATTGTTTTTTTTTTTTTATTTCAGATGGATAATAAGAAAAATCTTACACCAAAGAAATCAAATCCTTCAAGTTTGGAGCCCAACCCTTCTTCTATTCCAGTTGCCACCTCTAGCACAAATAGTAATAATGAAGGTAACAATCATCCACCTTCTAGATCTAATAAAAGAAAAACTTCCCCATTTATGATCACTTTAATAAACTTGACGGTGATCCTAAAGCTCATAAGGCTCCATATATATATTGTGAAAAAAATTATGCTTGTCATACTATATTTAATGGGATAAGTAACATATGGAGTAATTTAGGTGTATGTACAAAAATCTTATTTTGTGATTCATCGGAATAAAAAAAAAATTTTGGTTTTAAAACCTAAGCCTAAAATAGCGGGGGGTGACAAGGGAGAAGAAGATATGGTGACTATTAAGGTAGTTAGTTATAATTATGATGAGTGCAGGAAAGCCTTAGAAAAAATAATTATACTTGATGAATTGCCTTTTAACTTTGTAAATAACCATGGATTTAAATCATTTTATCAATAATGCAACCTAGATTTGATGATCCTTCTTGTTTGATGATTTTGAGAGATTGTTTGAAGATTTATATAGATGAGAACATAAAATTAAATAAAGCTTTTAAGGATCAATAAATATGTTTAACAACCGATACTTGAACATCGATCTAAACTACTAATCATATATGTTTGATTACTCATTAGATTGATGATGGTTCAAACTTGAATAAAAGAATTCTAAATTTTTATTAAATTTCTAATTATAAAGTGAAACAATTGGCCAAACGATTGAGAGTTGTTTATTGAATGAGGAATTGATAACATTTAAATAGTTACAATAAACATTGTAAGATCAAATAATGTAACTATCAAATATTTGAAGAGAGTAATAAATGGTTGGGCAAATAATATCTTGTCAAATGATTTCATGCTTGTTAGATGTTGTTTATATATTGTTAATCTTATTGTAAGCTAGGATTGAAAGATATTGATTATTTAGCAATTAAGATTTGGAATGTGGTAAGGTTTGTTATATCTTCTCTTTCTAGACAACTTGTATTTAACCAATATGTATGAAGGTTAAAAATTAGGAGTAACAGTTTGTTTGGATGTTGAAACTAGATGGAACTCATTATATATGATACTAAAAGTTGTTGAGAAGTTTGTGGTGGTTTTATAAGGTTAAAAGAAACTAATCCTATGCATTTTAGTTCCTTTGAGGTTGATTTAGAGGGGAAACAAAAAAAAACTTAGGTCTTCTTGTTTTCAAATATTTGAAAAAGGCTAGATCTTTTGTGAAGTTTTTGAAACTATTTTACATAGTTTCATTGAAATTTTTTAACTTGTTGTATTTGACATTTAATTATTTCTTCCATGAATTGATTTCCATGCAAAAAAAAAAACATCTCAAATTTATAGAAGTGAAGATTTTTTTAGATGAAATGACCAAGAATATGATGATAAAGTATAAAACAATATTGGGGGTATAAAACAATATTGAGGGGGTCAAGATAAACAAGACTTTTATTGTATGTGGTTGCTGTGTTAGATTTACATTTCAAATTAAAATATGTGAGATTTTTTTAGGGAGATTACATGGCTTGAAAAGGATGAAAATTTTTACAATGAAGGTTAAATTATTTTGCTAAGGTTGTTTAAGTATTATATCAATATTGATGAGTATGTTTAGGTTGTGCATAATGTTGGAACTAGTAGAAATGAACAAAATATTAATGCTGATTCGATGGTGGTAGATGATATGTTAGATGATTTGACTTTTTAATTTAAAAATATTTAGAGAAGAAAGGAGGTGTAGAAAGAAAAAACAATGTTGATATATATTTGGGTAATAGCTGTAAGGATCCCAATGATTCTAAATTAGATATTTTAGGTTGGCTACAAAATACAATATTCTTTCTCAGGTGGAACAACATGAATTAGCTATCTTAGTATCCATAATTATTTCTGAAGCAGTCTTCAGCACTAACGATTGTATATTAGATTCATTTTGAAGCTCTTTATCTCAATAAACAATTTAAGCACTTCTTTCCTGTTAAAATTGATTATGTTTGACACCAATTCCAATTAACATTATAACCTTCATAGATTATACTGACAATTATGAGATGATTGATTTAGGTAATTTTTCTTACAAATTTAAATTTTAGATATTGTATAATATCTTTTCTTTACATATGTTTAATATAACATGTTTAATTTATGATTTTATAGAATTGTTAAAGTTTGAAATTCTCAACTAATTATAACTAGTATTAATAATGTTGGTGAAATGATGGAATATAATTATTTCGAATAATTGATTTACTTTGCCTTGTTAATTTCCTTTCAATTTTGCATTGTTAATTCTTTTACTAGTCAAAATCTAATATATTGTTAATTTTTATAATTAATAGAAACCCCAATTTTACTATGCGGGATCTTTTGGCTTTTGTTGTTGTTGGATTTTCTTCTTCAAACTATGTTGGATGTTTTTGTTCAATTTTCTCTAATATGGAATTATTCATATTAGATTCGATAATATGTTTTTTGTTGCTAATGTATCTGCCGATTTATTTCAACTTTTCTAGTATGAATATCTTGTATACTACATTGATTTAGATGGGTAAGGAAAATTGAGTTCCTATTAAATTGAGTTAATGCAAATGTTGCATAACACAAATGACTAATTGGTTAGGTTCTTGTTAAATTGGGGTTTCTATTAATTGGGTTGTGTATGTATATTTAAAAATTTGCATTTAGTACAATTAAAAGCTTAATATTCATAATTAGTAGAACATGACATACTTTGTTTTCTCAAGATTAAACTCCACAAACTGATCCTCCTTGATCTTTAGAGATTCCAACAAATTTTTTTTTTTTTTTTTGCTAAGTTCCTTTAATAAAGAGCTTAATAATATGGTTGAATGGATATGTGTTAAATTCAGTTCTAATTTAGCTTGATATGAATGGTTTTGTTAAAAAACCTAATAAAAAAAGTTTAATTTGAAAGCTTGCCAAAACAAATAAACTCAACTAGAAATTATTAAAGCCTAATTTAATACAGACCCATTTAAAAATACAAAAAAGCTCATTTTTATTGGTATTAGGTTTCTCAATATTGATGCCAAAGAATCAACCTTGACCGAACCAAACCAGTTCAGTTTGAACTGGTTCTCGGTTTGGTCCGGGTCATATTCCCTAAAAGTAATACATCTCGACTCGGTTGGATTTTTTAACCCAAACCAAATCGGATTGGATCGTGGACACCCTTAGTGTCATCAACAATGTCATTTCGTTCATAAGTGTAATAGCAAGTGACACAATGAAGAATGTCAAAATTATAAAAATATGTGAGAGGTTTTTAAAATTCACCACTTTAATCAGTTTACATGATTTTATGAGTTGAAATTGACTCTCAACAAGTTTTTGAAACTAAATAAACATGTCATTAACTTTAGATTTAATATGCATAGGGTAAAATCAAATGAATTTAATAAATGATTCATAAAAATAATAAAGTAATAGTACCCTTCGATTAAGAAAGTGAAGGAAGGTCTTAAGCATAATTAAATATTAAATTTATAAGAGTAGTGCTCACATGTTCTAAAAGATGTAAAGTTAATATATTAGATTTACTTAAATGGCAAGAAGTGCAACTAATTTCTTTTATAAAAAAATCGTTAACATAAAAAAATATTTATTATAAACTAAATGATGTGACATACATGAATGGGGATGGCTAAGATGTTGATACTAAAGTTCAAGTGGCACATGAACAACATGAAAAACATAGAAATTAGGTATAGAAGATGCAACATGAAGGGTGTAAAGACCGTCTTTAACAATGTTGGAAAGAAAGATAACCTTAAACATATAAAATAGAAGATAAATTTAAAGTGCGAGTAGGTGTGTGAATGTTAAAATCACCAATAAAAAATATCATGATTTTTACAATCCTCCTCCTCAAAATGATCTGAACTACTATGTGACTCTAAATATGAAATGCCAGTAATATTTAGAGTGACATGATGAGTGACTCAAGTGTTCAAGTTCCAATTAGAAGAATCAAAACCAATAAAAACAAATACCATGATTTATTAAAACTAATAAGTTCAATAGATTGTAAGTTTTGCGCACTTCCAGATTGAGAATTATTTTTGTTTCTATTATTGGTCTATAGAGGGCAAAAAGTAGTCGAGCGATCCTAATTGCCATATAGTTGACACCATGAGTAAGGTTGCAAGATGGACTAATTTTTAGGTTACTTAGAGCTAAAATTATGATAGAAATTATAGGTTAGGCCACAACAATGTTATCAATGACCTCGCCTATGATAGTTAAACATCCCACAATCATTAGAGAAATTATTACTAGAGTATTAACCTCGATTTTATTGGGGTACAAGATACGAAAAAAAATGAGATGTTAGTTGGAAGGTTCTGACAACATTATGTTGGCAAATGGAAAGGTGCTAAAAAATGTTTATGTAGATGAAACTCATGACTTGATAGTAAAGAGTTCAATTCAATAAAAGATATTGATTTTGTCTAAGCCATAAAAGTAGTTACAAGGTCCTTACTTTTGAAGTTTTAGGATTAAAATGTAAATACCTAACATTAAAGGGATGAAAATGAAGAATCTAAATATTTTAGGGATAAAATTGAAATTTTTAAAAAACTTGAAGGATCAAAATAAAAATTTATGGATTTTATTGTTAATGCATAGTGCAACCCACGATAACACTACAATGAAAGTAGCAGTTGTTGTAGTTCGTAGTATTAGTTAGTTTCTCACGCGTTATCGCTAAGAATGTTATGATAAAGTTATTAAACCTAACTTGTCTTGAATGGTGGTAACCCGCTGACCTGGTTCATAGCCTCAGATGGGTTTCAAATTAAAATAGATAAGGGTTGACCTATTATGACTTGGTTGACCTAGCTAGTCCCCCAATCACTCATTCGAATTAATCAAAATTTGGTTTAAATTTTTTTCATTTGAATTTGCTTTCCAAACCATGTTGTCTAAATGTTGTTTTTAATATTAATTAAACATTTTTTTTTATTAAACCGAGTTAATTCGTCCAACCCGTAACCCAATTCATAAGTCCAATCGAGTTTAATAACTTTTCTTTTAGGAATTTATTTCTTATTTAATCATACAATAATAAAAGTAGACATTTACAAGAAAGACAATGAATAAAATTATAGAAGGGAAATGTTATTTTCTTTGTCAATTTTTTTTCTGATTAATATTTTTTTGACATCGAAAATAATTTTTTATTAGCATCAGAATTCAATGAATAAAAAAATAGAAAAAAGTATTTGCAAAAACTATATTAATTTAAACTAAAAAGTTTAAATATATTTTCAATAAAAAACCAAATATTTTTATTCAATCATTTCTTTTTTACTTTGACAAAAAAAAATGTTTTTTTATGAGAAATTTTTTTCTAGCAAAATATTATTATGATTGCAAAAGCAAGTTTCAATTAAGAAATTAAAAAATTATTAGCTATTCAATTTGACACACTTATATTAAGAAATTTAAAATCAATAAATTTGAGATAATAATATAAAAATAAATAAAAATAATATATATAAAAAATTTTAAATACTAAAGAGCAAATTATTGTATAAAATCTGCATATTAGACAAATACATGAATTTATTTATGAAGAAATTGATAATGTCATCATAAGAAAAAAAGCACTAATCTTCTATAATATAATGGAATAATTGGGTAATCACATAAATATTATTGTAATAAATTATTTTTTTGTTAAAAAGTTTCTTAAAAAGGAATCTAGAAAAAGGTCAATCATACACGAGCCTAGCCTCCCAGCCCATACGTGTTTAACCTTAAAAAAATAGGAAAAGTACAAGGGCCTAGAAGGCCAGACCCATTTGCCTAGAAGGCTAAACCTTTTTTTTAATAGGCTAGTGACACATTGTCCATCTATTCTTCTTTAAAAAATAAAAAACATAGCAAGCGACACATCTTAGATGCCTATCAAAGGCCACCTTAGAGACTAAAAAGTTAAGCCCTAGTTCTAAAACTCCAAAAACTCATTGCCAACCATTATTCATATTAAACACCAAAACAACACTCTAAAGACCATAATAAACTTATTTTCAACTCCAAAATAACATTAAAGTTTTCTAAAAACTCAAAATTAAACCAAACTCAACAAAAATTTTCAAGCTCATATCTACTCTTTTTTTCCGATGATATGAATGGTAAAGATTGCTTTAATGGAGCTCGCCTTGTCAATAGAAACTTATTAACACTAAGATTAGTTTTTTTGGTGGTCAAAATATAGTTGATTGGTAATATTTTCTCTTCTCTTATTTTCCAATGAGTATCTCTCTTCTCTTAAATTTCATGAACTAAAAATGAAAAACAAATGAAGTTTAGTTATGAAATATAAAACGCTAAAAAACCAATGACCAAGAAACAGAAAAAACAAAAATCTCAAGAACCAAATTATAGTTTTCCACAGCCTATGAACAATAACAACAAAAAAAGGAATGCTTATTTGTTTCATTGTCAAATTTAGCCCTTATTGTTCTAATGTTTTAAATTGATAAAAATAAATTTTATTTTACAAAATCAAGCATCAATTTAATATTTAGATACTTTTTTATATTGGGATTATACGATGCATCACGTGATCCATAAATTATGAGGTTTAAAACCATGTGAACATAACTTGAGAAGATGAAACTAAAAAAAAATTAGTGACAAAAAAAAGTTCAAGAACAAAAAAGAGACTAAATTAGACACACTGTAGCATTTCACATGGTACAAAAAAATAGGGGAGCGGTAAAACAAACTGTGAAAGAGGGTTTTGTTTTAATTTATACTAATTCATTGGTCTGTGATTCGCAATGGGTCAATATAAAAAAAATATTAAGAATATGGAGAATGTTTTAATAGTGTTATTAAACTTAATCAAGTGGGTTAATTTTTAAACCTCCACTCAACTCTTTGTCAAACTCAAATAACATTGGTCTGGCAACCATGTTAGACCCAAGTGTAGACCCAAACTACTTGGGTCTAGCAACCATGTGAGGCCCAAGTGCTTTGAGTCTGGCACCCAAGTAAGTTGGGTCTAACATGTTTGTTAGACTCAAGTAAACATGGGTTTGGCGTAACTTTTCAACTTTAAAAATAATAAAGCAATATCAAAAAACTAAAATGCCCTCATGATTTTAGAAAATTACAGAAAAAATAGTGTGAAAGCATAAAAATACTTGCAACTGCAAAGCTTATTTTTTATCTTTTCCAAGGCTAAAAATATATTTTAATTGTTTAACAGTTTATGAATGTCAAACCCAATCGTCTTGGATCTGGCAACCATACCAAACCCAAGAGCCTTGGTCTGGATAATAAAACAATATCAAAATACTAAAATGCCCCTATGATTATAGAAAATTGCACAAAAAATAGTTTGAAAGAACAAAAATACTCGCATATACAAAGCTTATTTTTTGTCTTTTCCAATGCTAAAGATGTATTTTAACTATTTAACAGTTTGTGAAAGGTCAAAAAACCCTAGGAAATAGTTCTTAATTTTGTTAACCTTGGGGGTAGAATAATATTTTTCCTATGCAAATAAACGTGAAAAGACTACCATACCCCCGCTCAAACGTTTAAAGAACAGTGATCTCATGAAAAATACTGAAATACTCCCAAAACCAAGGCTTCAATTTTTTCAACTAGAGGGTAAAATGATAATTTAACTTTAAGTGAAAAGACAACATTAGCTCCATCTTGATCCACACTACGCTTGCATAGGGTTGCCAGACCCAAGCGTCTTAAGTCTGGCAAACATGTCTGATTTGACAAACAACAAATAAAGAGGATAATTATGCACT